>Ga0307517_10000392_pt1 | contig 74887 bp, 70 predicted proteins | sample 23_EM_MG_FD_194515 | JGI IMG/M metagenome (GOLD analysis project Ga0307517, IMG submission 194515) | Populus trichocarpa ectomycorrhiza microbial communities from riparian zone in the Pacific Northwest, United States - 23_EM | ecosystem: Host-associated > Plants > Roots > Unclassified | place... | reverse complement strand
GAGAACATCCGACATTCCCTGCGCAATGGCTTTACGGCTTATACGTGATCTCCCCGGTGAGCCATGCACTTTTGCCACCGTTGACGCCAGACTCGGGGCGTCAGGACCACACGACTTCGCCGTACGCTTCAGTCGCGCTCGTCAGTCGCAACCTCAGCGTCCACCGCATCCCACCGCGCGTTCGTGACGTGCGCACGCCCCTCTGGTCGGGTGAGACGGGCAGAGTCATAGCGCTGATTTGGGTTTCGGAAAAAGCGAAATATTTTTGATTTTGGAGCTTGACACGAATTCTGGTAATCAGAAGTTATTTGCCCGTCGGGTTACTTTGCCGCAGGCACAACATCCGTTTGTCCTTGCGCAGGATCGCTAGAGCAACGCGAGACCCACCGTGTTTGAAGTCGGCGATGGGGTTTCGCTGCCTTCTATCCATCCTGCGAGCTAATTCCCCAGCAGCGACGTCCCGAACGCGCGCCGCCAGACCGTGAGGAAACGCGGAAACCAGGAGTGCGCGACGGCGCTCTGATAGGCCCAGGTGCGGTATTTGAAGCCATGTTCGGATATCAGTTCCTGATATCCGCCGTGGGTTTCGGTCACGGTGCGGATATCGCGCAATATAGCGCAGGCATGGGCCCGATACGTCGTCGTACCCGAACATTCATCATAGTCCAGCATGCGATCGGCGAATTCGACGTTGAACGTCGGCCATGACGAACGGCCCTGGTAGGCCGGCGCGGCGATCTTGTGAATGAGCTTGTTCAGCGGATTATCCGCTGACACCAGGAAGTGCGATGTATTCGGGATTCGAAACCGCGGTTCGGCAAGGATGAGATCGGTCGTGGCCGCGAACAGCGCGCGTTCGCCGGCGTCGTTCAAATCCCAAAAACCCTGGTGCACATTGACGAAATCGAGCGCGATGGACGACACCGGCGACTGCTGGCGGGAATCCAGGGAATGGCTGATATGGCCGTGCCGGCCGAACAGAAGCAACAATTCCTTCTTGTATTGAGCAAGCTCGCGTCCGAGCAGTTGCTCCAGCTTGGCTTGCTCGATGACCCCAAGCTTGATACCGCGCAGGAACGTCGCATAGACGCAGGCATTGGTGACAAACCGCCGGCGTTCGGCACGGGTATCGGTCGCCGCAGAACGGGGCGTCGTGACGTCGCACAGAAGCGCCGTAAGACCGTTGTCATCGAACCGTTGCAACGCCTTGGCGAGCTCGCATATCGCCCGCTTCAGATCCTCGCGATATTCCGATAGCAGCAGGCGGCCGGCATGCGCACCTTGCGACATTGCCAGATACGAAGACGCCCGTTGGTCAGCGGTTAGCAGTTGCTCCAGGCCTGCAAGGATGCCGAGCAGCGTATCCGACGGCTTTGAGAAATAGTTGATACCGATGTAGCGGTTGCGTCCGGCAGGCACGATCGTCGTGGTGACGATTCCGGCGCGAACGGCTTCCAGCATCAGCCGAACGCTTTTCTCGAGCAGGCGAACCCTGCGGACGGCATCCTGGGAATCCATGATGGTCTCGGGGTCGAGGACATCAGGGTAGAACCAGGCAAAGTCGCGCGGATAATAGGCGGAGGCGTGCGGCGCCCCGGTAACGAGAAAGGCTTCCTTTTCGGCAAACGCAGCGTTGACCGAATGCCGGTACAGCTCTTCGATGCCTGCCGACAGATGATACTTCCGCAGGAAACGGTCACCGAGAAAATTGACGGCCTGAATGCTGTTGGCGACAAAGCTGGCCAACAGCCCCTGATGAAACCGGTATCCGTGATGCGATGGAAATGTGATCTGGCTGTTCATGGGGAGATGAGCACTGTCCGGCGTGTCTGATATCACGCGGTGGTACTCCGAACATCATTGATTCGTCTCTCCGCAACAGCGCGGGGCAACATGTCATCGAATTGTCATGTAGCAAGCGGGCAATGGGTTTCGCTGTTTTCTACCCGTGCTACAAACTCCGGGTCGTCCCGGCGCAGGCCGGGACCCATACGCCCTGTCGCTTGTTGTGAGCGACGCTGTTCGACGACTTTAACTAACCACAAAAGCCTGTGGCTATGGGTCCCAGCCTGCGCCGGGACGACGAAACTATATCGCCCTTGGCTTAAAATTCTCCACCAGCCGCAACAGCACCCTTGCGCCCGCGTCCGCATCGGCAAGCTCGACGTGCTCCGCCGGGTTATGGCTGATGCCGCCGCGGCAGCGCACGAACAGCATTGCCACGTCTGCAATGTCGATCATCGCCATGCCGTCATGCCCTGCCCCGCTCGGCAGTTCGAACACGCCATGGCCTTCCGCGGCAACGGCTTCGGCGACCTGCGCCTTGAGCCAGGGCGCGCAGGGTACGGTGCGGTTTTCATGGGTGACGTCGAGCTGCAGCGCGAGATTGCGGCGTTTGGCGATGGCTTCGATCCGCCGCACGATGTCGGCGACCGCCATCTTGCGGTGCGGATCGGTCGGCGCGCGGATGTCGAGCGTAAACGATACGAGTCCGGGGATCACGTTGGTGGCGCCGGGCATCGCATCGATATAGCCGACGGTGCCGACGAGGCCAGCCTCATCGGTCTTGCAGAATTCCTCCACCATGCAGATGCATTCGGCGGCGCCCGCCAGCGCATCGCGGCGCATCGCCATCGGCACCGTGCCGGCGTGGCCGGCCATCCCGGTCAGCTTTGCCGCCAGCCGCGTGGCGCCGGCAATCGCGGTGACGATGCCCACGGCAAGGCTTTGTTGCTCCAACACCGGCCCCTGCTCGATGTGCAGTTCGACATAGGCATGCAGTTCGCGGCGGGTTCGCGCGGCGGCGCCGATATGATCAGGGTCGAGGCCGAATTTGACCATCGCCTCGCGCATCGAAACACCGTCACGGTCGCGCGCATTGAGCGCGCTTTCCACGAACGTACCCGCGACCGCCCGGCTGCCGAGCAGCGTCGAGGCGAAGCGCACGCCCTCCTCGTCGGCAAAGCCGACCACTTCCACCGCGAATGGCAGCCGCCGCCCGCGCCGGTTCAGATCGGCGACGCAGGAGATTGCGGTCAGCAAACCGAGCGGGCCGTCCCACTTGCCGGCATCGCGCACCGTGTCGTAATGCGAGCCCAGCATCAGGCACGGCAAACCCGGCCGATCGCCTTCATAGCGGCCGCAGACATTGCCGATGGCGTCGAGGTGCACGGCCATGCCGGCCTCGCGCATCCAGGACAGCAGCAGATCGGCTGACGTGCGATGCTCGGGGGACAGGAAGATTCGCGCCAGATGCTCCGGCGTCTCGGAGATCGCCCCAAGCTGATTAATCCGCCCGACGATCTCATCGCCAAGCGTTGTGCTACCCGAACCACTGCCGGCCACTTCCGTCTTGCTCATGCTTTTCCAGTGCAGCGCCGCGTCGCGTCCCTAGCGCTTGCCGATCGATACAAGTTCAATGCAGCAGTGGCGACGCACGTCACCGCTGGCCTCTGACTGGTAGCAGCCCCAGTCCGCGTGAGCAGCCGACAAAAGCAAGAAATTCGCGCTCATTTTCGGCTCGGCGGCGGCGCTTCGGGACCTAAGAAGTGCTTAACGACCTTGCATACAATCGGGAAATCACGCCTAAAAATTAGCCATCTCGGCCTTGCACAAAGTTTGAACGAATCGCGGGCGCCTAAAATACTGTAATATATTCAAATAATTACATGACCATGCTCGCCAGAGATGCTCTGGCACGAAGATTGCGACATCCCTCCCGAGCTCCGCCGGATCGGCGCGGCTGCGAAATATGGGGCGGCGCATCCGCCAGAGGGAGCAGGCACATGGAATTTGGCAGGATTTCACGACGGCATCTGTTGCAGGGCGGCGCGGCGCTGACACTCGGCTCCGCTTTCGGCGCGGGCGCCGCGCGCGCGGCCGACACCACGATCGGCTTCATCTATGTCGGGTCGCGCGACGACTACGGCTACAACCAGGCGCACGCGCAGGGCGCGGCGGCACTGAAGAAGATCGCCGGCCTCAAGGTGGTCGAGGAAGAAAAGGTCCCCGAGACCGACGCGGTCGAGAAGACCATCGAATCCATGATCAATCTCGACGGCGCGTCGCTGCTGTTCCCGACCTCGTTCGGCTACTACAACCCGCACATGATCAAGATGGCGAAGAAGTTTCCAAAACTTCGCTTCGAGCATTGCGGCGGGTTGTGGAGCGAGAAAGACCCGGCCAACGCCGGCAGCTATTTCGGCTACATCGACGAGGCCCAATATATTTCGGGCATCGTCGCCGGCTACACCAGCAAGACCGGTAAGCTCGGCTTCGTCGCGGCGAAACCGATCCCGCAGGTGCTGCGCAACATCAACGCCTTCACGCTCGGCGCCAGGCTCGCCAACCCCAAGGCCACCACGCAGGTGATCTTCACCGGTGACTGGTCGATGCCGGTCAAGGAAGCCGAAGCCACCAACAGCCTGATCGACCAGGGCGTCGATGTCCTCACCTGTCACGTCGACGGGCCGAAGACCATGGTCGAGAACGCCGCGCGCCGCGGCGCGATGGTGTGCGGCTATCACGTCAACCAGTCGCCGCTGGCGCCGAAGGCGTATCTGACCGGTGCGGAGTGGAACTGGGAAGCGCTGTATCCGAAATTCGTCAAGATGATCGCGGCCGGCGAAGCGATCCCGAACTTCTATCGCGGCGGCCTCAAGGAAGAGATCGTCAAATGCTCGCCCTATGGGGAGGCGGTCTCGGCCGAAGCGCGCAAGCACGCCGACGACATCAAGGCCAAGTTCATGGCGGGCACCTACACCATCTTCAAGGGCCCGATCATGGACAACAAGGGCAAGGCCGTCATCACCGCCGGCACCGATCGCGGCCAGAAGGATCCTGAACTCGAGAAGATGGACTATCTGGTCGAAGGCGTGCTCGGAGCGACTTCGTGACATCTGAAGCGGCGGATCCAGCGCAGGCGGTCGGAGTTGCTCCGGCCGCCGATGCCGGCTTCCTCCAACGCTACGGCACGACCATCGAATACATCCTGATACCGGGCGCGGCGCTGGTCGGCGCGCTCGCAACGTTCGGGATCTTCGTGGCGCTGTTCGGCAAGAACCCGCTCGATCTTTATTTCTACATGTACCAGGGCGCGTTCGGCACCTGGTTCTCCTGGCAGAACACGCTGACGCGCGCGGCACCGCTGATCCTGACCGCGTTGTGCACGGCACTGCCGGCGCAACTGGGCATGGTCATTATTGGCGCCGAAGGCGCGCTTCTCATTGGCGCGCTGTCGGCCACTTCTGTGGCACTGGCGATGCCGTGGGGATCGCCGCTGGTGGTACAGACCGCGATGGTCTGCGCCGGCGTGATCGGCGGCGGTCTCTGGATCACGCTATCAGGTGCGCTCCGGCAATATCGTGGCGTCAACGAGACGATCTCGAGTCTCTTGCTGGTCTATATCGGCCTTGCGGTGCTCAACCATCTGGTCGAGGGCTTGATGCGCGATCCCTCCAGCCTCAACAAGCCGTCGACCCGCGAGATCGGCGCCGCCAACATGATCGGCAGCATTCCCGGCACTGATGTGCATTGGGGTCTGGTGTTCGGCCTGGTCGCGGCGTTTGCGTCATATATCCTGATCTATCACACCGTATTTGGTTTCTCGGCGCGGGTCGCGGGCGGCAACATCCGCGCGGCCAAGATCGTCGGCCTCGGCGTCAACAAATTGATCCTGACCATCTGCTTTCTCGCGGGCGGCGCGGCCGGCCTTGCCGGCATGATCGAGGTCGCCGCCGTGCAGGGCCGCACCAACGCCAACCTCGCGGCCGGCTACGGCTTCACCGGAATCCTCGTCGCCTTCCTGGCGCGGCACAATCCACTCGCCATCATTCCCGTCGCGATCCTGCTCGGCGGCATCAGCGCCAGCGGTGGCCTGCTGCAGCGCCGGCTCGGATTGCCCGACGCCTCGGTGCTGGTGCTGCAGGGCATCATCTTCGTGTTCGTGCTGGCGAGCGACGCGCTGTATGGCCGGATCGGCTTCCTGAAAGGAAAATCCTGATATGGCGGATGGATCGATCGGACTATGGACCGTTCCGCTCGCCGTATTCGGTGGCGCCATCCGCGTCTCGACGCCGTTTCTATTCGTGAGCTTAGGGGAATGCATCACCGAACGTTCGGGCCGCATCAATCTCGGCCTCGAAGGCACGCTGGTGATGGGCGCAATGAGCGCCTATGGCATCTCCTATCTCTCGGGCTCACCCTGGCTCGGCGTGCTTGCCGCCGGGATCACCGGCGCCTTGCTCGGCGCGCTGCATGCCGGCATCTGCTCGCTGCCGCGGGTCAACGACATCGCGGTCGGCATCGCGCTGATGCTGTTCGGGACCGGGCTTGCCTTCTATCTCGGCAAGCCGTTGATCGAACCGACCGCGCCGCGCTTGCCCGCGATCGATTTCGGCTGGTGGAGCGATGTGCCGCAGGTGCGCGCGGCGTTGCGAATTAACGTGCTGTTCCTGATCGGCATCGCGCTGGCGCCGATATTGTACTGGGCCTTTCGCACCACACGCTGGGGCCTGCTGATCCGCACCGCCGGCGAAAGCTCCGATGCCGCCCGCGCCATGGGTTATTCCGTGCTGGCGATCCGGCTGCGCGCGACGATGGTCGGCGGCTTTCTCTCGGGGATCGGCGGCTCGTTCCTGTCGCTGTTCTATCCCGGCAGCTGGAACGAGGGCCTTTCCTCAGGCCAGGGCATCACCGCGGTGGCGCTGGTGATCTTCGCGCGCTGGGACCCGATGCTGTGCCTGTGGGCGTCGCTGGCCTTTGGCGGCGCCGCAGCGCTGGGGCCGGCGCTGCAATCGGTCGGCGTCACCTCCGGCTATCATCTCTTCAACGCCGCGCCCTACATCCTGACGCTGGCGATCATGATCATCACCTGTTCGCCGAAGCGCACGCTGACCGGCGCGCCGGCCGAATTGTCCATCACCCGATAGGGAGCGAACCATGCCCGAGCGCTTCATCAAATCCGAGCCTTATGCCTGGCCCTATAATGGCGATCTACGCCCGCAAAACACCGCGCTCATCATCATCGACATGCAAACCGATTTCTGCGGCGTCGGCGGCTATGTCGACAAGATGGGCTATGATTTATCGCTGACCCGTGCCCCGATCGAGCCGATCAAGAAACTGCTCGCGGTCATGCGCGCGCAGGGCTTTCACATCATCCACACCCGCGAAGGCCATCGCCCCGATCTCACGGACCTGCCCGCCAACAAGCAGTGGCGCTCGCGGCAGATCGGAGCAGGCATCGGCGATCCCGGCCCCTGCGGCCGCGTGCTGGTGCGCGGCGAGGCCGGCTGGGAGATCATTCCCGATCTGGCGCCGCTGCCCGGCGAGCCCATCATCGACAAGCCCGGCAAGGGATCGTTCTGCGCCACCGATCTGGAGCTGATGCTCCGGCTGCGCGGTATCGAGAACCTCGTGCTGACCGGGATCACCACCGACGTCTGCGTCCATACCACGATGCGGGAAGCCAACGATCGAGGCTTCGAATGCGTGTTGATCGAGGACTGCTGCGCCGCCACCGACAAGAGCAATCACGAGCACGCGCTGAAGATGATCAAGATGCAGGGCGGTGTGTTCGGCGCGGTCGCAACATCGAGTTCGTTCATCAAGGCCGTGTCATGATCATCGGCGAAACGCCGCTCCCCGAAGGTGCGCTTGGCGTCGACGCCGTCGCGGTGACCATGAAGTTCGGTGACTTCCTCGCGCTCGACAAGGTCGCCCTCAAGGTTCGTCCCGGCTCCTTCCATGCGCTGCTCGGCGAGAACGGCGCCGGCAAGAGCACGCTGGTGAAATGCATCATGGGTTATTATCACGCGACCGAAGGCGACATCATGGTCGGTGGCCGCGAACAGGCGATCGCCAACCCCAAGGACGCGCACGCGCTCGGGCTCGGCATGGTCTACCAACATTTTACCTTGGTGCCGGCGATGACGGTCGCGGAAAACCTGGTGCTGGCGCGCGACGATGTTCCTGTTGTCGTCAACTGGGCGAAGGAAAAGCAGGAGCTCGAAACGTTCCTGGCACGGATGCCGTTCAAGGTGCCACTCAACGCCAGGGTTTCCGACATTTCCGCCGGCGAGCGGCAGAAATGCGAAATCCTCAAGCAGCTTTATTTGAAGCGGCGCTTCCTCATCCTCGACGAGCCCACTTCAGTGCTGACGCCGGGCGAAGCCGACGAAGTGCTGGGCATGCTGCGCGACATGGTCGTCACGGGCGGCCTGACCATCCTGATGATCACGCACAAATTCCGCGAGGTGATGGCGTTCGCCGACGAGGTCACGATCCTGCGCCGCGGTAAACTCGCCGGCAACGGCAAGGTCGTCGATCTCACGCCGGACAGCATGGCGAGGATGATGATCGGCGCCGAGGAGCTGACGGTTCAGCCGCCGCGCGTCGGACAACTCGGCGAGGCGCGGCTGGAATTGAGCAAGCTCAACGCGCTCGACGACGCCGGGGCGGTCGCCGTCCATGACATCTCGCTCACCGTGCGCGGCGGCGAGATCGTCGGCATCGCCGGCGTCTCCGGCAACGGCCAGCGGCAACTGGTCGAGGTGCTGGCCGGCCAGCGCGCGGCCGAGAGCGGCGAGGTTCGTATCCGCGGCGATCTCTATCATGCCAGCCGTGAAGAGATGCGCCGGCACAAGATGTCGCTGCTCCCGGAGGAGCCCTTGAAGAACGCCTGCGTCGGCGGCATGAGCGTCGCCGACAACATCGCGTTCCGTGAATTCGACCGCGCGCCGTTTGCCAGCAAAGGCTGGTGGCTCAATAAATCGGCCTTCCGCAAGGACGCCGAGCGCAAGATCGGGCTTTACAAGATCAAGACCCGCTCGCCGGACACGCCGATCTCGGCGCTGTCGGGCGGCAATGTGCAGCGCGCGGTGCTGGCGCGCGAACTCGGCGGCAAGGTCGAGGTGCTGATCGCCGCCAACCCCTGCTTCGGGCTCGATTTCGCCGCCGTCGCCCAGATCCATGCCGAGATCATGGCCGCCCGCAACCGCGGCGCCGCGGTGCTTTTGGTCAGCGAGGACCTCGACGAACTCCTCGAATTGTCGGATCGTCTGGTCGTGATGTTCCACGGACAGTTCGTCCATGAAGCACGCGCCAGCGAGGCCGATCTGACCGAGATCGGCCGGCACATGGCGGGACACTAGCGGCAAGTCATCCATGGCGGATATTTCGGCGCTTAGCCAATCGGAGTTCGACGCGCATTTCCTGCGGCGCACGTTCGACGTCGCCCGCCGCGCCTTGACCCACGGCAACCATCCGTTTGCCGCTCTACTCGTCGATCAGAACCACAAAGTGCTGATCGAGGCCGAGAATGGCTACATGCCCGCCCGTGACGACACCGCGCATGCCGAACGGCTGTTGGCGACACAGGCCTGCACCACGATCGACGCCAACATCCTGCGCAGCGCCACGCTCTATTCCTCCGCAGAGCCCTGCGCGATGTGCGCCGGCGCGATCTACTGGGCCGGCATCGGCCGGCTGGTCTACGGCCTGAGCGAACACCGCTTGCGGGAATTGACCGGCAACCATCCGGAAAACCCGACGCTCGACTTGCCGTGTCGGGAAGTCTTTGGAAGCGGCCAGCGATCCACCGAAGTGGTCGGCCCGCTACTGGAGGACGAAGCCGCGGCTGTTCATGCCGGGGTGTGGGAGAAATAGCTATTCAAACTTACTCAAAGAAAATCACGCTTCCTACTTACGCGCGGGTTTAAACTAGCCCAGTATTGAGGCATCCATTGTTTGGGACTCCCTGGGACGCGTGACCACGAATGCTGGATTCGACGCCTGCCGCACTGCATACCGGTGACACGCCGCTGCTTCAAACGGTCGGCCTGACCAAGCGCTATGGCACGTTCCTCGCCAATGAGGCTGTAGATATCGAGATCTGGCCGCAGCAGATCCATGCACTGCTCGGCGAGAACGGCGCCGGCAAATCGACGCTGGTCAAAACCATCTACGGATTGATCCAGCCGAGCGAAGGCGAGATGCGTTGGCAGGGCGAGAAGATGGTTCTGTCCGGACCATCGGAAGCCCGCAGCCGCGGCATCGGCATGGTGTTCCAGCATTTCTCGCTGTTCGACAATCTCACGGTGGCGGAAAACGTCGCCCTCGGGCTCGACGGCAAGGAATCCTTCAAGGACATGTCGGCGCGCCTTGAGGAGGTGTCGCGCGTTTATGGGCTTCCGCTCGATCCCAAACGCGAGGTCTGGCAATTGTCGGTCGGTGAACGCCAGCGCATCGAGATCGTGCGCGCGCTGATGCAGAACCCAAAATTCCTGATCCTCGACGAGCCGACGGCGGTGCTGACGCCGCAGGAGGCTGACCAGCTCTTCACCGTGCTCAATCGCCTCAAGGCCGAGGGCCGCGCGATCCTCTACATCAGCCACAAGCTGGAAGAGGTGAAGCGCCTGTGCGACACCGCCACCATCCTGCGCGGCGGCAAGAAGATCTCGACCTGCAATCCCAAGGCGGAGACCGCAGGCTCGCTCGCGCGCATGATGGTCGGCGGCGAAATCAAACAAGTGAAGGCCGCCGCCAACCGGCAAACCACTGTGCCGCGGCTGGTCGTCAACGACCTCAATCTCTCGCCCGACGATCCGCACGGCGTGCGGCTTCAACGCATCTCCTTCGAACTTAGGGGTGGCGAAATCCTGGGCATCGCAGGCGTGGCCGGCAACGGCCAGGACGAGCTTTTCGCCGCGCTGTCGGGCGAACGGCTGGCCCGGGACCCCGGCACGATCGTGATCGACGGACAGGCCGCGGGGCACCTGTCGATCACCCAACGCCGCAAGCTCGGCGCCGCCTTCGTACCCGAGGAACGGCTCGGCCACGGCACCGCGCCGCGCATGAAACTGTCCGAGAACGCGCTGCTGACCGGCCATGCCGCCTCCGGCATGGTCCAGCACGGCTTCGTCAACACTGCTGCAACGCTGAAGACGGTCGACCGCACCACCGAGGCCTTTGACGTGCGCAAGGCCAAGCGCGATCCGGAAGCCGCCAGCCTCTCCGGCGGCAATCTGCAGAAATTCATCGTCGGCCGCGAAATCTTGCGCAACCCGGCGGTGCTGGTGGTGAGCCAGCCGACCTGGGGCGTCGACGCCGGTGCGGCCGCCGTGATCCGCCAGGCCCTGCTCGATCTCGCCGCCTCAGGCGCTGCGGTCCTGGTGACGAGCCAGGACCTCGACGAACTCGCAGAGATCACCGACCGCGTCGCCGTGATGTTTCACGGCCGTCTGTCGGAGCCGATGACAACGCAGGACGCAAGCCGCGAGAAGCTCGGCCTGTTGATGGGCGGGAGCACATTGGACCAGAAGGAAGCGGCGCATGCAGCTGGTGCTTGAAAAGCGCACCGAGCGGTCGAACACGATCGCGCTGGTTTCGCCGCTGATCGCGATCGGCCTGACGCTGGTCACCATGAGCATCCTGTTTGCGATCCTCGGCAAGAATCCCATTGCCGCGCTCGGCGTCTACTTCATCGATCCCCTCGTCGACAGCTATTCGCTGCAGGAGATCGCGGTGAAGGCGGCGCCGCTGGTGATGATCGCGATCGGGCTGTCGCTGTGCTATCTCGCCAACGCCTGGAACATCGGCGCCGAAGGCCAGTTCCTGATCGGCGCCGTCGCCGGCAGCTGGCTCGCGGTCAAGACGCACGGCACCGACGCCGGCCCCTGGGTATTGCCGGCCATGACGGTGCTGGCGGCTGCGGGCGGCGCGCTCTATGCTCTGATCCCGGCGATCTGCAAGGTCCGGTTCGGCGCCAGCGAAATCCTCACCAGCCTGTTGCTGGTCTATGTCGCCGACCTCCTGCTCGATTATCTCGTGCGCGGTCCCTGGCGCGATCCCAAAGGTTTTAATTTCCCGACCACCGCCGAGTTCGATCCGGTCGCGACCGTGCCGTTGCTGATCGAGGGCGGAAGGCTGCACCTCGGTGCCATCATTGCGCTTGTCGTGGTCGCGGCAGGCGCGGTGCTGCTCGGCAAGACGATCAAGGGCTTTGAGATCCGCGTCGTCGGCGCCGCCCCGCGCGCCGCCCGCTTCGGCGGCTTCAATTCCAACCGGTTGGTCCTGCTGACCTTCGCAATATCAGGCGCGTTGGCCGGCCTCGCCGGGATCATCGAGGTCGCAGGCCCGGTCGGGCATCTGCAGCCCGGCATCTCGCCGGGCTATGGATTCACCGCGATCATCGTCGCGTTCCTGGGGCGGCTGAACCCGGTTGGAATATTAATTGCAGGACTTTTCCTCGCACTCACCTTCATCGGCGGCGAGCAGGCACAGATCGCAATGAAAATCCCGTTGGACGTTACCAAGGTGTTCCAGGGCATTCTGCTGTTCTTCGTGCTCGCCTGCGATTCCCTCATCCTCTACCGGTTCAAGCTCGTTTTCGCGCCACCAAAGGGAGCAGCAAGTGGGGCTCGTTGAAGCCATCATCCTTGCAGTGCTGGCGGCGTCCACGCCGCTGCTGCTGGCTGCCACCGGCGAGCTCGTGACCGAACGCGCCGGCGTGCTCAACCTCGGCGTCGAGGGCATGATGATCGTGGGCGCGGCCTGCGGCTTCGGCGGCGCCTGGCTATCGGGCTCGGTCATGACAGGCGCGCTATGCGGCATCGTCGCCGGCGTGCTGATGTCGCTGATCTTCGCGCTGATGACGCTGGGGCTTGCGGTCAACCAGGTCGCGACCGGCCTCGCGCTGACCATTCTCGGCATCGGCCTTTCCGGCCTGATCGGCTCCCGCTTCGTCGGCGAAAAGATTTCGCTGGCACCGCATCTCTATATTCCCGGTCTCACCGATATCCCGCTGGTCGGACGTATTCTGTTCGGCGAGGACGCCTTCGTCTACCTCTCGCTGGCGCTGGTCATTGGCGTCTGGTTCTTCCTTTACAAGACGCGGGCCGGGCTGATTCTGCGCGCCGCCGGCGACAACCACGCCTCCGCGCATGCGCTCGGCTATCCCGTGCTCAGGATAAGGATGTTCGCGGTGATGTTCGGCGGCGCCTGCGCTGGTTTGGCCGGCGCCTATCTGCCGCTGGCCTACACGCCGTTCTTCATTCCGGGCATGACGGCCGGACGCGGCTGGATCGCGCTGGCGCTGGTCGTGTTCGCATCATGGCTGCCGGGCCGCCTCGTGATCGGCGCTTATCTGTTTGGCGCGGTGACGATCCTGCAACTCCACGCGCAGGGCTGGGGCATTGGCGTGCCATCGCAATTGATGTCGGCATTGCCGTATCTGGCGACTATCATCGTCCTGGTCCTGATTTCACGTGCACGAACCGGCGGCTCGACCGCGCCTGCGGCGCTCGGGACCGTGTTCGTGCCCGACCGATAAACATGCCCGAAGCGCGCGCGACGGGGCGCCGCGATGCGGGAGAGAGTGTCCACCCGTCAGTAAAACGGAGATATCCATGAAAAAGATTTTCATCGCAGCGGCCGCCGCGATGCTCGCGACCGGAGCAGGCCTCCTCAGCGCTTCCGCTGCCGACAAGCTCAAGATCGGATTCATCTATCTCGGCCCGGTCGGCGATCTCGGCTGGACCTACCAGCATGATCTCGGCCGCCTCGAGATGGTCAAGCAATTCGGCGACAAGGTCGAAACCACGTTCCTCGAGAACGTCAGCGAAGGCCCGGACTCAGAACGCTCGATCGAGCAGCTGGCGCGCGCCGGCAACAAGCTGATCTTCACCACCTCGTTCGGCTACATGGAGCCGACGCTGAAGGTCGCCAAGAAATATCCCAACGTGCATTTCGAGCACGCCACCGGCTACAAGCGCGACAAGAATTTGGCGACCTATTCGGGCCGGTTCTATGAGGGCCGCTACATCCAGGGCATCATCGCCGCCAAGATGTCGAAGTCGGGCGTGCTCGGCTATATCGGCTCGTTCCCGATTCCGGAAGTGATCTCCGGCATCAACGCCACCATGCTCGGCGCGCAGACGATCAACCCCAACATCAAGGTCAAGATCATCTGGGCCAACACCTGGTTCGATCCCGGCAAGGAAGCCGACGCCGCCAAGGCGCTGATCGACCAGGGCGCCGACATCATCATGCAGCACACGGATTCACCAGCCGCGATGCAGGTCGCCGCCGAGCGCGGCAAGCTGGCGTTCGGCCAGGATTCCGAAATGATCAAGTTCGGGCCGAAGGCGCAGCTGACCTCGACCATGAACAATTGGGGCCCCTATTATATCGCACGCGTCAAGGCCGAGCTCGACGGCACCTGGAAGTCGGAAGATTTCTGGGGCGGCCTGAAGAGCAAGCTCGTCGTGATGGCGCCCTACACCAACATGCCCGACGACGTGAAGAAGCTGGCAATGGACACCGAAGCCGCCATCACCGAAGGCAAGCTGCAGCCGTTCAAATGTCCCATCGTGGGCCAGGACGGCAAGGAAGTCGAATGCAAGGGCGGCACCCATCTCGACGACGGCCAGGTGCTCGGCATGAATTTCTACGTGAAAGGCATCGACGAGAAGATTCCGGGGAAGTGAGGCGCGTCGTTGCGAGGCAGGTCCGGGCGGCAGCGCCCGGACCTGCCTATTTCTCGGGCTTCACCCTGTGACCTCATCCTGAGGAGCGGCCTCTTGGCCGCGTCTCGAAGGGATGGGCCACGGGCCTCATGGTTCGAGACGGCGCAAGTGCACCTCCTCACCATGAGAGGAAAAACATCACCCCACATGCATCGCTCGCGCAGCGACGCTGTGGCGGCGGATCAGGTCTGGCACGTCGAGGCCGGGGATCGCGCCATTGATCACCACCCAGTTGCCGCCGACCATCACGCGGTCGGCGCGGTGCGCGCCGCATAGAACGAGCGCGGCGAGCGGATCGCCGTGACCGGAAAAGCGCAGTTCGTCGAGTTTGAACAGCGCCAAATCAGCCGCCTTCCCCACCGCGATCTCGCCAAGCTCGGGACGGCCGATGCAAGCCGCCGAGCCCTTGGTGGCCCAGCGTAGCGCGTCCTTGTGGCTGACGCGGCCGACGCCATAGCGCGCCCGCTGCAACAGGAACGCGGCGCGCACTTCCTGCATCAGGTTGGATTGATCGTTCGAGGCCGAACCATCGACGCCAAGACCGATCGACACCCCCGCCTCCTCCATCTCGCACACCGGGCAGCAGCCGGAGGCAAGGGTCTGATTGCTGCAGGCGCAATGCGAAATGGCGGTCCTGGCTTTGCCCAGCCGCTGCATTTCCTCTGCATTGAAGTGGATGCCATGCGCCAGCCAGGTCCGCGCATTGAGCCAGCCGCATTGTTCGAGATAATCGAGCGGCCGGCAGCCGTGCATCTGCTCGCAGAATTTGTTCTCGTCTTCGGTCTCGGCCAGATGCGTATGCAGGCGGACGTCGAGTTTATCGGCGAGCGCTGCTGTCGCGCGCATCAGCGAGGTCGTCACCGAAAACGGCGAGCATGGCGCCAGCGCGATCTGCACCATCGCGTCCTCGCCGCGCTGGTGGTGCTTTGCGACCACGCGTTCGCTGTCGGCCAGGATCGTGTCCTCGTCCTGCACCACGCTGTCGGGCGGCAGGCCGCCGTCCTTTTGCGAGCGGTCCATCGAACCGCGCGTCAGCAGCACGCGGATGCCAAGGTGCTTCGCGGCGGCGACCTCGATATCGACGGCGTCCTCAAGCCCTGCCGGAAACACGTAATGGTGGTCGGTCGTGGTGGTGCAGCCCGACAGCAGCAGTTCCGACATCGCCACGGTGACGCCGAGATGCAGCGATTCCGGCGTCAGCCGCGCCCAGACCGGATACAGCGCCTGCAGCCACGGAAACAGCTCGCGATCGAGCGCGGCCGGCAGCGCGCGGGTCAGGGTCTGGTAGAAGTGATGATGGGTGTTGATCAGGCCGGGCAGCACGACATGGGCGCTGGCGTCATAGACGGTGGCATCGGCGGTCACGGGCTCGCGGCCGCGCGGCACCAGTTCGACGATCCTGCCGCCACGGACCACAATGCCGCGCTCGGCGCCGTCGGCCAGAATAGAAAGGGGATCCTTGATCCATATCGCCTGGGTTTGGTCCATGATCCCCACCTGATTTGCGAAAGGCGCCGCGGCTCTACACTGCAAAGACCACCCCAAGGCGATTGGCAATTGGCGCTGGTCTTGCAACACTTCATAGTCAAAGATGCATCCTGTTGAAAGCGCTAGCCTATCCATGGACCTGAACACCATCCGCACCGTTGCGCATCCGACCACGCGGGAACAATTGCCCGTTTGGACGGCAGGCGATGCTTGGCTCGCGGGCGGAACCTGGCTGTTCTCGGAACCGCAGGCGCATCTCAGCCGGCTGATCGATCTCACCGATCTGAAATGGCCGGCGCTGACCGTCAGCGAGAGCGGGCTTTCGATATCAGCGACCTGCACGGTGGCGCAGCTCGACGCGCTGCCGTGCCCGCCGGAATGGATCGCCTCGCCGCTGATCAACCAATGCTGCCGCGCGTTCCTGGCCTCGTTCAAGATCTGGAAGACGGCGACGGTGGGCGGCAACATCTGCATGTCGCTGCCCGCGGGGCCGATGATTTCGCTGGCCGCGGCGCTCGACGGTATCTGCACCATCTGGCAGGCCGGCGGTGGCGAGCGGAACATTCCAGTCGCTGATTTCGTCACCGGCGACCAACGCAATTTGCTCGCGCCCGGCGATCTGCTGCGGCAGATCGATATCCCGCTTGCGGCATTGAAGCGCCGCTCGGCGTTCCGGCAGATTTCGCTGACTCCCGTGGGACGTTCGGCGGCGCTGCTGATCGGCAGCGTCAGCAGCGACGGCGGGTCGGTGCTGACGGTGACGGCGTCGACCGCGCGGCCCATTCAATTCTCCTTTGCGGGAATCCCGCACGCCGAAGAGCTGCGCGAGACGATCCTGCAACGCATTCCGGATGGCCTTTATCACACCGACGTCCACGGCAAGCCGATGTGGCGCAAGGCCATGACGCTGCGGCTGGCGGAGGAAATCCGTAGTGAATTGCGGGCGCTGCCATGAGCATGGAGATTAACGGCAAGACGTTCACAGAATCCCCGCAGGCCGGACAATGCCTGCGAACGTTCCTGCGCGAGCTCGGGCATTTCGGCGTCAAGAAGGGCTGCGACGCCGGCGATTGCGGCGCCTGCACCGTGCTGCTCGACGGCGAGCCCGTGCATAGCTGCCTGATCCCGGCGTTCCGCGCCGATGGCCATGCCGTGACCACGATCGAAGGATTTGCACCTGACGGCGGCATCCATCCGATGCAGCAGGCGTTTCTGGATGCGCAGGGCTTTCAATGCGGGTTCTGCACATCAGGCATGATCCTGACTTGTGCCTCATTGAACCAGGCGCAGCGGCAGGACCTCAGCGCCGCGCTGAAGGGCAACATCTGCCGCTGCACCGGCTATCGCGCGATCGAGGACGCACTCAACGGCAAAAGCAATGTCGAGGACGCCGACGCCGGAACCGCGTTCGGTCGCAGCCTCCCCGCGCCTGCCGGCCCGCAGGTGGTGCGCGGCGCGGAACGCTATACGTTCGATGTCGCACTGGGCGGATTGCTGCACATCAAGATGCTGCGCTCGCCGCATCCGCACGCGAAGATCATTTCGATCGACAAGAGCGCGGCGCTCGCCGTTCCCGGCGTGCATGCCGTGCTGATGCATGAGGACGCCCCCGGCCGGCTGTTCTCAACGGCGCGGCACGAATGGGACTGGATGGACCCTGATGACACCAAGGTGCTCGACAATGTCGTCCGCTTCATCGGCCAGAAGGTCGCGGCCGTCATCGCCGAGACCGAAACCGCCGCCGAGGAAGGCTGCCGGCGTCTCAAGGTAGGGTACGAAATCCTGCCGGCGGTGATCGATCCCGCCGCCGCGATTGCGCCCGGTGCGCCTGCAATCCATGGCGACAAGACCACAGAAAACCGCGTCGCCAACGCGGCCCGCAATATCGTGGCCGAAATCCACGGCGAATTCGGCGATGTCGCGGCCGCGCTGGCGCAGGCGGCCGTGACTTATGAAGGCACCTTCACGACCCAACGCGTGCAGCACGCCGCGCTGGAAACCCATGGCGGGCTGGCCTGGGTCGATGTCGACGGAATTTTGAACGTCCGTTCCAGCACGCAGGTGCCGTTCCTGACCCGGCGCACACTGGCGGACCTCTTTGAATTGCCGCCCGAGCGGGTACGGGTGTTCTGCGAGCGCGTCGGTGGCGGGTTCGGTGGCAAGCAGGAGATGTTCGTCGAGGACATCCTGGCGCTGGCAGCACTGAAGACCGGCCGACCCGTCAAATTCGAGTTGACGCGCGAAGAGCAGTTCATTGCGACTTCGACGCGGCATCCGATGCAGGTCACTGTCAAAGCCGGTGCCGATAAGCACGGAAAACTCACGGCGCTGCAGCTCGACGTGCTCTCCAACACCGGCGCTTATGGCAATCATGCCGGGCCGGTGCTGTTTCATTCGGTCGGTGAATGCATCGGCGTCTATAATTGTCCGAACAAGAAGGTCGACGGGATCGCCGCCTACACCAACACCGTGCCTGCTGGTGCCTTTCGCGGCTATGGGCTGCCGCAAAGCCTGATCGCGGTTGAGGCTGCGATCGACGAACTGGCAAAGCAGCTCGGCATCAGCCCGTTCGAGATGCGCCGCCGTAATGTCGTGAAACCCGGCGATCCCATGTTGTCGCCGCCGGAATCCAAGTATCACGACGTGCTCTACGGCAGCTACGGACTCGATCAGTGCCTCGATCTGGTCGAGCGCGCGATGGCCGCCGACGCGCCGAAGCCCGAACTATCAGAAGACTGGCTGACCGGCGACGGCATCGCGCTGACCATGATCGATACCGTGCCGCCGGCCGGGCATTTCGCCGATTGCAGCATTGCGCTTCGCGAAGATGGCGGTTTCGATCTCACGGTCGGTACCGCCGAATTCGGCAACGGCACCAGCACCGTGCATCGCCAGATCGCGGCCAGCGCGCTGGCGACGACGGTCGATCGTATTTTCCTGCGCCAATCCGACACCGCGCATGGCGGCCACGACACCGGGGCCTACGGCAGCGCCGGCATCTTCGTCGCGGGGAATGCGACGCAGGCGGCGGCCGAGACGATGGCCGGCCAGTTGAAGGAATTCGCGGCATCCCTGTTGGGCGAGAGTCCGGACGCCTGCACGCTCGATAACCACGCCACGGTCTGCGCCGGACGCCGCACGCCCTACGCCACGCTCGCCGCATCAGCGCAATCGCTCGGCAAGGTGCTGAGCGCCGGCGGCAATTCGTCGGGCACGCCGCGCTCGGTCGCGTTCAACGTTCAGGGTTTTCGCGTCGCGGTGAACAAATTCACCGGCGAGCTCAAAATCCTGAAGAGTGTCCAGGCGGCCGACGCCGGCCGCGTCGCCAATCCGATGCAGTGCCGCGGCCAGATCGAAGGCGGCGTCGCGCAGGCGCTCGGCGCCGCGCTCTACGAGGAAATGGTGATCGACGACAATGGCCGCGTCATCAATCCCAAATTCCGCGACTATCATCTGCCGTCGTTTGCGGACGTTCCACGCACCCAAGTGCTGTTTGCGGATACGTCCGACACGCTGGGCCCGATGGGCGCGAAATCGATGAGCGAGAGCCCCTACAACCCTGTCGCCGCCGCGCTCGGCAACGCCATCGCCGACGCGACCGGCATCCGCTTCACGGCGACGCCGTTCAAGCCGGACCGGCTGTGGCCGGCGTTACATGAGAAGTATGGGAGTTAGCCTCCGTCATTGCGAGGAGCAAAGCGACGAAGCAATCCATGCCTGTGCTTGGAGCGCAATGGATTGCTTCGCTTCGCTCGCAATGACGATGTCTTCACCCCCGCCCCACCGTGCACTCGATCTGTCCGTGCGGCTCATCGGTCGGCAGGAACACGTCGTTGTTGTTATCGAGCCCGAACGCCGACAGGTTCATCGGGATGAAATGCATGTTCGGGCAGGCCATGCTGATCTCGGAAATCTCCGGCACCGCCGCCAGCGCCGCCTCGCCCATGCGGTAGAGGCTGTCCTGCACGCTCTTGCTGTAGGTCATCGAGAACACCTCCAGCACCGTGTCGAGGATCTTTTTGTTGGTCGCGGGATAGCTCGCAGGCTTGCCCGACCATTTCCACGACGCCACCATGCTGGTCGCGCACATCCGGTCGGCGGTTGGCGGAATGGTCGTGTAGCCGTCCTTGACGTAATTCTCCCAACCCGACTGCGTCGACTTCATGAAGGTAAAGCCGTCGATGCCTGATGACATCGTGGTCGCGCCGCCACGGATGGATAACACTTCCACGGTGGGCTTGCCGTTGCTGTCGAGCACGAAACTGTGCGGATGCGGCTTGCCATCAAAGCTGAGCCGGCTCCATTTGGTCTCGTGCACCGTGAGCGCGACGGAAGCGATCTGTGGATAGGTGTCGAGATATTTTTTGGCCAGCACCTGGCAAAAATCTTCAGTGCAGAGCCCGGTGTTTTCACGGGCGATGACATTGACCACGTTCTTGATGGTGTCGGTCGATACCGAAGTGGAATTGTCGCCGTGCGTATAGGCGGGCGCAAAGTCGCCTTCCATCATCGCCTTGACGCTGAGCTGGCTGACCTCATGGCGATCAGCCTCGCGATGGATGCGCATCACGCGGACGCGGCCCTTCCCGTATCTGTTCTTGATCAGCGGCACGTGGAAGCCTCCAGTTCACCGGTAATTTATACGGGACTATGGTCGCCCGATATGGTCCAATATTGAGCAACGATCGTGCCATTGAGCAAGCTTCCGGAGCAAGCTTCCGGAGCAAGCTTCTGGGGCAAGCTTCTGGCACGGGCCTTGTATCTGTTCAGGTGACGCCAGGGGGACGAACCATGACCACAACTAGCGAATTTCATCCGGTAGACCAGACGCTGCCGGCGCCGCGGCTGCTCGCGCTCGGCCTGCAGCATGTGCTTGTCATGTATGCCGGCGCGGTCGCCGTGCCCCTGATTATCGGCCGGGCGCTGAAGCTGCCGCCCGAGGACGTCGCCTTCCTGATCTCGGCCGATTTGTTCGCCTGCGGGCTGGCCACCCTGGTGCAATGTCTCGGTTTTCCCGGGGTCGGCATCCGCCTGCCCGTGATGATGGGGGTGACGTTCGCCTCGGTCGGGCCGATGCTGTCGATGGCCGCCGCCCCCGATATCGGCCTGCTCGGCATCTATGGCTCTGTCATCGCTGCCGGAATCTTCGGCATCGTTGCCGCGCCTTTCATCAGCCGGCTACTGCCGCTGTTTCCACCCGTGGTCACCGGCACCATCATCCTGGTGATCGGTATCTCCTTGATGCGGGTGGGCATCAACTGGGCCGGTGGCGGCCTGCCGACCCTGACCAAGGTGATCGACGGCGTCCCCGGCGCCTTCCCCAATCCCAATTATGGCCAGTTGCAGGGCCTCGGCATCGCGCTGTTCGTGCTGCTGGTTATTCTCGCTTTGATCAAATGGGGCACCGGGTTCGTGGCCAATGTGGCCGTGCTGCTCGGCATTATCGCGGGCGCGGTCCTCGCCAGCCTGTTCGGCATGATGCATTTCGAGAAGGTCGCCGCGGCGCAATGGGGCGCGCTCGTGATCCCGTTCCGCTTCGGCATGCCGACATTCCATTTGGTGCCTGTTATCACCATGTGCATCGTGATGATCGTGGTCATGATCGAATCGCTCGGCATGTTCCTCGCGCTCGGCGAAATCACCGGCAAGAAAGTCGATCGCGACGCGCTGACGCGCGGCCTGCGTGCCGACGGCGTCGGCACCTTCCTGGGCGGCATCTTCAACACCTTCCCCTATACGTCGTTCTCGCAGAATGTCGGCCTCGTCAGCGTCACCGGCGTGCGCTCGCGCTGGGTCACCATCACCGGCGGCGCCATCATGCTGCTGCTCGGGCTGTTGCCGAAGATGGCCGCATTGGTCGAGGCGGTGCCGCTGGTCGTGCTCGGCGGCGCGGGGCTCGTGATGTTCGGCATGGTCGCCGCGACCGGCGCGCGCATCCTCGCCACAGTGGATTTCAAAAACAACCAGTTCAATCTGTTCGTGGTCGCGATCTCCGTCGGCTTCGGCATGATCCCGCTGGTGGCGCCGAATTTCTTCAAGAACCTGCCGCACAATTTGCATCCGCTGATGGAATCCGGCATCCTGCTTTGCGCGCTGGTCGCGGTGGTGCTGAATGCCTTCTTCAACGGTCTCGGAAGCAAGGCGGCGGCGGAAGCGGACGCCGCAGCGGCCGCATCATCGGCGCAGCATGTGTGACGCACAGTCCTCATCCCCGGATGAGCGCTTTGCGCTCACCGAGGGAGCCCGCCGCAGGCGGGCGTCTCGAAGGATGGCCTCAACCCGTGGCCTCATGGTTCGAGACGCGCGAAGACGCGCTCCTCACCATGAGGACCTAACTCCCTCGATACGTCGCATAGCTCCACGGCGTGACCAGCAGCGGCACGTGCAGATGCCCCTCGGGATCGCTGACCGAAAAACGCAGGGGAATCTGGTCGAGGAACGGCGGGTCCGACATCGGCACGTTACGCCCCGCAAAATAGTCGCCGACGCGAAACATCAGTTCATAGCGCCCGATCGGCACCGGCCGGCCGCCGATCAGCGGCTGGTCGGTGCGGCCGTCGCTGTTGGTGACTGCGCGCGCGATCACGCGGGATTCGCCGAGATCGGATAGTTCAGTGAGCACCACGGAAATCCCCGCTGCCGGCTTGCCGCTGTGGGTGTCCAGCACATGGGTCGACAGCCGCCCGTGCACGGGCAATCGATCGTCCGCGGTCAGCAATTGGTCGAGACGCAGCGCCGCGATCCGGTAGATTTCCGCGATCGAGACTTGCATCTCGGCCTTGGTATCGTTCGGCAGCCGGCGCTCAAAATCGCGCAGGATGGAATCCCGGGTCTGCCGACGCGCGCAGACGATATAGGGGAAACCGAATTTTTCGCGGTAGGCAGTGTTGACGCGCTCGAACGCCTGGAATTCGGCATCCGACAACCGGTCGAGGCCGACGCTGTTCTGTTCGGCGTTGGATTCGGCCGTGAGCCCGGCGGCGCGCTGGGTCTTGTTGGCCAAATCAGGATGCGCCTGGATCAGCGCGAGACGAATGTCGGCCGGCGCGCGATCGACCACGGCCTTCATCGCATCGAACAGCATCTTTACACTGACGAACGGCCGCGCCGCGGTCGCCTGCTCGGCGATCCACGGCGAATACTCGAAGATATTACCGAGCGTTTTGACGAACGCGTCCTGGCTGGCCATATTGAGATCGGAAAGTTTTGTCGACATGCCCTGACCTATCCGATATCGGCGGCGTTTTCGGCGAGATGGCTGAGATTGGCGTGGAAATGCTGCGCGATCTGCAGCCGCGTCGGCACCCAGACCCGGTCATGCTTCATGACGTAATCGAGGAACCGCATCAGCGATGCCGCACGACCGGGGCGGCCGACGACCCGGCAATGCAGGCCGACCGACATCATCTTCGGCGAGGTCGCCCCCTCGGCATAGAGCACGTCGAAGCTGTCTTTGAGATAGGTGAAGAACTCATCGCCGCCGCCAAATCCCTGCGGGTTCACAAAACGCATGTCGTTGGCGTCGAGCGTGTAGGGAATGACCAGATGCGGCGGCAATGCGCCCACCTTGATCCAGTATGGCAAATCGTCGGCATAGGAATCGCACAAATAGAGCAAGCCGCCGGCTTCCATCAGAAGCCTCAGCGTATTGATCGAGGAACGGCCGGTGTACCAGCCGAGCGGACGCATCCCCGTTGCCTCGGTGTGAACGCGGATCGCCTCCGCGATTTCACCCCGCTCCTCGGCTTCCGACATGTCCTTGTGCTCGATCCATTTCAGGCTGTGGCTGGCGATATCCCAGCCCGCCTCCTTCATGGCGGCGACCACTTCGGGATTGCGCTTTAGCGCGGTTGCGACGCCGAACACGGTGGCCGGCATCTTGCGCTCGGTGAACATCCGCCACAGCCGCCAGAAGCCGGCACGCGAGCCATACTCGAACATCGATTCGATGTTGGCGTGGCGCTGGCCCGGCCAGGGCTGCGCGCCCAACACATCCGACAGGAACGCCTCGGAAGCGCGATCGCCGTGCAGGATGTTGTTCTCGCCGCCCTCTTCGAAATTCACCACGAACTGCACGGCGACCCGCGCATTTTCAGGCCAGCGCGGATCGGGCGGGTTGCGGCCATAGCCGCGGAGATCGCGGGGGTAGCCGGGCTCCGTCACCTAGACTTCCTCGAAACGGATTTTCTGCGCACCCTTCCACAGCACGGTCTTGCCGAATGCGGTGAGGTTCTCCAGCCCCGAGGTCAGCGTGATGAAGTGGTTGCCGGCGAGCTGGCCCATCTTGCTGGCGAAATGCACGCCGCCATAGGCGAGCAGGATTTCGGTCTCGCTGATGCCGCCGGGATAGAGAATGATCTGGCCCGGCGCGGGATAGCTGGTGTGGTTCTCGTACGAGACGCCGAAATCGAGTTCGCCGAGCGGCATCCAGACGCCCTCGCCGCTCCAGCGGACATGGATCGCCTGGCTCTCGAACGGCATCGCCTTGCGAAAGGCGGCAACCGTCTTGGGCGCCAGTTGTTCTTCAAAACGGGCCTCGAAAGTGAAGTCGCCGGCGCGGACAATCAATTGGCTCATCGATCTCTTCTCATCAGTTGCTGGCAAGGGGTTCAGCCATATCCATTGCAGCCGGAATTGGCGGAAGCAAGGACCATTCCAGCCAGACCCTACGAAAATGCCGGAGGAGAACCCGGGAACATCGGCCCCGGCCGGTTCAGCCGATGCGGACCCGATAACCGAGCGATCGCTTTTCACCGGGGCCGATCAGCATCACGCCGGGCTTGTCGGTAAACTCGCCGTCGAAATCCAATGGGCTGGCAAAACCGTGCCAGGGCTCGATGCAGAGAAACGCCGCTCCGCCCAGTTTCGACCAGACACCGAGTTCGGGAAGTCCGTCCCAGAACATCTCGATCGAAGGCCCACGGGCAGCCGCATATCGAACGGACCTACTCGCGAGCCGGTCGAAAATGACCGCGTCATCGTCGAACAACCGCTCTGACAGGGGAAGCGTCTTGCCGCGAACAGGCGACGGTTCCGGCTCGGCGCGCACCAGCCCGCCTGTCACCCGCCGGATCGGTGCGGGCTCCTCATCGGAGAAATTCAGCGCGTAGGCTTCCTTGGTCAATTCAGGCAGCAGCGGCCAGTTGAACGCCGGATGCGCACCGATCGAAGCCGGCAAGTTTTCATCGCCGGTATTGGTGATGTCGAAACTCACTTTCAGATCGGCGTTATCAACGGCGTAAGCCACTTCGAGCCGAAACGCGAAGGGATAGCGGGTGCGCGTCGCTTCATTGTCGGTAAGCACCAGCTTGCAGGATGTCGTCCCCTGCTCCACCCAATCGAACCGCTGATCCCTCGCAAAACCGTGCTGCGTCATCGGATAGGATTTTCCCCGATGCCGCAATTCGTCATTCTTGAGGCGACCGACAATTGGAAACAGCAGCGGAGAATGGCGCGGCCATGCCGGCCCGGCCTGCCAGAGCATTTCGTGTCCTTCGGCGTTTGCCAGCGAGCACAGCTCAGCGCCGTCAGCCTTGATGGTCGCCGCAATCGCGCCACCGCGAAGCGTATACCGGTCCATGCTCATACTTCACCACACCAGATAACCTGCCCCACTTCCTTCCCTCATAAGTCATGCCATCGCCCCCAGCAACCGGCGCGGTGCGATGGCGGCCACGGGCCGCGGCAGCGAAACCTGACGGCGCCTTTCCCGAATGGCATGGTTGCAGGGTCGACACCGCTCTGGAGCAGCGAAACGCTTGATTTCCTCCGTTGTTACGCGTTTCATCGCGCCAAAGAATGGAGAGCCTGAGGAAACAGCCATGCCAGCGAAAATCACCGGTATGATCGGCACCCAGCAGGAGGGCGTCGCGGTTCACCTGATCAAGGGCCAGATATCGCGCGAATGGGTGATCGATTTCACCCGCCTGCACGAACGGTGGAACTACGATTCCGTGCTGGTCGGATATTACGCTTCCGCAGCCGAAGGTTTTGCCATTGCGCTGTACGCGGCCGACCACACCGAGCGGATCAAGTTCCTGATCGCGCATCGCCCGGGATCGGTGGCGCCCGCGCTGGCGGCGCGGCAGATCGCGACCTTCGACCAGCTCACGCAAGGGCGAATGTCGCTGCACGTGATCGCCGGCACCAGTGACGCGGACCAGGCCAGTGAAGGCGACTTTCTGCCCAAGAACGATCGCTACCGCCGCGCCGGCGAGTATCTCGATGTGATGCGCCGGATCTGGACCAGCGATGCTCCGTTCGACCACAAGGGCGAGTTCTATCGCATCGACGGCGCCTATTCGGACATCAAACCGCATCAGCAGCCCTATCCCCGCTTGTTCTTCGGCGGCTCCTCGGAAGGCGCGCTGGAAATGGGCGCGGCGCATTGCGACGTGTTCGCGATCTTCGGCGAGCCGCTCACAGAGACCCGCGCCCGCATCGACGACTTCCGCCGCCGCGCCGCCGCATTCGGGCGGCGCGTCGATTTCAACATGTCGTTGCGCCCGATCATGGCGGACACCGAGGGCGCGGCATGGGACAAGGCGCATGCCCTGCTGGCGGACGTCGAACGCAAGACCGGCGAAGCGCCGAAACCGAGCAACTATTCCAGTGAACGCCTGCTTGGCTATGCCGCACGCGCCGACGTCCATGATGAGCGGTTATGGATGGGGATCGCGCGTGCCACCGGCGCGCCCGGCAATACGTCGTGCCTGGTGGGAACGCCGGAACAGATCGCGGCTGCCGTGCTGCAATATTATCGCCTCGGCATCCACTCGTTCCTGCTGCGCGGCTTTGAGAATCCGCACGACACGATGGCGATCGGGCGCGACCTCATTCCATTGATCAAGGCCGGCGCCGACGCGATCGACCGGCAGGCCGAGGCGGCGGAATAGCCTTGCGCCACAGAATCAGCAAACACCGCAGGATGGCGGTTCACAGCGCGGCGCAGGAAACAATTGCATGAAGGCCGTGGTGGTCGATAATTACGATTCGATTGACGGCATCTCGATCAGGGAGATGGAACTGCCTGGCGTTTTGGCCGGCCAGGTGCGCGTCAAGATCGGCGCTGCCGCAGTCGGCTTCGTCGACGGGCTGAAGGTACAGGGACTGTATCAAACCAAGGATCCGCTGCCCTTCGTGCCGGGCACGGAATTCGCGGGCGTGGTCGATGCCAAAGCCGACGATGTCACCGCATTCAAGCCGGGCATGCCCGTGATCGGCATGACCCGTTCCGGCGCGCTCGCCGAATATATCTCGGTGCCATCGGCGGCGCTGAAGCACTTGCCGCCGAACATTCCGTTCGAGGCCGGCGCCTCGTTTCAGGCGAATTACCTGACCGGACTTTATGCGCTGAACGCGCGCGCCGATCTTCAGCCAGGCGAAACGCTGCTGGTGCTGGGCGCGGCGGGCGGCGTCGGCATCGCTGCGGTCCAGCTCGGAAAGCTGATGGGAGCAAAAATCATCGCCGCGGCTTCGACACCGGAGAAGCGCGAATTCGCTGCCGGTTACGGCGCCGATGAAACCATCGACTACACCAAGGCGGATTGGCGCGACACGCTGAAGACGCTGACAGCCGGCAATGGCCCGGATGTCATCTTCGATCCCGTCGGCGGCGAAGTCGCGCTGCAGGCGTTTCGCTCCATCGCCTGGCGCGGACGGCACCTCGTGGTCGGGTTTGCCTCCGGCACCATTCCGGCGCTGGCGTTCAATCTTCCCCTGCTCAAGGGCGGCGCCCTGCTCGGCGTCGATCTCGCGCAAATCCAGAAGCGCGAGCCGGAAACGCATGCCCGCCTGATCGCGCAATTGTTCGACTGGCTCGCCTCCGGAAAATTGAGTCCCGTGGTCGGCAAGGTCGTGCCGTTCGAGAATTTTCGCGAGGCCTTCAAGACCATGCAATCGCGATCCGCGCTTGGCAAAATGATCGTCAAATTTGATTGAGGACAACACGATGCCCGAGGGAAAAGCCGCCAGCGGAGCCGGGCGTCGCCCGATGCACACGCGATCGGTCGAGTGCAACGGCTACATCAGGGACGACGGCCTCTGGGAAGTCGAGGCGCGGCTGGTCGACGTCAAACCGTTCACGCAGGCGCCCGATGGATATCGTGGCGAATTGAAGCCCGGCGACCCCGTCCACGATATCCGCCTGCGGCTCGCGGTCGACGACGCCATGAAGGTCCATGAGGCGGAAGCCACCATGCAGGCCACCCCGTATCCGACCAGCCGGTCCTGCGGCGATTGGTCGGCGAAAGCATTGGCAAGGGCTGGCGCGAGGTGGTCCGCCGCAAGATCGGCCGGCTCGAAGGTTGCACGCATCTGTCGGAACTGCTGGGTCCGGCGGTGACCACGCTGTTTCAGACCATGTCCTACGGCAAGGATCCGGAGGGACGCGACTCCATGGACAACCAGCGCAATTCCGGTGAACGACCGTTCTTCATCGGCGGCTGCTATTCCTGGCGCACCGACGGGCCGATCGTTGCCGACAAGTTTCCGCAATTTGCGACAAGGCCCGCGACACCGGATTAGGCGGGTGCGATTAAGCCTGATCACGACATTGCAACCGGCGGCTACAGCCGGGTTGTGATCTCCCGCGCTTGACAAGCGACAAACCTGTGGTTGTCTTTACCCCGATCAGCTTGCAAGGCGATAGTGGGGGATTTCATGTCCAGGGCGGTTGCGAGATGGGTTTACGCCCTGACGGCCGTCCTACTCCCTGCCGTGCTGCTGTTCTCTCTTGTCGCCGCCCTTCACAAAGTTGCGATCAACTCCATCTACAAGAATGTCGAAGACATTTCCGATAGGGAGATGCCGCCCACCATCACGTCCTTTCAATCAGGCCCCGAGGTCGTCAGCACCATCGGCGGCAGCGGCGAAGGGTTGAACTGCAGCCTCCCCAGTTTGACCAACATGTTCTTCGACCGCACCACGGACAAGAATCATAAACGTCATCTCGTGCTGCAACGCTTCCGCCAAGCCTGCGTCTTTCACGATCTGTGCTATCGTCATGGCCTCGCCACCTATGGCTATAACCAGAACGATTGCGACCGCATCCTGCAGAATGCGGCCTTTCGTCTATGTGTCTACATCCGCAACGGCGAGGGGCTGGACGAAGCGGAACGCTGCCAGACCGATTCAAAAATGGTTCTGGCGGGTGTAAGCTTGGGCGGCGCCGACGCCTATCGCGCCTGGAACCGCTCGACCTATTTTGAGTTCGATTCAGACCCTTCGCGTTCGACCGGATTTTCCGTCAGCCGGGTGGTGAACCATCCGTTTAAGCATGTCGATCAGGAAAAATACCGCAGCGATTCCGATCAGGTCATCCTGACGTTCGAAAATGTCCGGTCGAACCTCTCCGTCACCTGCGTTACTTGCAAGGAAACAGCGATCTTCGAGCCGACCACCGACCCATACGCCGTCAGCCCGGAGCTTCGATCGGTAGGGATCACGCAAATTCCGGAAGCGTTGTTGAAGGACGCCGGCCGGAAGCTGTCCTATACCACGCCGGTCTGGCTGCCGCCGCGGCGGCGTCACGCAGCACCGCATCTGTTGATCGATAGCGCGGGCAAGAATCATCTGATCTGGATGAGCCGGAACAATTCCGGCGACACCAATTCCTGCATCGTCGTGACGGATGCGGCCAAACTGCTGACCTACACGCTGCCAAAGGGCGACGATTGCTCCCATGAAGCGGACTCGCCACTCACCATGGTCGAAATCGATATGTTCGCGACTACTCCGCTTCCGATGGAAACGCCATGGCGAGCATTGGAGGAGAACATTTTCGCGACCGCCATCAGCGCGAAGAACGACGATCGCAACCTGACATTCTGTTCGCGGTCGGCGTCCAGAAAGGTCGATCGAGAGATCGAGGACGAGCACGACGATCGGGCCAAGTGCGCGCCCCTTCCCACGTCGGCGTTTTCCAACGGCGAAGGCCTGGGCGCCTTTCAGAACTTCGCGGTCGTGCGCCCGGGTCAGCAAGTGCTGTTTGTGCGCAAAATATCACTGGAAGGGCCATGGTGGACAAGCACGTTGCACAGCTTGTTGGGCAACACGTACTCGCCCGATGGCTACGTGCTCTTGGTTGACGTCGCTGGACCCGCCTCGGGAAAAAAGCCGCTCGTCTCGGAAATCAAGAAAGTGGTCAAATTCAATATCGAAGACCGCCTCGATCCGATGATGCCGATCACGCGGACACGAGACGACCTGCGCTTCCTGAGTTTGCAGGCGACGGGAGGAAAAGTCGGCGTTCGCATGATCGACTTCGCAAAGGATGATCCGAAGCACCGAGATCTCGATCTGGTCATGAATGACCGTAACGTCGGCCTGCATTCGTCCTGGGCATCGCGGCCGGTGCTCGTGCTGGAAACGCCGGGAAAAAACGCCAAGACCAAGCTTGTCTTCTCGCGCGGAGAAATTTCGTTACAGCCGGGCAAACCCGTTACGCTCGAAAGTATCGGATTCGAATCCGAATCATTGAAGCTCGAAACGCTTGTCTTTGAACGCGATGCGGACGCCTCTCCGGACAAGCCATTCGTAAAGGCGGAGGGAGCTGCCTGCGTGGTAACGTACAAGTTCAATTTATCCCTAAGCGAATTCCCTTGCTATCGCCCATTCGATCCGAAGCGCCCTATGCGGGCATCGCCCGCAGCCAGAATGCAGGCATCCCAACTACTGGTTGGACAATTCGCAGGGCCCGACGGATACGGCGTCGCATTCCCCGATTTCTGCCTGCCGGCGTTTCCCATCATCCTGAAGGCAAAGGACGGCACCTTCGCGCCAACGAAGACAAAGGTTGGCGCGGAATCCGACAAGACACGCACCGTCAGTTGCGAACCGCTCAATTCGCATGAATATGTCGGCGAGCCAATCTACCCTGACCCGGATCAAACGATGTTGGCCGACATCTGGCCGTTGCCTTAAGCACAGTCGCCAGACGCTAAGGCCGCCTGATGCGGTCGAAAATCGCGAACGCCGCCGCCAGCGCACATCCGGCGATGATGCCAAAGGTCAAATCCTCGATCAGCGTGAGGCCGAACGTGGCGAGCAGCACGCTGGCGCCGCGCCGGTCATGCAGCAAATGAAGGAACTCCTCCTTCTCCGCCATGTTCCAGCACACCACCACCAGCACGCCTGCAAGCGCAGACAGCGGGATGAAACTGGCGAGCGGGGCGGCGGTCACCATGAAGATCAGCACGAACAGCGCATGCATCATGCCGGAGACCGGGCTAACCGCACCGGCGCGAATATTGGTGGCGGTGCGCGCGATCGTTCCGGTGACGCTGATTCCGCCGAATATTGCCGAAGCAATGTTGGCGACGCCCTGCGCCACGACTTCCATATTGTAGCGGTGCTTGCGACCGGTCATGCCGTCGGCGACCTTGGCGGAGAGCAGGCTCTCGACCGCGCCAAGCAGCGTGAAAGAGAGCGCGGCCGGCAACACCTCGAGCACCGATGCAGTCGAGATCGATGGCAATCGGGGTCCCGGCAAGCCATCCGGCAATTGACCAAAATGGCTGCCGATGGTCTCGACCGGCAGGCCGAACAGCCATGCCGCCACCGAAGCCAGCGTCACGGCGATCAGCATGCCCGGCCAGTTCGGCGCCAGGCGCCGCAGCAGGAAAATCAGGACCGCCGAGCCCACGCCGATCGCGAGCGCGGCCGGGCTGATGGTCGGCAGCGCCTGCCCGAGCATCGCAAGCTTCGGCAACAAATGTCCGGGTTCGGTGCCGGGCAGCTTGAAGCCGCCGAGATCCCTAAGCTGGCTGGCAAAGATCGTCACCGCGATGCCGCAGGTGAAGCCGACGGTCACGGCATGGGGAATATAGCGAATCAGCGACCCGAGCCTCAGCAGGCCGATCAGGGTCAGCATGAATCCGGAGAGGAAGACGGTCAGCAAAAGCCCGTCCAGCCCGAATTGGGTGACGGTGGCGGCGACAAGCACGATGAACGCGCCGGCGGGACCGCCGATCTGATAGCGGCTGCCGCCCAGCGCCGAAACTAAAAAGCCGCCGATGACGGCGGCATATAATCCCCGCTCGGGCGAAACGCCCGAGGCCACCGCGATCGCCATCGACAGCGGCAGTGCCACGATGGCGACGGTCAGCGCGGCCAGCATATCCTGGCGAAAGTGGCCAAGATTGTAACCCTCGGCCAGCACGGTCGCGAGTTTCGGGCGATAGGTATGGGCAGTGGCGGAGCCGTCGGGCATCGCGGGGTAACCTGTTTGGACTGGGACATCATAGCCGAGGACCATACGCGGCGGCCATGCACGGACAATGCGTTTCCTCCGGATTTTTTGCTTGACCGAGATCAAGCGCCCGTCAGCATGCTCCGGTGTCCCTGAGGCTGCGATAGGCTGACATCGCCGCGCTCCGCAACTTTTGCCGATGCCGGCGATAGCCCGGTGGACGGTGTGGGCCTGGATTATCGCCTTCAGCCGACAGTGCGGGCCTCGCGAAGCGCTTGAGATCGCGAAGATCGCCCAAGGTGCGTTGCAGGCGCTCGGCGGGCCGGTGGACGTGACGGAATCGGCCATGGTCGAACACCGGAACGCTGCCCATCAGCGCCTCCAGCATGTAGCGAAAACGTTTCGCCCTGATCCGCAGCCGGTGACGATCGGAGGCGCCGAGGGTCTTGAGCCGTCGCCCCTTGCGGATCAGCCCTTGGCGCCAACGATTGAGCTGGCGCTCGCTATAGGCCTTCAGCGGCTTTGCGGGCTTGCGGCGCACCTTGCGCTCCCAACGACGGAGCCATGGCCCGCGTTCGATCCAACCTGACATCGCCTCGATCAGATCATGAAACCGCAGGGAATGCAGGCAGCGAATCATCCGGCGATGATCGCGCGTCTGATGCGCTTCGAGATGCCGGCCGATCATGCGTTGCGCCCAGGCCCGGTACCGTTTTCGGCCCGCATATTCCACAACCACATCGCTGTCGCGCGCGGCGCCGAGCGAGGTGTTCAGCCAGACGAGCTCCTTCTTGAGGCGTCGCCATTCCACATCAACCGTGATCGGCGCGAAGAAGGACACGGCGGCCCGCAGCCGGGTAAAGGCGACGCGCAGCTGGTGCACGGCTTCAGCATCGCCCGCGCAGGCGCTGCTGTGGTGCAGGCGGACCTTGGCGACGCAATCCAGCGCGATTTGCTGGAATGCCGTCGCGCAATCGAACAAAGGTTTCATCCTCGCCAACGGGCCCCGATCCATCTCCCTTAACATGGCCTGCCCCGTCGGACCGCGCCAGCCTACACGATCCGCTAAAAAGCAGGCCAATGCGGCGAAGAATGATCGCGGCGACCTTCAGGCCGGGCTAGAAGGGTCCACGTCAGGCTCATCAGGAGTTGAGATGCCCCGCCTCGTTCGGCCCATCGCCTTCGCGATCCTGCTTGCGTCCCTGTCGGCGGCATCCGCCGAACCTTCCTTCGACACCAAGGCGATCTGCCGGGCGGCGATGGCCTCGATCACGGCGCGCGACCTCAAGCTGTTCCAGGCGACCAACGCTCCTGACGGCACGATCGCGCTGACTTATGCTCGTCCGTTCGACAATTTCGTATGGGCCTATCACTGCCGTCTCGAAGGCAACCGGGTGATCTGGGCGGACGAGCCCGGGCGCTGGCGGCAGGACGCCAGGGACGACAAAATCTCGTTTGAGGTCATAGGCGACGGCGCGCAGCTCCGCATCACCAAAACCCCGGTCAACGGGGCGGCCACGCAGGAACTGTTCGATCGCGACAAGTTCCTGGAACGCTAGCGCAGGGCCCAAACACAAATATCGAAAACAACCCCATGCAAAGATAGATGCGCGCCGATTCAGAGCACGTATGCCATATTTTATCCGGGTAAAATAACCTGTCGTCACGGCCCAACCGGATATCATCCGCAGCTTGCCGCGCCGTCAGCCCGCGTGTTCGATGGCGCGGATCGCGCCGCGCAGTTCGGCCAGTCCCCGCAGCCGGCCGATCGCGGTGTAGCCGGGATTGGTGCGCTTGGTCTCGGCGAGATCGTCGAGCATGCGATGGCCATGGTCGGGGCGGAATATGATCTGGTCGCTCGGCGAGCGTTTCCGGTTTTCCCCGAGCAATGCCTTCAGCACCGCGATCATGTCGACGTCGCCATCGAGATGATCGGATTCGAAGAACGACAAACCATCCGCCTCGCGTTTGGTCGCCCGCAAATGGGCAAAGCCGATCCTTGGGCCAAATTGTTTGGCCATCACAGGCAGATTGTTCTCCGCGCGCGCACCAAGCGAGCCGGTGCAGAGGCAGATGCCGTTCGCCTTTGAGGGGACCGCATCGAACAGCGCCTGATAGTCTTCCGCTGACGAAGCAATGCGCGGCAGGCCGAACAGCGGCCGCGGCGGATCGTCGGGATGCAGCGTCAGCGTGACGCCAAGTTGCTCGGCGACGGGCGTGACCCGCGCCAGAAACTCGATCAGATGCTGGCGCAGCACTCCCGAGTTGATGCCGCGATATTGCTGCAAGCGGTCGCGGAACTGCGGAATGGTCAGGGGATCGGTGGTGGACCCGGGCAGCGCGCTGGCGATGTTGGTCACGAGTTCGTCGATATCGGCCTGTGTCATTGCCGAATAGACCTGTTTGGCGCGTCGCTGTGCACTTTCCGAATATTCCGCCGCCGCTTCCGGGCGCTGCAGAATGTGCAGATCGAACGCCGCGAACCGTTCCTGGTCGAAGCGCATCGCCTTGGCGCCGTTCGCCAGCTCCCATTCGAGATCGGTGCGGCACCAGTCCACCACAGGCATGAAATTGTAGCAGATGATCTTGATGCCGGCGGAGGCCACCGCCTCCAGGCTCGCGATCCAGGCCTCGATCGAACGCGTCGCCTTGGCCCCCAAACGTTTGACGTCGTCGGGGATCGGAATCGATTCCACCACCGACCAGGTCAATTGCGAACGGCCGGGCTGACTTTTCTCGATGATGTGCTTGCGTTCCTCGACGCCGGCGCGCGTCCAGGCCTCGCCGATCGGCACCTGATGCAGCGCCGTCACCACATCGGTAGCGCCGGCCTGGCGGATATCGTCGAGCGAAACCGGGTCGTCCGGCCCGTACCACCGCCATCCCTGCAGCATCATGGGAAATCTCCTGAATCGAATAGTTTCCGGTCAATGCGCTGTGAGGACGACCTTGACGCTCTGCGAACGGTCGAGTGCGAGGCGCACCGCATCGGGGGCGACCGACAACGGCCGCTCGGCCGTCACCAGCGACAGCACGTCGACGCCGCCGGTGGCGATCAGTTCGACCGCGGTCATGAATTCCGAGCCGAAGCGGAACGAACCGCGCAGGTCGATCTCCTTGGCCATCACGGCATTCGCCGGCGTCGGAATCTGGCCGCCCGGCAGATTGCCGATCTGGACAACGATGCCGCCACGCCTGACCGCGCCGATGGCGCTGGCAAGGCCCGCCGCGGTGCCGGAGACTTCGAACGCGACGTCATACGGCGCCACCGCTTTCAGGGCTTCGTCGCCCTTGGAGATGTCGATGACGTGTTCGGCGCCCAGCCGCGTTGCGAAAGCCAACGGCGCCGCGGCAATGTCGACCACCGTCGCCTCGGCAATGCCGGCGCGGCGCGCGGCCAGCATGGTCAAGAGGCCGATGGGGCCCGAGCCGAACAGCACTGCGCGTTTGCCCCTGACATCGCCGGCGCGGGCGACCGCGTGCAGGCAAACCGCCAGAGGCTCGGCCAGCGCCGCTGCCTGGTACGAGACGTGGTCCGGAATCTTCACGCATTGCGCGGGGATGGCGTCGAACAGGCTGGAGAACCCGCCCTGCATGTGTGGCGTCTTCGAGGCCGAGCCCATGAAGAAGATGTTTTCGCAAAGATTCAATCGGCCCTCACGGCACGGCGCGCAATGGCCGCACCAGCGCGATGGATTGACGGCGACGCGGTCGCCGGTCTTCAGGCCGGACGTGCTGCCCGATATCTCGACGACTTCACCTGATATCTCGTGGCCAAGCACCAGTGGCGAGGTGACGACGAAATCGCCGGTGCGGGCATGACGGTAATAATGCATGTCCGAACCGCAAATGCCGCCGGCGCCGAAACGAATCCGCACCATGCCCGAGCCAAGCGGATCGAGCGGACGCTCGACCATGCGCAGGTCCTCGGGGCCAAACAACGTTGCAGCCAAAGCCATCGATGTCATTTTGCAAGTCCCATATATTTCGGCAGCCAGAGCGTCAGCTCCGGGATGTAGGTGATGGCGGCGAGCGCCAGCAGCAGCGGCACCAGCCACGGCAGGATCGCCATCGTCGTGCGCTCGACCGAGAGCTTGGCGACGCGGGCGAGCACGAACAGCACCATGCCGAGCGGCGGATGCAACAGGCCGATCATCAGATTGAGCGTCATGATCAGACCGAAGTGGATCGGGTCGATGCCAAGCTTGAGCACGATCGGCAGCAGGATCGGCACCAGGATGGTGATCGCCGCGATGGTGTCGATGAAGCAGCCGACGAACAGGATCAGGATATTCGCCAGCAGCAGGAATACCCATTTGTTCTGGGTGATCCCGAGTATCGTGTCGGTCAGGATCTGCGCGGCCTGCGACACCGTCAGCAGCCACGCAAAGATCGAAGCGGCTGTGACGATGAACAGCACGGACGCCGTAGTCTCGATGGTGTCGAACGTCGCCTTCGCCACCGTCTGCATCGTCATCGAACGATAGCGCACCAGTCCCAGGAACAGCGACCAGATCACGGCGGCGACCGCGGCCTCCGTCGGCGTGAACCAGCCGAGCGTCATGCCGCCGATCAGGATGACCGGAGCCATCAGCGCCATCACGGCGGAGAAATCGAAATACCAGTCGAGCGCCAGCAGCGCCACAAGGCCGATGCCGACCGCCATGTTGGTGGAGAGGCCGGCCAGCACCAGCAGCCACACCGCGAGCGGAAAACACAGGACGATGACGATCTCAAGCCCGGCCGATCCGACCTGCCGCCAGGAGAACGGCGTGTCGCTGCCCCAGCCGTTCTTATGGGCGAAATAGGCCACCGTCGCCATCATCATCAAGGTCATGACGACGCCCGGAATGACGCCGCCGAGGAACAGCGCGCCGATCGAGACGTTGGCCATCATGCCGTAGATCACGAACGGCAATGACGGCGGGATGATCGGGCCAAGGGTGGCGGAAGCCGCGGTGACGCCGACCGAAAACTCGGTCGAATAGCCATGGTCCTTCATCGCCTTGATTTCGATGGTGCCGAGGCCAGCCGCATCCGCGATCGCGGTGCCGGACATGCCGGAAAAGATCACCGAGCCGACGATGTTGACGTGGCCAAGGCCGCCGCGCATCCAGCCCACCAATGCGACCGCGAAGCTGTAGATGCGCCCCGTGACGCCGGCAATGTTCATCAAATTGCCGGCGAGGATGAAGAAGGGAACGGCGAGCAGCGGAAAGCTCTCGACGCCCGCGATCATGCGCTGCGCCAGCGTCACGTCGGGCGTGATGCCGGTGACGAGAATGTACAGCAGCGACGACACCGCCATCGACAGCGCGACCGGAAGGCCGAGAATCATCAAAAGCAGAAATGCCCCAAGCAGCAGCAGCATCGCCTTATCCTTCCGTTCCGTCGAACGCGCCGGGGCGCTCCAGTATCGAGTAGCCGCGCCGCCAGTTCTCGATCGCGATCTGGATCGAGCGGCCGAACATCAGCACGAAGCCGAGCAGCACCGCGTAATAGACGAAACCCTTTTCGATCTTGATCGTCGTCATCCGCTCCGCGCCGATGATCTGGATGTAGACCCAGACCAGCTTGATCGCGTACCCGAAGAAGGCGATCCGGATCAGGTCGATCGCGGTCGAGAGCGCGCGCCCTGCCCCATGCGGCAGATAGCGGAATATCAAATCGACCTGGATGTGCCGCGACAGCCGCACGCACATCGACGAGCCGATAAACACCACGCCGATCAGGCAATAGGTCGCGATCTCCTCGGTCCAGGCGTAGCTGTCGTTGAGAACGTAGCGGGTAAAGAATTGCAGGAAGACGCACAGCGCCATGATCCAGAAGATCGCGAGCGCCAGCCAGTCCTCGAACGCATACCCACTGAGATCGGCGCCCTTGGGCGCCTCGTCCTCGAACGTATGGGCGATCTCTTCAGCCGTGATCTGCTTGTGCACTTCAGCCGTGGATACTTCAGCCGTCATGGGCGTCTCTTTTCAAACTGGCTCGAGATAGCTCGCCCCTGCCCGCTGCAACGATGCGGCGGGCAGAGGCAAAAGCCCGTCCGCTTATTTCACCGCCTGGATACGATCCCAGTCGGCCTTGCGGTAGTCGAAGCTTTCGAAGCTCGTGGTCTTGATCACGGTGTCACGGAACTCGTCCTTGTTGACCTCGGTGACGGTGAGACCCTTCTGCTTGAAGAAATCGACCAGCTTGGCTTCGTTGGCCTTGATCTCGCCGGTGGCCTTGGCGGCGGCTTCCTGCGTGACGTCGGTGAAGATCTTGCGATCCTCTTCGCTGAGCTTCTTCCAGAGCCCGCCGGAGATAATCGTGTTGAGGTGGTCGACGATGTGACCGGTCAGCACGATGTGCTTCTGCACCTCGTAGAACTTCTTCGCCTCGATGGTGGTGAGCGGGTTTTCCTGGGCTTCCACGGTGCCGTTCTGCAGCGCGAGGTACACTTCGGCGAACGCGATCGGCGCGGTGTTGGCGCCACAGGCGCGCGGCATCGCAAGATACGCCGGCACGTCGGGCACGCGCATTTTCAGGCCCTTCATGTCGGCACAGGCCTTGATCGCGCGGTTCGACGAGGTGTGACGCACGCCGTAATAAGTAACCGCCACGATGTGATGGCCGGTCTTGTCTTCATAGCCCCTGGTGAGCTCCTTGAAGATATCGCTCTTGGTGTAGGCCAAGAGATGATCGGCATCGCGGAAGGTGTAGGGATAATAGGTCACGCCGATCGGCGGGAAGCTCTTGGCGGCGAAGCTGGAGCCGGAAATGATGATATCGACCGAGCCCAGCGAAAGGCCCTGGTTGATGTCGGCTTCCTTGCCGAGCTGCGAGGCCGGATAGACGTCGATCGCATAGCGGCCGTTGGTGCGCTTGCCGATCTCCTGCGCGGCCCACACCGACGAGGTATGGAACGGCTCTGACGTCTCGTAGACGTGGGCCCATTTGAGCTTGGTCTGCGCCATGCCGGCGCTGGTTGCGGCAATGAGCGTTGCAGCGGATGCTGCCAGTACAATCGTCAATTTCTTCAACACGGTAATCTCCTCCATTGTTACATTTGCTTTTCTTACTCAACCGATTCAGGCCTTTGGCCGAACCGTTCGAATGCCTGATCAACCGCTCCTTGCTCGCGCATGCGGCGTTGCGGCTTCCGTCCCAAAACTCTGTGCAAAGCGTTCCTGCGAACGCATCAGATGTTCGCGCATGCTGATTCGGGCGGCCTCGGCATCGCGCGCGGCGATGGCGTCGCGAATCGCCCGGTGCTCGTTGAGCGCAGCGCGCCATGATTCCGGATTCTCGAAATAATGCGCGAGCTTCGTAAAGTACGGATTGAGCCGCTGGTCGAACAGATCGCCGACGACGCGGACCAGCACGGCGTTGTCGAGACATCCGGCCACCGCGACATGGAAGGCGCGGTCGTGGATCATCGAGGCGTCGCCGGGATGCTGGGTGTTTGCCATCGCGTGAAGCGAGGCGTCGATGCGTTCGATATCCTCCGGCGTGGCCACCCGCGCCGCCTGCTCGGCGATGGCGCCTTCGATGAATTCGCGGGCACGCAACAGCTCGAACGGCCCTTCGATCATCGCGGAGGCCAGCAAGGGCGCAACAAGCGCCGCCGGTTCGCTGACATAGATTCCAGAGCCGACGCGAATGCGGACACGCCCTTCGACTTCGAGCGCGATCAACGCTTCGCGCACGGTCGGCCGCGACACTTTCAACTGTTCGGCGATATCGCGTTCGGTCGGAAGCCTGGAGCCCACGGAATATTCGCCGCTGTCGATCAAGGCGCGCAGCTGATCGGCAACCTGGCGATATAGGCGTCGTGCTTCCACTGCCTCAAGCGGCACGCTGGTTTCCTCCGGACGGTCCCTGACTTTATCTTGCTTGAGCTCGGCCCCGCCAAAATGGCAAATTGGCCTTACCAATTGACCAAAGATTGACCTTGCGGACGCCCCATGTCAAGGAAAATGGCGAAATTTCCGCCATTCCAACCCAAGGAGGCCGATTTGCGCCTCTCGAACGCCAATCTCGACCGGCTTCCCGGCCATATAAGTCGCCCCGGCTACGACCGTGCGCAGGTCACGCCCGGCATCGTCCACCTCGGAATCGGCGCGTTCCACCGGGCGCACCAGGCTGTCGTGATCGACGATTTGCTTGCCGCCGGCGCAACAGATTGGGGAATCATCGGCGCCAGCCTTCGAAGTGCGGACACGCAGAACGCCCTCGCGCCGCAGGACTCTCTCTACACGGTTGCCGTTCGCTCCGGCGCCGGCACGGAGCATCGGATCATCGGCTCGGTGCTGAACACGGTCGTCGCCAAGTCTGACCCCGCGCGATTGATCGCACGCATGACCGCTTCCGCGACGCGCATCGTCTCGCTGACGGTCACCGAAAAGGGCTATTGCCACACGCCGCAGACCGGCGAACTCGACGCTGACCATGCCGACATCGTGCATGATCTCGCACATCCCGACACGCCGCGATCGGCCCCGGGATTCATCGTGGCCGCACTGGCGCGGCGGCGGGCGGCGGGCCTGACGCCCTTCACGGTTCTGTCCTGCGACAATCTCTCGGCCAACGGCCATACCGTGAAGCGAATATTGACGCAGTTCGCTCAGCTGCGATCGCCGGAGCTCGGAAAGTGGATCGCGGATCACCTCGCCTGCCCGTCGACGATGGTGGACCGGATCGTACCCGAAACCACCGACGCCGACCGCGCGGCGGTCTCCGCCGAACTCGGCATGACCGATGCGTGGCCTGTCATCACCGAGCCGTTCACGCAGTGGATCGTCGAAGATAATTTTGTGGCGGGCCGGCCGGATTTCGCGCGCGCCGGCGTGCAACTCGTCGCCGACGTGACGCCGTTCGAACATATGAAGCTGCGGCTGCTCAACGCCAGCCATTCGGCACTGGCCTATCTCGGCTATCTCGCGGGCCATGAGACTATTGCCGCTGTCATGACCGACGATCGCTTTGCGGCGTTCGCCCGCGGCGTGATGGCAGACGCCGCCGTGACGCTTTCGATGCCCGAGGGGACGGATCTTCTGGCCTACAGCGCCTCGCTTCTCACGCGTTTTGCCAACCCTGCCCTGCATCATCGCACCTGGCAGATCGCGATGGACGGATCGCAGAAATTGCCGCAGCGGCTCTTGGGCACCATGCAGGACCGGCTGCGGCAGGGCTTGCCGATCGACACCCACGCGCTCGCGGTCGCAGGCTGGATGCGTTACGTCACCGGGAGCGATGAAAAGGGACGAGCGATCGATGTCCGCGATCCCATCGCAGGGGAGCTGGCTGAAATCGCCAGGGCGGCCGGTCCCGTCGCGGACCGCCTTGCTCCCGTGTTGCTCGACGTGCGTTCCATTTTCGGCGAATTCGGCGACGATCCGCGCTTGCGCGACGCCGTCACGCGCGCACTGGCGCAACTCTATGAGTTGGGAGCACGCCGGGCCGTGCAGGCGTGGCGGCCGGCATGAATTGATCGACGATGGCGCCCGCGCCATTTAATGGAGAAAGACGGCCCGTAGGCCGCCTTTCAATCCGAATGCCGTCAGTCGAAGTCGTCGATCACCGTTCGCTCGGCTGGATCGATGAGGTAGGTACGGTTTTCGCGATGAAGGTAGCGATACTCGCGGAGCGCGGGGGCATCCCGGTATACGGTCTCCGGAAACTCTTCCACCTCAACGGATTCCGGCAAACGTTCGCCGCGACGGATAACCACCCTTGCGCCGCTGCCGGTGGTTTGCGCCGTGCCGCCGGTGGCCGGACGTTCGGTTCTGGTCTTGACGTGCTTGCGCACCACATCGCGGTCCTTATCGGTAAACGAGGCCTTCGACTGTGAACGTGCCGGAGCGGCGGCGGCGGTGGAGCCGCCCGAACGCGGCAGAACCGTCACGATTTGGTAGCTGGACGGGTCGACGATTACGATCTCGTTGCGCACCACAAAGAAGTTGTATCCACGGAATTGCGGAACAATCTGCGCGATGTCCACCGGCAAAGGCTGAAGCCGGATGTCGCGCGGAACGGCCGTACCGACCGAAAGCGAGAAGTTGATGTTGGTGAGCGGCTGCACGTTCAGCCGCGAGATCGATTCAGTGACCCGCGTCCGCTGCTGGTCGTTGATATTGACCGACGCATTCACGTTGGTGGACGGGGACTGCGCCGTGTTCGAAGGCGGATTCGTTGACTGGGCAGGCTGCTGCGCCGTGGTGTTCTGCGACGGCTGCTGTGCGGTCGTGTTCTGTGATGGTTGCTGCGCCGTTGTGTTTGGGTTTGACGGCGCCTGCTGCGCCTGATTGGTCGAGCTGCCGGTTGCCGGCGCCTGCTGAGCCTGGTTGTTCGGCGGCGGGGCACTGGTTTGAGCCTGAGCCGGAGCAGACGTCCCGCCTGGCTGGGAAGAAGTAGAGGGCGTGGTCTGCGCCTGCGACGCGCCGCTGGACGCGGCGGGGGCCGTGGCGTTGGAAGACGGCGCCTGACTGGTCGGCGCGTCAGGTGCCTTTTGCGGAGTGGACGGCGCTTGCGTTTGCGTTGTCGGCGGAGTCGTCGACTCCCTTGGTGCCTGAGCAAAGGCCGCGGTGGCGACCACAAGCCCAACGGCGGTGGTCAAAAGAAGACGTGTTTTCATTTGGAACTCCTCCTCATCGTGGTTCGGGGAAAAACGAGCGCGGGATTATCGAGTTCCAATTTTTGCAGCGCCAAATATCAGCGATCGGGAACACTCCACGCCGGGAACATTCGGTACTCGCCCGGGTTGGAAGACATCGAACCAGAAGACGGCGAACCCAGAGGAGTTCACTCATGAATAAATTGATCGTCTCGCTCGCGATTGGTGCAGGCGCACTGTTCGCTTCCAGCGCCAATGCCGCACCGCTCTCGAATGGCATTGCCGTGATGCCGGATAATGGCATCGAAAATGTCAGGATGGTCTGCGACGAATTTGGCCAATGCTACCGTACCCGCGGCGGGCGTCGCGTCGTCGTCGAGAGGGAATACGGTGACAGCTATAATTATTATGCGCCGCGCGAGCGATACATCGAGCGCCGCGGCTATTACAATGACGGCCCGAGCGTCGGGATCGGTGTGGGACCGGGCGGAGTCGGTGTTGGCGTAGGTGTCGGTCCGCGCTGGTAGGATCTGATTTCGCCGAATGGAGGCCGCAGAGAAATCTGCGGCCTTCATGCGCGACCGATTTCCCGGACCATTTGAGGGGCTGTAGATGGACGAAAATCAATTCGCTGCCCTGCTCGGGCACGCGGCCCTCAAGGTTTGGCCGGAGCTGCCACGCGACGCCCAGGAAATGCTGTTTGCCGCTGCCGTCGATGATGGCGTTATCGCCAACACGCTTGCGACCTATTTGCACGATCATCATCCGCGCACCGCGCATCCGCCAAAGCCGGCCGCGCTGGTCTGACACGTCGGCAGCATGGCGGGGAGCGATTTGTCTCCCTCTCGCAGCGCACACCTGCTGATAATTCTTTCCGAAAACACAACCCTGTGTTTCAATCGGCTCCGCGGAATCTGGAACGGCGCGCCCGTCGGCCGGATCTGCCCGGATCGCAATTGCCGACCGCCAGAAATAATTCAAAACCATAACAACGGAGGAAATCCATGAACATCGATCGTCGTCAGCTTGCATTACCGGCACTTGCCATCGGACTCCTCGGTGTGATCCCGAGCGTGATGCCGGCCTTTGCCGGCGCCGATGAAGATGCCGTCGCCAAGAGCCTCGAAGCCTTCCGCGCGGCGCAGGTCGCTGCCAACGCCGAAGGGCTCGCCTCGCTTTGCGCCGCCGAGCTCAGCTACAGCCACTCGGACGGGCGGGTCGAGGACAAGGCGGCCTTTATCGCCAACGCGACGAACGGCAAATCGAAGTTTTTGTCGCTGGCCTATAAAGATCCCACGATCCGCGTCGTCGGCCCGGCCGCGATCGTCCGCTTCCACTGGCTCGGCGAGCAGGAAGCCGTCGCCGACGGCAAGAAGAGCTCGACCAATCTCCACATCCTGATGAACTGGCAGAAGCAGGGTTCGGACTGGAAGCTGTTGTCGCGCTCGGCGACCAAGCTCGGATAACAGCTTCGGCTATCTAACGTCCCTCTCCGCCAATCTACCGTCAACAGCGCACATCGTGCGCTGTTGACGCGTTAGCCGGCGCGAAGCCGCCCCCGCGACGCCTACGCGCTTTATCCGGAGGCCTGGGTCCACAGCCTGTGATGCGGTCCAAGCTGGCGCAAACCAAAAGCCGGACTATATGAGGTTCGTCGTCAGCCCTCACACCCCTCACCGCCTTGATCAAACCCGTCATCATCTTTCTGTCGTTGGTCTTCGTCCCGATCGGCATATCGGCGGCCCGCTATTGGTCCGAAGAATCCCGCGGAGGCTGGCAGACCGCGGACCGTTCCAGCGCCGGGCTTTTACCGGAAGCGTCTCGCCATCCTGACGCAGTCATTCGGATTTATGGTGCACGCACGCTGCGATGGAAGGCGATTTTCGCGATCCACACCTGGATCGTCGTCAAGGAGCAGAACGCCTCGACCTACACCCGCTACGACTACACCGCCTGGGGCGAGCCAATCCGCACCAACGGATTCACCGCCGATGCGCGCTGGTTCGGCGCCAACCCGGAAACCATCGTCGCCGTCGATGGCGCGGAAGCCAGCCGCCTCATTCCCAGGATTCGTCACGTCGTCGAGAATTATCGGTTCCGGACCGATGGCGACTACAGCCCGTGGCCGGGCCCGAACTCCAACACCTTCGTCCAGGCGGTGCTTAATACCGTCCCCGAACTCATGGCGGTGCTGCCGCCGACTGCGATCGGAAAGGACTATCCCTATGAGGGCAAGTCGTTCGGGCTGACACCTTCCGGCACCGGCGTGTTTGCCTCGCTCGGCGGTTATTTCGGCCTCACCATCGGATGGATCGAGGGTTTCGAAATCAATTTCCTCGGCGCGGTGCTGGGATTCGATATTCGCCGGCCGGCGCTGAAATTTCCGGGCATCGGCAGATTGGGAATGGCCGCGGGCGCTTAGGCTGTCGTTAACCTTCTGTCGTCGATTCGATTGGAGTCACTGAATGCGATCGCATCGCGCATTGGTACGGTGCGGCAAAAATTCATGCATGATGCGCGCAATTTGATCTCGCATTATGCGTGGCAATATCTATGTAGGGATCAGGTAGGAAATTCGGCCCAAGGACAACTCCGCAAAGGAGCCATCTAATGGCGAATGTTCTAACCACTGGGGCCTGGCTTTCTGCCCCGACTAAAAAACCCTCATTTTTTGCAAGATTGTTGCGCGTTCGCATCGAATCCAATGAGCGGCGAGCTGAGCGCATTGTCGAAGCGTATATCGACAGGCACGGGCTGCAAAAACTGTCTGACGATACCGAGCGTCAAATTGGCCGCTTGTTCACCAGAGCGGGCCAATAGCCATGGTCACACTCATCATCATCCAGCTAGCCACCAGGCTTGCCCGCTTTGCCAACGAGGTTCGTGAGACCTGGCGCGAAACCCAGCGGCTTCGTCGCAACCTTGCCGGCCCGACGGAAGAGTAATCCCCGCCGCCGCTGCTTCGCAGCTATGGCGTGGCAGGCCCGCTTCTCCAATGCTTCGGCGCGGGCTTGCCTCGCCATAGTCCAAGCAGCGGGCTTGCCTCGCCGAAGCTTTAGCGAAGGCGGGATCTACGCCAGCTTCACGTTCTTGAGCGGCAGGCTGCGCATCGGCTTGCCAGTCGCCGCAAAAGTGGCGTTGAGCACGGCCGGCGCCACCACGCAGATGGTCGGCTCGCCGACGCCGCCCCAGAAGTCGTAGGTCGGCACGATCACGGTTTCGACCTTCGGCATCTCGGCAAGGCCACGAGATCAGTTTGAATACAGGCCGCGCGCGCAGGCCCGCACACCCGCTTTGCCTCTTCCCAAGGCCGCGATGTCAGTTACTCTGCTGTCGGCTTCGCAATTGCGAAAACAAAAAAATCAGGGGGGAAGTAATGCGAAGGGTAATCATTCGGGCAACTGCGGCGGCAGGCATTTTGGCCGCACTGATCGGCGCAGCACATGCCCAGGCAACCGATAGCTATCCGGATCGCCCGATCAAGGTGATCGTTCCGGCTGCGGCCGGAGGCGTCACGGATACGCCTGCGCGCATTGTGACAAATCGCATGCGCGAAACTCTGGGGCAGACATTTGTCGTCGAGAACCAGGGCGGCGCAGGAGGAATTCTGGCGTCCGAAAACGTCAAGCGCGCGACACCGGACGGCTACACGCTGCTCTACGTCAACGCTGCCACCCATGGCCTGTTGCCGGCGCTGAAGAAGTCGATTCCTTACAACGCGCTGAAGGATTTCGTGCCCATCGCCATGGCGGTGCGGGCGCCGCTCGCGATCGTGGTCCGCAGTGAATCCCCTTACAAGACACTGGCCGATCTGGTGAAGGGAGTAGACGGTCCGCCGAAATCCCTGAACTACGGCTCCCCCGGTCCCGGCAACACATCGCATCTGATCGGCCTCATGCTTTCCCAGGCCAGCAAGGCACCCATGCAAGCCGTGCATTATCGCGGCGAAGCGCCGATGATTCAGGATCTCATTTCCGGTCAGGTGGACTTCGCCGCGTCAAATATCATCCGCACCCATGTCGAGGCCGGCACGCTGCGCGTTCTGGCAACGACCGGCAACAAGCGATGGTTCGCATTCCCGGACGCGCCGACACTGAAGGAATTAGGCTACACCGCCGAATATTATGCATGGTCGGGCTTCGTCGCGCCGGCCGGAACGCCGCAGACGGTCGTCGATCGCATCAACAAATCGGCCAATGTCGCGCTCGCGGAGCAGGATGTGATCAAGGCCCTGACCGCCAACGGATTCGAAATCGTTGGTGGCAAGCCTGAAATATTTGCGAAAGCCATGAGCGCCTATATCAACGACGTCAGCGAGATTGGCCGCAAGAACAATCTCGAAATCGACTAGCGCAACACCCGCATTCATCTGGAAACCGACCCATGCCGGACGTTCCCAACAACACCGAAAAATCTACCGAAAGATCCTTTGCCGACGGCAAGATCCTGCAGAGCGTCAGCGATGGCGTCGGGGTCATCACCTTCAACAATCCCGAAAAGCGCAACGCGATGTCGCTCGAGATGTGGGAAGGGCTCGGCAGCGCGCTGACCGAACTGCGCGACAATCCCAATGTCCGCGTCGTCATCATGGTCGGCGCCGGCGACAAGGCGTTCGTCTCGGGCGCCGATATCAGCCAGTTCGAAAAGACCCGCCACAACGCGCAGGCTTCCGAAGAGTATTCCAAACGCAGCGAGGCGCAGCGCGCGCTGCTGGCGAACTATCCGAAGCCGACGGTCGCCTGCATCCGCGGCTTCTGCCTCGGGGGCGGCATGCAGGTGGCGATGCTGGCGGATATCCGGCTTGCCGCCGACAACAGCCAGTTCGGCATTCCCGCCGCCAAGCTCGGCATCGCCTATGGCTATGACGGCCTCAAGCATCTGGTGTCGCTGGTCGGGCCGTCCTGGGCACGGCTGATCATGTACACGGGCATGCGGATCGATTCGGCCGAAGCGCTGCGGATCGGCCTTGTCGACCGCGTGCTGCCCGGCGCCGAATTGTGGGACGCGACGATGGAGATCGCGCGCACGATCTCCGGCAATGCGCCGCTCGCGATCAAAGCCGCCAAGATCACCATCGCGCAGGTGTTGAAAGACGAAAGCAAGCGCGACATGGCAGCGATCAAGGCTGTCGGCACCGCCTGCATGGACAGCGAGGATTTCCGCGAAGGCCGCACCGCGTTCATGGAAAAGCGCAAGCCGAAGTTCAAAGGCAAATAGTACGCGTAGCCCGGATGAGCCAACGGGCCGCGCGAAGATTCCCAGGTGCAAGCCCGCGGATCACGCGATCCGTCGCGCATCCGCGGCTTGGCGACGTCTACCTGATCGCGCAGCCATGCGAGATGACGGGCTTTGATCGATCGATCCGGACGGCGACACCGCCTCTCGGCGAGCACAACGATGGGATCCTGAAATCGCAGCCTCGTGGGCTTCACGCACGAGAGCGATCATGGTCGATCAGAATGTCGGCTTGCGCTTCTCGCGGAAGGCGGCTTGCGCTTCCTTGAAATCCGACGTGGTGGCGAGCATCGCAGTCTGCGACTGCTCGAATTTGTAGCCCTCCTGCAACGGCTGGTTTTCCGTGACGACGAACGACTTCTTGGCGGCGCGCACGGCAAGCGGGCTCTTCGATGCGATCTGGCGGGCGATACCTAGCGCCGTCTCCATGAGTTCTTCGCGCGGCACCGACACGGACGCAACGCGCATGCGCAACAGTTCCTGCCCCGTGATGCGGCGCGCCGTGTAGATCATCAGGCGGGCATCCGACTCGCCGAAATGGCGGCGCACGTGGGCGACGCCGCCGGCGAGCACGTAATCGACCTCGGTCATCGACAGATAGGCATCGTCCGCAGCGACGATGATGTCGCAGCAGAGTGCCAACACGCAGCCGGCGCCGATGGCCCCGCCGTTGAGCGCCGCAATGACAGGCTTTTCGCACTCCATGACGCAATTGAATCCTTCCCGCACTTTGCGTCCGTGGGTCGTGTAGGCCCCCGGCACGCTCGGGTCGGGGCGGTCCTTCAGGTCGGCGCCGGCGGAAAACAGCTTACCCTCCCCCGTGAGCACGATGGCGCGCACGTCCGGTCGCTGTCCCAAATTGTCAAAAATCCGCGTGATCTCTTCGCGGAATTTCCCATTCTGGGCATTCACCGGTGGCAGGTTGATCGTTACGGTCGCGACATAGTCGGCGACATCGACGAGGCAGGTTTCATAGGTCTCGGTCATCGTGGTTTCCTCTCAAACAGGTCTGGCTACGGCGTCGAACCCGTAGAGTCGTGCGGGATTATCGACGAGAATGCGGGTGCGAAGGGCGGCGTCGCCTGTCCAGGCGTCGAACACATCGAGCAAGTGTCCGGCATCCGGTGCGGGTGTCAGGCGCACATAGGGCCAATCGGACCCCCACAACAGGCGGTCGGGATTGGCTTCGACAAGCGCGTCATGAAGCGGACGCACGTCGGCGTAGTCAGGCGCAGCCGACGACACACGGCAAATCGACAACTTGACCCACACCCGGGCCTCGCGCAACGCCGCGAGCAGCAGCTGAAAGCCTGGGTCGGCAACGCCGCGTGCGGGATCCGGCTTGCCCATGTGGTCGAGCACGAGAGGCACGCCGAGCAGCAGGAGGCGCGGCAACCACTCGCGATATTCGTCGGTGCCGGCCCATAGCTGAGCGTGCAAGCCGTGCTCGCGCATTCTCGGAGCCAACACAACGAATTGATCGAAGCCGACGCTGCCGGGATAGCGCACGCCGCCAGGTGCGCGCGCCTCGACAAAGCGTAGTCCGACGATGCCATCGCGCTTCCAGGCGGCGAGCGTCGTGTCGCTCACGGTTGAGTCAGCTGCGGCTACGGCCTTGAGCGCCCCTGCGGAGCCGGCAATGGCATTCAGCAACGCCGACGGATCGAAACCATAGGGCGCCGCCTGGGTCAGGACGCCACGCGCAAAGCCGAGTTTCGTGCGAATCTTCGCGTGCACATCGGGCGTGGCTTCGGGAAGCGCATAGACAGACGGCGCAGACGGGGCGAAGCGATCGAACGGGCCGAACACATGGCTGTGCACGTCGCACGCCCCTGGTGGAAGCGGCTGCCGCGGCGGACTGGCGCCCGGAGCCGCGACGGTTGGCGGTTGCGATGCTCCGGTCATGACTTTTCCGATCTGGAAACAAGCGCCGGCGGCAACGGCGTCAGTTCGCCATTTCCGAACGGTTCCAGCGGCGGTTCGACGCCGTCAGGTAGCGGGATCTCATGCGCGTTGAGCGTCATCGAGACCATCGTGTAGTAGCCCACCAGTGCGGTCAGTTCGACGACACCGCGCACGCCCCATCGCTGCTCGACCTCGCGATAGGTCGCAACATCCGGTTGGCCCTGCTGCTGGAGCTGGCGCGCAAATTCGTAGACGGCGGTTTCGTCGCGGGTTTCGAACTGCGGCGCCTCGCCAACGCGGATCGCTTCGATGGCGGCCGCCGCCAATCCGGCTTCGCCCGCCGCCCTGGCATGCACCCACCACTCGATCTGGCTGGTCCAACGCCGGCCGGTCACCAGGATCGCAAGCTCTTTCAACTGCGGCGGCAGGCACGTCTGATAACGCAGATATTCCCCGAGACTCGACCAGCGCGCCGCGAGTTCCGGAGAATGGATGACGGCACGCAACGGCCCGATCACCTGTCCTCGCGGCCCGGACATGGCAGCATCGTAGACATGACGCTGATCGGCGCTCATCTCATTGGGTGTTGGCAGTGGAATGCGCGCCATGACTTTCCTTCGCGTCGCTTGATTTCAGATGATGCCGCGCGCCGCGAGAGCATGGATGGCCGCTGCGTCGATGCCGATCTCGGCCAATACTTCGTGGGTATGCTGGCCGAGCAATGGCGGTGCGGCGTCGAAGCTCAACGCGGCATCCTGGAACCGCATCGGGCTGACGACTTGCGGCACGGTGCCGCCACTTTGGTGAGGCAAATATCGCAGCATCTGCCGGTGTTTGATCTGCGGGTCGTCGAACACCTGCGGAATGGAGTTGATCGGCGCGCATGGCACGCCGGCGGCATCGAGCCGTGCGGCAAGATCGTCGCGCGAAAAATCGCCGAAGCGCTCGGTCAGCAGGCCGGTCAGCATGGCGTTGTTACGAACGCGATCGGCATTCGCTGAGAAACGTGCGTCGGTCGACCATGCAGACCGCCCGATAGCTTCGCACAGCTTGGCGAACTGCCCATCATTACCAACCGCGAGCACGAGATGCCCGTCGGCGCAGGCAAATACGTCCTGCGGCTGAATGTTCGGATGGCGGTTGCCGCCGCGTTGCGGCGTCTTCCCGCCAACCAGAAAATTCATGGCCTGATTGGCGAGGAACGCGGCCTGCACATCGAGCATCGCAAGGTCGATGGTTTCGCCTTGGCCGGTCTCGTTGCGCCGAGCGACCGCGGCGAGGATGGCGACCGCCGCGTACATGCCGGTCATGATATCGACGACAGGCACGCCGACTTTCTGCGGGCCGCCGCCGGGCTGGTCGTCGCGTTCGCCCGTGATGCTCATCAGGCCACCCATGGCCTGAATGGCGAAATCGTAGGCGGCCTGGTTGCTGCGCGGCCCGTCCTGGCCGAAGCCGGTGATGGAGCAATAGATCAGCTTCGGATATTTCGCACGCAACGTCGCCGCGTCGAGGCCGTAGCGGGCGAGCGCGCCAGCCTTGAAATTCTCGATCACAATGTCGACGTCTGCCGCCAACCGGCGCACCAACTCCTGCCCTTCGGGGGCGGCGAGATCGATGGCGACCGAGCGCTTGGCCCGATTGACCGACAGGTAGTAACCCGACTCCTTCGTGGGCTTGCCGTCATGATCTTCCAGAAACGGCGGCCCCCATGAACGGGTGTCATCACCGCTGCCGGGACGCTCGATCTTGATCACGTCGGCGCCGAGATCGGCAAGCATTTGCGTTGCCCACGGCGCCGCCATGATGCGCCCCAGATCCAGCACCTTGAGATGCGACAGCGGACCGGCGCGCTGAGGTTTGTCGGTCTCAGCCATCGACGATCTCCGTAGCCTTGGCGGACGGGCGCTCGCAGAATGATTGATACCATGCCGTGAGCGAGGGGTGACCGGCCCGCCAGTTGAGATCGGCAAAGCGGAAATCGAGATACGACAGGGCACAGCCGATGCCAATGTGGCCGATGTCGAACGGCGTATCGCCAAGCCGGGGCGCGAGCTGCTCGAAACGCTCGAGCGCCGCGCGTGTCTTCAACGCAAAGCCTGCGATCCATTCCGGCGTCTGCCGGGCTTGCGGCTTGTCGCGCTCGTTCCGCCAGAGGATCAACACGTCGAGCAATCCGTTGGCCAAGGCGTGCCGGGTAAGGGCGCTCCACCGCTCCGGCCTTGCCGCGGGAAACAACCGGCCGTCGCCTGCGAGCGCGTCGAAATATTCACAGATCGTCAGGCTGTCGTAGATCGCGGCTCCGTCATCCAGCACCAGCGTCGGAATTTTGCCGATGGGGTTGTCCGACAGCAGCGCCTCGTTCGGTTTCGACATGGCGACGACGGTGCGCAGCAGAGTCAGCCGTTTCTCAAGCCCGAGCTCATGCGCCGCGATCATCACTTTGCGGACAAACGGGGACCGTGGCGACCAGTGCAGCTTCACGATGGGCCTCTTTCGACAATATAAGTCTTAAAGACTAGGTTTATGATCTTTTATGGCAGCGTCGACCCGCTGTCTACCGCGAATCCCACAGGCGTCGACGCGGTGCGGCTCAGCGCAACTTGATATCCACCCGCACCAGGTCACCGCGATAAATGCCGTCCGCGATGAGCACGATGTAGCCTTCGCCATCGACGGCGGTACGCTGAATGAAGGCGACGGGTGCTCTGCATATGCGATTCCGACCTGACTTGCGCTGAATAGGATAATAACCTAGCCTATAGACCTGTAGCATTCAAGATCGCATACGCTTGCGTTCGCAAAAAAGGAGGGACGCCATGGCTTCTGTAACCCGTCTCATGCAGCCCACACGCCTTACCTGTGCCGTATCGGTCCTGGCGCTTCTGGCGTTTGTTGCTGCCATGGCCGGCACACTTGCGACGGCCGAGGCCCAGGACTTCCCTGCGAAACCGATCACGCTGATTATCCCGTTCCCGGCGGGCGGCGCGACCGACATCGCGGGGCGTGTACTCGCCGAGAGGATGGCGATCTCGCTCAAGCAGCCGATCATCGTCGACAACCGCGCCGGCGCTTCGGGCGCCATCGGCATCAAGGCGGTCGCGGCGGCGGCGCCCGACGGCTATACGCTCGGCGTCAGCGGCGTCGGCACCACGGCCCTGCTCGAGCCGCTCGGACGCAATCTCGGCTTCAGCCCCGGCAACGATCTCGCCTATGTCGGCCATATGGGCTCGTCGGCGATGCTGATCGCCGCCAAGTCCGATCTTGGCCCGAAGTCGCTGCCCGAATTGATCGCGCTGGCCAAATCGAAGCCGGAGCAGTTGACCTACGGCACATCGGGGATCGGATCGCCCGGCCACCTCGCGATGGAATGGCTGCTGCTGGACGCCGGCATCAAAATCCTGCACCTGCCCTACAGGGGCAACGCGCCGCTGCTGAACGACCTTGTCGGCAAGCATGTCGACCTCGGTGTGCTGACTATCCCGGGCACGGCGGATCAGGTGAAGGCCGACAATATCCTGCCCATTGCCGTGACAGGCACCGCGCGCTCCGATGAACTTCCCCACGTTCCGACCGCGCGTGAGGCCGGGATCAAGGATTTTGCGGCGGAGTTGTGGAATGTGCTGGTCGCGCCGAAGGGCACACCGCAGCCGATCGTGGACAAGATCAGCGCAGCCCTGGCCGAGGCGATGAAGGATCCCGGCGTCCACGCCCGCTTCAAAGCCAATGGCCTTGTGCCCGTGACGATGGCGCCAGCGGAAACGCGCGCATTCGTCGACACCGAACGCGCCAAGTGGGCCGATGTTATCAGGAAATCCGGTGTGAAGGCCGATTGAGCGGGACGTCACGATGCCTGCCGACTGCCGCATCGGCGCGCAACACCCCGATCGCGCAATGCGTAATCTTCTCACGGGTGCAATGGCGGGCCATTCTGTGGGGTTCAGGGGCCTGCTCTGAGGGGCAGGCTGCCTGGCTGGGGCGGGAGGGATCGAACCTCCGAATGGCGGGATCAATATCCGCTTGATTATTCAGCGATTTCAGGGTGCATTTGGAAAATGCTAAAAACGCCCTCTCGCAATTTCAAGAGCTTGGCAGTCGTTTCTAAATAAAGAAGCGCTCGTCAGAGACCGGAGAACGAAATGATGTCCCGTATTCTCGCAAGACTCGCCGTGATGGCCGTGACGCTCGGCTTGCTTAGTGGCGCTGCGACGGCGCAAGAGAAGTGGCCATCGAGGCCCGTGACGGTCATCGTGCCGTTCGCCGCCGGCGGCAACACGGACGTCATGGCGCGCATTTTTGCAGAGCAACTGACGAAACGGCTCGGCCAGCAGTTCATCGTCGAGAACAGGCCCGGCGCGGGTGGGGTCAACGGCCTGCACGCGATGACGCGCTCCGCGCCAGACGGCTACACCGTTGCGGTAGCAACCTCCGGTGGAATAGCCATCAATCCTGTACTGATCAAGGACAAGATCCCCTACAACGTCGAGAAAGACTTCACCTACCTCTATGGCATGGCAGCGCAGCCGAACATCTGGCTCGTCAATCCGTCCGTCCCGGCCAAGACTATGGCGGAGCTGATCGCCTGGCTGAAGGCGAACCCGGAGACGCCGTATGCGACATCTGGCCCCGGCACGACGCAGCATATCTGCGGCGCGATGCTGGAGGACGCCGCGGGGCTCAAGATGACGGCCGTCACCTACCGCGCATCAAACCTCAGCATCCAGGATCTGATTGGTGGTCAGATCAAGCTCGCCTGCGACAACTTCGCCGTGGCATACGAGCAGGTGAAAGCCGGCACGCTGCGTGCCGTCTCGATCACGTCGCTTGGACCCTATCCGCTTGCCAAGGAGATCGAGCCGACAGCCGCGACCGTGCCGGGCTTCGAACTGATGCCGGCATTCGGCTGGGTCGGCCCCGCCAACATGCCGCCCGACATCGTGAAGAAGCTCATTGAAGAGCTTGTCGCGGCCGGCAAGGTCCCCGAAGTCCGCACCGCACTCGAAAAGTTTGGTGTACTCCAGACCGAACTGCCCGGTCCCGCCTACGCCGAGGCGCTCGCCAAGGAGCGTGCAGGGTACGCACGTGTGATCGAGCGTGCCGGGATCAAGGTGCCCTGAGTCGCCGGACAACCGTCAGATTTGGTGGCGGGAGAGCGACTCGAACCCCCGAGGCTATCCGCTGGACGAACTGCAGGGCACCTTGACTCCGGCCTAAATTCCCTTGCTAATACGTATTAGCAATAAAACTGTCGCTCAGGGAGGCCGGTCGTGGCCACGAACGGACGATTGACGCAGCGCGATATCGCGCACTTGGCCGGTGTGAGCCAGGCGACGGTTTCCCTCGTTCTCAACGACGCCAAGGCGGCCGAAGGGCGCATTCCCGACGAGACGCGGGAGCGCGTGCAGAAGGCGATCCGCGATACCGGCTATGTCGCCGATCCGATCGCCCGCCGGATGGCAAAGGGGCTCAACCGGATACTTGGCGTCTTCACTTACGAGCCGGCGTTCCCGAGCGCGCAAGCGGACTTCTTCGCGCCTTTCTTGTTCGGCATCGAAGAGACCGCGCAAGCACTCGGCTACGATCTGCTGCTGTTAACCGGTGCGCCGAGCCCGCGCGGCAAGCGCAAGATCTTTCATGAGAACAACCGCCTTCGCCTCGCTGATGGCTGCGTCATCCTTGGGCGCGAATTCGACCGCGCTGAACTGAAGCGCCTGGTCAATGGCGACTATCCCTTCGTCGCCGTCGGCCGCCGCGAGCCGGTTGGCGCGCCGGTGCCCTATGTGGGCGCCGACTACGTCGCCGCCACGGCCGAACTGGTCCGCCGCGCCAAAGCCAAGGGACATCAGAGGCTCGCCTATATCGGTCCGAGCAAGGGCGCCGAATCCTCGCTCGATCGTTGGAAAGGCTTCAACGCCGCGCTTGATGGTGCCGAACTCGTGCTCCACATCGCCGATGTCGGCGGCCCAGCCCTCCCCTTGCTCGACACCATCCGCAAGTCCGGCGCCAGCACCGTGTTCTTCACCGAACTCGCCGACGCCATCGTGGTGGAAGCCGCGGCGCGGTCGCAGATGCTCTCGGTGCCCGGCGATTTCTCCATCGTCGTGCTCGGCAGCCACATCAGGCCGATCCAGTCCGGTACGCGCTTCACCACGTTCTCGATCCCGCGCGAAGAGATGGCGCGCCGCGCCACGCAGATGCTCTGCGAGCGGATCGAAGCCAACTCCAAGGGCGATCAGGTACTGCTCGCCTGCGAGCCGGTCGAGGGCGAAACCCTCGGCACCTTCCACGAAGAGAGGGGTCCCAATTGAAAGAATATTCGGCAGATGTCGCCATCATCGGCGGCGGCCTTGGTGGCGTGGCGGCGGCGCTGGGCGCGCTCCGCGGCGGACGCACCGTGGTGATGACGGAAGAGTACGACTGGATCGGCGGGCAGATGACCAGCCAGGCGGTGCCGCCCGACGAGCACAGCTGGGTCGAGCAGTTCGGCATTACCCGCTCCTACCGGGCGCTGCGCAACGGCATCCGCCAGTACTATCGCGACCACTATCCGCTGACCGAGAAGAGCCGCGCGTGGGGCGATCTCAACCCCGGCGCCGGCTTCGTCTCCCGCCTCTGCCACGAGCCGCGCGTCGGCCTCGCAGTGATGCAGGCGATGCTGGCCCCGTATCGCGGCGGCGGCATGCTGACGCTGCTAAAGCCGTACCGGCCCATCGCCGCCGAGACCGAGGGCGACCGCGTCCAATCGGTGACATTGCGCCATCGCGACAGCGGCGACAGGATCGTCGTTTCGGCAAAATACATCATCGACGCCACCGAGCTCGGCGACCTGCTGCCGATGACCGGCACGGAATACGTCAAGGGTTTCGAGTCGCAGACCGAGACCGGAGAGCCGTCGGCGCCGGCGGAGGCGCAGCCGGACAACCAGCAGGCCGTCTCGATCTGTTTTGCGATCGACCATGTCGATGGCGACCAGCGCATCGACAAGCCGAACAACTACGACAAGTGGCGCGCCGTGACGCCGAGCTTCTGGGGCGGTCCGCTGATCGGCTTCAAGTCGCCGCACCCACGCACGCTGGAGATCGTCACCCGCTCGTTCACTCCCAACCCTGACGACGATCCGACGTTGGTCGACGCCGATCAGCGCAGGAATCCCGGCGACGGTAATCTCTGGACCTTCCGCCGCATCGCCGCCCGCCGCAACTTCGTGCCCGGCACCTACCGCTCGGACATCTGCCTCGTGAACTGGGCGATGCTCGACTATTTCGAGGCTCCGATCATCGACGTGGCCGAGGACGTGCAGAAGGCGCGTCTCGCCGAGGCGGCCGAGCTCTCGATGTCGGTGTTCTACTGGTTGCAGACCGAAGCACCGCGAGAAGACGGCGGGATCGGCTTCCACGGCCTCCGCCTCCGCGGCGACGTCACCGGCACCGATCACGGCCTCGCCATGGCGCCTTATGTCCGGGAGAGCCGCCGCATCCGCGCGGTGACCACCATCCTCGAGCAGGATCTCAGCTACGCCACGCGCGGCGAGCAAGGTGCGCTACATTATCGGGACAGCGTCGGCATCGGCATGTACCGGCTCGATCTCCATCCCTCGACCGGCGGCGATAATTACATCGACGTTGCTTCGTGTCCGTTCGAGATCCCGCTCGGGGCACTCTTGCCCAAGCGGGTCACCAATCTGCTGCCGGCCGGCAAGAACATCGGCACCACCCACATCACCAACGGTTGCTACCGCCTGCATCCGATCGAATGGAACATCGGCGAGGTTGCGGGCCTGCTCGCCGCACATTGCCTCAACCAGAACCTGACGCCGCACCAGGTGCAGGCCGACGACGTCAAACTCGCCGACTTCCAGTCCCGGCTCTACGCCGAAGGCATCGAAATCCGCTGGCCCGACGTGCGGGGCTATTAATCGAAAATAAAACCTAAGAGGAGGACATCATGAAACTACTCGACCTGAGATTGGCGGCACTGGCCGCCGGCATCGCCATCCCCCTCGCCGCGGTTCCAGCGATGGCGACCGACATCCGCATGGCGATCTGGACCGCCAACGAAGCGCACCTGAAACTGTTCAACGAAATCGGCGCTGCCTATACTGCTGCCCACCCTGATGTGAAGGTCAAATTCGACTCGCGTGCCTTTGACGGTTACACCACGACCCTGACCACGCAGATCGCCGGCGGCAATGCACCGGACCTCGCCTGGATCCTCGAAACCACGGCGGGCGACTTCGTCAACTCCGGTGCGCTGGTTCCGCTCAAAGCGGCGTTCAAAGCCTCGGCAGGCTACGACCTCACCGACGTGACGCAGAGTTCGCTCGCTTTATGGTCCGCCGGCGGCGACATCTACGCCTACCCGTTCTCGACCTCGCCCTTCGGCATGTTCGTCAACAACGACGTCATCAAAGCCGCGGGCCAGAAGACTCCGGCCGAGCTGATCGCCTCCGGCGAATGGACCTGGGCCAACGCGATCAAGATCAACGAGGCGGTTGCCGCCGCCGGCAAGCAGGGCCTCATCGTCCGCGATTTCGACTACAAGGTCTGGGACAATCTGGCCTCGATCTGGAGCGGCTGGGGCGCCACGCCCTGGAGCGCCGATGGCAAGACCTGCACGTTCACCGAGCCGCCGATGGTCGCTGCGATGACCTTCATTCACAACGCCATCTTCACCAGGAAGGCCATCCCGGGTCCCGGCGTCACAGCCGACTTCTTCGCCGGTGAAGCGGCGATGACCATCACGCAGATTTCGCGTGCGTCGCTGCTGCCCAAGGAGAACCCGTTCAGCTGGGACCTCTTGCCGCTGCCGGCGGGTCCCGCGGGTGAGTATGCAGTGATCGGCCAGGCCGGTATCGGCGTCTTTGCCAAGGGCAAGAATCCGGCGGTCGCCACCGACTTCCTCGCCTTCTTCACCAACCCGGAGAACAGCCAGAAGCTGGCGGCGTTTTTCCCGCCGGCGCGCGCTTCGCTGCTCAATGTCGAGGTTCTCGGCAAGGCCAACCCGCGGCTCTCGCCTGAGCAACTCAAGGCCGTGGTGATCAAGGGCATTTCCACCGGCAAGGTGAAGCTCAGCCATGCCGGCTTCGCTGAAATCCAGCAGACCGCGCGCGCCGCGCTCGACGCGCTGTGGGTGCCGAACGCTGACGTATCAGCGGTGATGAAGTCGGTCTGCGCCCGCATCCAGCCAATGCTGGCGATGTAGCACGGAAGCAGGCGGCCAGCGCCGCGCTACACATTTCAAGGAACTCCTCCCCGATGCCCCTCGCGACGCCCACCAATGAGCCAGCCCCGCGCAAGCGCGCGTTCTGGACCATGGCCCGCCGCGAGGGGCTTGCGGGCTATCTCTTCGTCGCACCGCAGGTGGCGGGTATCATCGCGTTCGTGCTGGTGCCGTTGGGGCTCGTGTTCTGGTATTCGTTGCACGAGTGGAACGTGCTGGCAGGCAGCTTCAGGTTCGTCAGCGACGCCAACTACCGCAAGCTTCTCGCCGATCCGGCGCTGCCCGAAGTGTTGGGCGCCACGGCGATCTTTTCCGCCGGGCTGGTGGCCTTCAACCTCTCGCTGGCGCTGTTGCTCGCCGTGCTGGTCAACCAGAAGCTCAGAGGCATCGTGGTCTTTCGCACGCTGTTCTTTTCGCCCGTCGTGGTCTCGCTGGTCGCCTGGACCATCGTCTGGGGATTTTTGCTGCAAGCGAACGGCGGCATCAACGGCATTCTCGGTGTCTTCGGTATCGCAGGACCCAACTGGCTGCGCACGCCGGCTACCGCGATGGCGTCGGTGATCGTGGTGCAGGTGTTCAAGAATGTCGGGCTTAACATGGTGCTGTTTCTCGCCGCGTTGCAGGGCGTGCCGCGCGAGCTTTATGAGGCGGCAAGAGTCGATGGCGCATCACGCTTCAAGCAGTTCCGCCGCATCACTGTGCCGCTGATCTCGCCGACGATCATGCTCACCATGATCATCACCATTGTCGGCTCGCTGCAGGTGTTCGCGCAGATCGCCGTGCTCACCCAGGGCGGGCCGGGCACATCGACGACGGTGCTGGTCTATTACCTTTATCAGCAGGCCTTCCAGTTCCACCGCTTCGGCTACGGCGCGACGGTATCGATCCTGCTGTTCGTGATCGTCGCGGTTCTCACCTTCGCCCAGTGGCAGATGCGCCGTCGGATCGTGTTCTATGAGAACTGATCCGTCGCCCCGCATCAAACTGGCGCTCTACGGGCTGCTTTGCGTGCTCGCCATTCCGTTCGTCTTCCCGACATGGTGGATGGTTACGAGCTCGGTGAAACCGATCAGCCAGATTTTTGCCTTTCCGCCCGAGATTATTCCCAGCCACTTCGACTGGTCGACCTACGCCGACGTATTCCGGCTGCAACCCTTCGCCCAGCAATACTGGAACTCGTGCTACATCGCGGCCATCGTCACGACAGGCACCATGGCGGTCTCCTCGCTCGCCGGCTACGCCTTCGCGCGCATCAAGTTTCCCGGGGCAAACCTGCTGTTCATGGTGGTGCTGCTTGGCCTCTTGATCCCCAGCGAAGTCACCATCGTGCCGCTGTTCCAGATGTTTTTGAAGTGGGGGATGATCAACACGCATTGGCCGCTGATCTTCGTGCCGATCTTCGGTGCACCCAGTGTCTTTGCCACCTTTGTGATGCGGCAGTTCTTCATCGCCCTGCCGGTGGAACTGGAGGAGGCGGCGCGCGTCGACGGGCTGAGCCGGTTCAAGATCTTCTGGACCATCGCGCTGCCGCTGGCGAAGCCGGCGCTGGCCGCCGTCGCCATCTTCACCTTCCTCCACTCATGGAATCTTTATCTCGAACCCATCGTGTTCCTGACGAGCCCGGAGAAGTTCACCCTGCCGCAGGCACTGACCCAATATGTCGACGTCTACCAGGGGCCGATGTGGAACATTCAGCTGGCCGCCGCGACGCTCACGGCGCTGCCTGTGCTCATCGTCTTCATCTTCGCGCAGCGCCAGTTCATCGAGGGCCTCGCCCATACCGGCCTCAAAGGTTAGCCCATGGCTTCCGTCACGCTCAGAAACGTCAGCAAGAGCTACGCCGCCGCCGCTGTCATCCACGACGTCGACATTGACATCCCCGATGGCGAGTTCGTCGTCCTGGTCGGCCCGTCGGGCTGCGGCAAGTCCACCCTGCTGCGGATGGTCGCGGGGCTTGAGGCGATCACCGGTGGGGAGATCTCGATCGGCGGCCGCGTGGTCAACGACCTCGAGCCCAAGGATCGGGACATCGCCATGGTGTTCCAGAACTACGCGCTCTACCCGCATATGAGTGTTGAGAAGAACATGGGCTTTTCGCTCGAGCATCGCGGCGCATCCAGGGCTGAAATCGCCGAGCGGGTGAACTGGGCGGCTGACATCCTCGGGCTGAAGGCGCTGTTGCAGCGCCGCCCCGGCCAGCTCTCCGGCGGCCAGCGGCAGCGCGTTGCCATGGGCCGCGCCATCGTGCGCAACCCGCAGGTCTTCCTCTTCGACGAGCCGCTCTCGAACCTCGATGCCAAGCTCCGGGTCGTCATGCGTGGCGAGATCAAGAGACTTCATCACCGGCTGAAGACCACGACCGTCTACGTCACGCATGACCAGGTCGAGGCTATGACCATGGCCGATCGTATCGTCGTGATGAACGCCGGCAAGGTCGAACAGATCGGCACGCCGATCGAGCTGTTCGACAGGCCGGCCAATCTGTTTGTCGCCGGCTTCATCGGCTCGCCTGGGATGAACTTCATCCCCGGCGCGCTACTCGCCGACACGGCCATCGTCGGCGTGCGCCCAGAGCATTTCGAGATCGCCGAGGGCGGGTTGCAAATCACCGTGACGCTGGTCGAGCCCATGGGCTCGGATACCCAGATCAGCGGCAAGGCCGGCGACACCGATATCGTCGCCGTCTTTCACTATCGCGTCGCCGCCAATGTCGGCGATGTGATCTCGTTAAAACCGATCACCACGGAGATACATCGCTTCGACGCGGCAACGGGCTTGCGGCTATGATCGACGGCAAGTGAGCCGCTGCCGGTTCAGCGGACGGGTAAGCACCTAACCGAGCACCTGCTCCGCTTCGACGGCAGCGCAGAGAACATGATAAAACGAAGACGCAGGGATTTCAGCGACCAGCGAGTTGCCGTCGCCGTCGAACTGATCGTACCAGCCGCCCGCGACCGGGTGACTAAGATAAAGCCGATCGAGTCGCGTCAATGCAGCGCGCGCCTGATCGGCGGCGCCGGCCTCGCCCGCCTCGGCCTGCGCGATCCACGCCTTCGCCATCTCGGTCTGTGGCCACAGCCGCCGCGTATGCCCTCTGATACGGCCCTCCGCGTCGCCCTCGTCGATCAGGCAGCCCGTGGCCTGGTCGCAGTAGCCCAGCGCGGTCTCGAGCAGTTCGGCACGGAGACGCACCGTCGGGCAGCCTGTAATTCGTTCAAAGCCCTTCAAGAGCCAGACCCATTCCGCCTGGTGTCCGGGTTCGACGCTGACGGGCTCAATCTTCGACCAGTCATCTTCGAAATATTCTCCAAGCACGCGTTTCTGCCTATCGTAGAAGTTGGCGAGAAACAGCGAGAAAAGATCGCCGGCGCGGTTTTGGAACACCGGCTCATGCGTCGCATCGAATAGCGCGATCATCGCTTCGAATAAGTGCATATGCGGATTTTGCCGCCGCGGCATCGACGCCGGCCATCCTTCCAGAAAACCGCCGTGCGCCGAGCGCAGCTGAGTATCCAGAAACGAAAGCAGTTCGTCGATTTCGGACCGGATCTGCGCATCGCGATCGAGCGTATAGACCGTCGCGAGCGCGAGCAGTACGAAAGCGTGGTCGTAGGTGTCTCGCAGCGGATCCAGGACGGCGCCATCAGGCGCCAGGATATGGACAAAGCCGGGCCGGCCGTCGGGGGCTTTTGCCTTGGTCAGAAGATGATCGAGTCCCTTCAGCGCGATTTCGCGGCCATCGGGATACCAGCCCATCTGCGCGGCCTTGGCGAAGCAATAGATCTGCCGAGCTTGCACGCGAACCCGCCGGGGCGCGAGACGATCGGCACGGCCTTCCCGATCGAGCCGTTCGACGAAGCCGCCCGTGGTCCGATCCCAACCTTCCTTCGACCACAACGGAAAGGCTTGGTTGATAAGGCGGAGTTTCAGTTTCACGACGATATCATCGGAATCGAACCGGTCTGCTGCCGCGGTGGTCTGTTCTTCCGCCATTGCGTTCTCCGGAGCATCGTCAACACCGATCGCCGCCGCCTGATTATCACGTAAAGCACGGCGCGCAATCGGCCGAACGCCCCTACGGCAGCCCCTTTATCCACGTCGTCAAAGCGTCCACAACGGCCGTTGGTTGCTCTGGAATGAGTGCGTGGCTTGCATTCGGAATCACCGAGACGGTGACCCGGTCGCCAAACTCGTCCTTCATCTCATTGCGCTTGGATTCCGGCTTGAACGGGTCCTGCGCGGCCTGAAGATCCAGGAGCGGAGCCGTGCCGCCCGACCACCAATCGCTCTGCTTCACGGCCGCGACGGCGGCACGCTGGTTCTCGCGGATTTCCGGATGCCAGCCTTTGAGCCAGATCGTCGGGTCGTTGCCGGCCGCGAAGAAAGCAAAGCGCAGCGCGCCCAACCGCTGTTCGTCAGAAAGGTCGGGATTGCCGGCTTCCGTCACCGCGATGGTCAGCTTCGGGTCGTATTGCTTGGCGGCCGCGGCGGCTATAACGACGCCGCGCACCAAATCGGGGTAATCGACCGCCGTCATGCGGGCGACCCAATTGCCGTAGGCATGGCCGACGACAACCGCCCGCCCGCCGCCCAGCGCCTTGATCACCTCGGCAATGTCGCGAGCGAAGTCGTGCAAGCTGACGTTCGTCATCGGCCCTTTGCTTTCGCCGACGCCGCGCGGCTGCGGTCGAAGAACCCGAAATCCGGCGGCGGCCAAACCAGAGGCGACATCGTCATAATCGTCCGAATCGCGCGCCAGCGACGGCAGCAGAACGACGGAGGGCCCCACGCCATCGACGATGACATCGATCTGCACGTCGCCATGCCGGACCAGTTCGCGGCTGCGCTGCACCATAGCCTGGGTCCCGGCAAAGCCGGCGACGACGGCCGTCGCCGCGATCAACGTCTGCAACAGCGCACCCAATGCCGCCTCCCCCTGGCGTCGGCCGGCGGATGGTACCGCCGCATTTGACCTATAGGTCAACTTTATAACATATTATGTTCGAACTCAAAACCAACGGTCGCAAATTGATTAGAATCAGCCGATTGGATATCCTTGTCGATGGAGGCTGAGATGAAGTCGATGCAACGCAAATCCTCGGTAGACCTGGACCGTAGCGCGGTCGCACGTTACATCCAGCTTGCGAGCCTTTTCCGGCGTCGCATCGAATCGGGAAGCTGGCCGGTCGGGCAACAGACGCCCACGGTCGACGATCTCGCCGCCGAATGCGGCGTCGCGCGCGCCACCATTCGCAAGGCTCTCGACGCACTGGAAAGCGAAGGCCTGATCGAGCGCTACCGCGCCAAGGGGACCTTCGTTCGCCAACGTCCGCGGCAGCAGCTTTGGTGTGAAGTGGCGACCGACTGGTCCGGCCTTCTCGCGGCACGCGACGATGCGCTCATCGAAATCCTGTCCGACGAACGCGGCAAACAGCCGCCCGACATTCCTCATCAAATCGGCACGCTGGCCCCCTCGTACCGGCGGCTCACGCGGCGGCACACCCGGCAGGGGGAGCCGTTTTTGCTGGCGCGACTCTATATCGACGAACGCTTGAGTTCGCGCATCTCGAAGAAAGACCTGCAGACCAAGACGGCCCTGCGGCTGATGGCCGATATCCGCGACCTCAAGATCAGGGATGCACGGCAGACTTTGATCATCGGCACCGCCGACGTCGAGACGGCCGAACGCCTGGATCTGCCGCTCAACGCACCGGTCGCTATCGTTCAACGCAGCGTTGTCGATCGTTCCGGCTGCCTGGTATTCCTCGGCGAAGGGCTTTATCGTGGCGACATGATCCGTATCGACATGAAATTGAAGTGAACCGTTCATGCTACACTGCACGGCCGCCGTCCACGTTGATGACAGTCCCGGTGACGATCTTCGACAGTGGCGAAGCAAGATAAAGTGCGGCTTCGGCAACGTCCTCCGGCTGCACGAGCCTGCGCAATGGGATGAAGCTGGTAAAGGCCATCTTTCCCTGATCCAGATCGGCGCCCGGCTCGAGAAATCCGCTCAGCATCGGCGTCTCGGCCGCGCCGGGATTGATCACATTGACCCGGATGTCGTGCGGCGCCAGCTCGAGCGCCAGCGACTCGCTCAGCACGATAACCGCCCCCTTGGACGCACAATAGGCGTTCAGACCCGGCTTCGGTCGCACGGCGACAACGGACGCAATATTGACGATGGCGCCGCTGCCGGCGCGTTTCATGTGCGGAACGGCATATTTGGTCGTCAGAAACACGGATTTCACGTTGATATTCATGATCCGGTCCCAGTGCGCCTCCGTCATCTCCTCAATGGGGGTCGTAAGCTGCGGGATGCCGGCACAATTCAAAAGAATATCAACCTGACCGAAGCGCCCAACCGCCTGCTCGACCATGGCCGCCACGCTCGCCTCGCTTGCCACGTCCGCCTTCACCCCAAGGGCGCGTTCGGGGCCAAGATCCTTGGCGACGGCGGCCGCGCCTTCGCCATTGAGATCGGCGACGACAACGTTGGCGCCCTGCTGCCAGAACAGCGTCGCGATCGCCTTGCCGATGCCTGATGCGCCGCCGGTGACGATCGCCGTCTTGCCATCGAGCAATCTGTCGCGCATGGCGTCATTCCCCACGTTTGGTGACATGTGCTCGCATCACTTGTGATAGTTGATCGCGTGGTACTCGACGTACTCGGCCATGCCGAGCTCCGAATTTTCCGTCCCGATGCCACTCTGCTTGACCCCGCCGAACGGCATATGACGGCGTCCGAGCCGCGACTGAGCGTTGCGGTTGATGAAGGTCATTCCGGATTCGATCTCCCGCGCGACGGCAACGCCACGCTCGAAATTCGAGGTCCAGATGCTCGAGCCGAGGCCATATTCCGTGTCGTTGGCCATGGCGATCACCTCATCCTCGGTATCGTAGGCAAGGATCGGAACAACCGGACCGAACTGTTCGCAAGTCACGATCTCCGACTTGGCATTCGGCCTGCGGACGAGCGCCGGGCGCAGATAGTAGCCCTCGTCCCAATGCTCCGGATCGACCCTCTCGCCATATTCGGTCACCTCGCAACCTGACGCCCGCGCACGTTCGACAAGGGCTTTGACGTAGGCGAACTGATTGGCGTTGTTGACCGGACCGAAGGTCGTGCGCGCATCCGCCTGATGGCCTACTCGCACCTTCGCAAGTTCCTGCCCCATCCGTTCGAAGAAGCGATCATACATCGCTTCGGGCACGTAAATGCGCTTGATCGCGAAGCAGAACTGGCCGGAGCGATGAAAGGCACCGGCGACCAATGTCGGCATGAGGCGATCAAGATCGGCGTCGTCGAGCACGATGGCCGGATCATTGCCCCCAAGCTCGAATTGGACGCCTTTGATGCCAATGGCCGCGGTCTTCATGATCTCGGTCGCCGCTTTGCCGCCGCCGGTGAACGAAATCTTGCCAATGAGCGGATGCGCGGCCAGCGCCTGCCCAACGGAATTGCCTCCGTGCACGACATTGATGACGCCGGCTGGAAAGAGTGCCGCGACCTCGTTGAGCAAAAGTCCGAGACCGAGCGGGGCCTGCGGCGGCGACTTGATGACAATCGTGTTGCCGCTCACGAGAGCCGGCGCCAGCTTCCGTATCATCAGGACGATGGGTGCGTTCCAGGGCACAAAGGCGGCGATGACGCCGATCGGCACCTTCTCCACGCTCACCCAGCTCGCCTCATCCTCGACCTGCTTCGGCTTGAGGAATTCCTGCGCCGCTTCGATGTTGTCACGGATGGCAAAGGCCGAACCCATGATTTCGGCCTTGATGTCGGACGGCAACATGCCGGTCTCGCCGACCACGACGGCCGCTACGCGATCGGCAATGGACTCGAGCAGCTGCGCCGCCTTTTCCAGTCGGGCCGAGCGCTGCTCCAGCGTGGTCGCGCTCCACGCCGGAAAGGCCGCATGCGCCGCCTTCACCGCCTGATCCACCTCCTCAGGCGCGGCCTCGGCAACGAGTCCGACCACATCAGCGAAGCGACCCGGATCGCGGACTTCCGTGTAGTTGCGCGTAGCGACGGCCTCGTTGCCGATCAACAGATCCACTTTCAACGCACTCACGGCGCCACCTCCCCGTTACCTGTGAAAATTGATCGCGTGATAGTCGACGTATTCGGCCAGCCCCACTTCGGAGCTTTCGCGGCCGATACCGCTCTGTTTGACGCCACCGAAGGGAATGTTGCGCTGGCCTAACCGCGACGTACCGGCGTTGTTGATGAACGTCATGCCCGCCTCCAGCTTGCGCGACAACGCAGTGGCGCGGTCGAAATCCGCCGACCAAACGCTCGAGCCGAGACCCAGGTCGCCTTCGTTGGCCCAGCGAATGACGTCCGTCTCGTTTCCAAAGCGAACGACCGGAATGATCGGACCGAACTGTTCTACCTGCACCACCTCGAGATCAACCGCGGCATTGCGCACGAGCGCGGGGCGAAGGTAGTAGCCCTCATCCCACCGCTCCGGCGCGAGTTTTTCACCCAGTTCGATGACATCGGCCTTCGCCGCTCGCGTGCGCTCTAAAAGAGTGGAAACAAAATTGAACTGAGCTCTGTTGTTCATCGGTCCAAAGGTGACGCCGGGATCCATGGGATGACCGACCTTGAACTTCGCCACTTCGGCAGACATCATGTCGACGAACGTATCGTAGACCTTTTCGTGCACGTAGAGGCGCTTGATCGCGAAGCAGAACTGGCCCGACCGCCGGAAGACGCCGCCAACGATCTTGGGGACGGCATCTTTCAGGTCGGCATCTTCAAGCACGATGGCCGGATCGTTGCCGCCCAATTCGAGCTGTACGCCTTTGATGGTAGCCGCCGCGTTCCTCATGATCTCGCGCGCGACCTTACCTCCCCCGGTGAAGCTGACCTTGCGGACCTTCTGATGCGTCGAGAGCGCGCGGCCGACCTCCGGCCCGCCATGCAGGACGTTGATGACGCCGGGCGGAAAGAGAGCCGCCATCTTCTTCAGTAGAATCGACAGACCCATCGCGCCCGACGGGGCCGGCTTCAACACGATCGTATTGCCGCAGGCGAGCGCCGGGGCGAGCTTGCGCATAGTCAAGATGACCGGCGCGTTCCACGGAATGATACAAGCGATGACGCCGACCGGCACCTTTTCGACGCCGACCCAGCTCTGGTCGTCCTCGAACACCTGCGGCGCCAGAAAGGGCGGGGCAAGATCGGCATTGTCGCGCAAGACATTCGCCGCCATGGCGATTTCCGCCTTGTTGATCGGCAGCAGCATGCCGGATTCGCGCGCCATCAATTCGATGACGCCGTCCCCTTCCTTCACCAGGAGATCGGCCGCGCGCATCAGCAACGCAGCCCGCTCACCCGCGCTCGTGCGCTTCCAGAAGCGGAACGCGCGATGCGCCGCCTCGACCGCCTGATCGACGTGATCCGCAGTGCCTTCCGCCAGGAGGCCGACCACGTCGCCAATACGTCCGGGATCACGGACTTCGAAATACGAGTCGGTTGCTACGTCCCGCCCATCGATCAGCAGATCAATCTTCACCGTCGTTACACCGTTTGCTGTCTACCCAGGATGCTGTCTCAGTCGACCGTGCGCTCGATCGATTCATCGGGCGCATTGGATAGCGCCGTGATTTCCGCACGCAGATCCGCGGTCATCGGGATCTTCAGCGCATCGACATAACCGTCGAGCTGGCCAACGGTCTCCGCGCCGATGATAGGCGCGGTCACTGCCGGGTGGGACATCGCCCAGGCCACGGCCAGCGACGAGGGACTGAAGCCATGCGCCTCGGCGAATTCGGTGAAGCGATCCGCCACTTCGTAATTCGAACGGTCGGCGTAGCGTTTCTGATAGCGCGGCTCGTTGAGGCGCCCCTTTTCCGGCGCGCGGTCGACGCCGTAAAGCCCCGTCAGCAGTCCGCTCGCCAGAGGGCTGTAGACGATCACGCCGAGCTGCTCGGCGGCAGCCAATGGGAAGAGTTCCACTTCGGGCTGGCGTTTCACGAGATTGTACATCGGCTGCAGAAGCTCGAACCGGGCAAGAGCCTCCTTGTCCGATATGCCCAGCGCGCGAGCAATGCGCCAGGCCGCCCAATTGCTGGCGGCCGGATAGAGAATCTTGCCCTGGCGCCGCAAGTCGTCGAAGACGCGCAAGGTCTCCTCCGCAGGCGTCAGCGGATCGTAATGGTGGACGAAATAGAAATCGATGCGGTCGGTCTTGAGGCGGCGAAGGCTTGCCTCCACTTCCTGCATGATGTGCTTGCGCGACAAACCACGTCCATTGACGCCCGGATTCATCGGCCGGCAAACCTTGGAGACGAGGATGATATCGTCACGGGATTTTGTTTCGGCAACGCAGTCGCCGAGAATCGCCTCGGCTTTGCCACCCGCGTACGAGTTGGCACAGTCGAAGAAATTGATGCCGTGCTCGCGGGCCCTCTCGAACATGGCTTTTGAGGTCGCGGGATCGGAGTAATTGCCGAAAGACATAGTCCCGAGGCACAGACGCGACACCTGCACACCCGTACGCCCCACCGTCACGAACTCCATTTCGCGCGTCTCCCCGCTTCGCTCTTTGTCAATAAGGGCCTCACTGGCTGAAAGCCGTGGCCGAGCCCCAATTACAGACTATGAAGCTCGCCTATATAAGTCAATAGTATGACCTATACGTTGCGTGCGGGCTTGCCTCGACTGCGTGATCAAATGTCCGAAGCCTCGACTGCAGCGGCGCAGGGAAATGGCTTTGATGCGCGAGTGCAGCGATTTTCGATTCAGGGCGGGCCGCGGCGCGTCGAGGTCAATGTACCTCCAGCCAACGCCGTCGAACTTCGTTGTCGGCATTGAAGGCCTCGGCCGTCCCGGAAAAGACGATCTCGCCGCGTCCCATCACCAGGACGCGATCGGTGAGCCGCATGGCCATGGCGAGTTTTTGCTCCAGGAGCACGACAGCCAGGCCCCGCCGCTTCATTTCCTGAATTGTCTCTGCGAGCGCGCCTACAACCATGGGCGCGAGTCCTTCGGTTGGCTCATCGACGAGAATAGCCTCTGGATTGCCGAGGAGCGTCCGGAACAATGTGAGCATCTGTTGTTCGCCGCCGGACAGAAGCCCACCCTTGATGTTACGTCGCTCATTTAGCCGCGGAAAGACAGCGCACAGCTCTTCTGCCGACCAGCGTGGCGCGCTTGACGCCGAGCGCTTGACGCCGATGGCGAGGTTCTCGGCGACCGTGAGGTTTCGGAAGATCTGGCGATCCTCCGGCACGTAGCCGACGCCGAAGCGCGCGATCTCGTGAGCCGGGCGTCCGGCCAGTTCCTGACCTCCAATCCGCACGCTACCGCCGGTGGGCGTTAGCAGCCCCATGATCGACTTGCACGTGGTCGAGCGGCCCGAACCATTGCGACCGAGGACGGTGACGATCTCGCCCGGCTTGACGCTGAAGGTCACGCCATTGAGCACCTGGATATTGCCGTAGCTGGCGCGCAAATTGTCGACAGTGAGGGTCATTGCGCGGCGTCCCCGAGATAGGCTTTGCGAACGCGAGCGTCGTTTGCGATTTCCTGAGGCGTCCCCGTCGCGAGGATCGATCCGTTGGCGACCACCGACACCCGGTCCGCGAGACCGAACACCACATCCATGTCGTGCTCGACCATCACGAGCGTCCGTCCCTCTGTCAGCTTGCGGATGAAGTTGATGGTGAGTGCCGTTTCTTCGCGTGACATACCGGCCGTCGGCTCGTCGAGCAATACAACGTCGGCACCCGTCGCGACGGTCATGCAGATTTCAAGCGCGCGTTGATCCGAATAAGGCAACGTGCCGGCATCGCGCTCCGCGTAGTGGGCCAGATTGCTCCCCTCGAGGAGCCCGTCGGTTTCCTCGTCGATCGTCCGCCAGGCTGAGCCGCGACGCAAGAACGACCAGCGCTTGCCATGGCGGCTCATGACAGAAAGGAGGATGTTGTCGCGCACCGACATCCGGTTGAAGATATGCGTGATCTGGAAGGAGCGTCCGAGCCCGGCGCGGTTCAGAAGATGCGGTGGGAGACCGCCAATCTCGCGCGTGTTGAGCGAGATGGAGCCGGCGGAGAGAGGAAAGCGGCCCGAGATCAGGTTGAAAAGAGTCGACTTGCCGGCGCCGTTCGGGCCAATCAGCGCGTGGCGCTCGCCGCGCGCGATCGTCAGGTCGATGTTCTCGAGCACGCGGATCTGGCCGAAATGCTTGGCAACCGACCTGAGGACGAGAACGTCGGAGGGCGTGGGCGTGGCTGTCACGACTTGGTCCCCGCCTTGAGCACAAGACGTTTCGGTCGGAAGATCGCCCACCCGGAGTCCCTGGAACTGGCGCGCACGAGGCCGATTCCGATACCGAACAGGGCGACAACGGTGAAAATCGAGATCGGTGAGAGCGGCGGCCAGGCGAGGCCGAAGACCTTCACAGCCGGCCATTGACCGGCATTGGAGAGGATCTGCGCCTTGTATTCGGGGGCGAGCACCGCGCCGGTGAGTTCGATCGCGAGCACGGCGCCTGCCAGCAGCGTCGCGAGCCCCGCAATCAGCATGGCTTCAGCCGCGGACATCCATTTTTTTTCGCCGCGTCGGACCGCCTCGGCACGCTCCTCCACGAGCCCGACCAGACCGGACGGCGCGTAAAGCACCAATGCGATGAAGAGGAGTCCGAGATAGAGCATCCAGTAATGTGTGGCGTCGGCCACGTAATAGCTGAAAACCGTCGTCAACGCCGCACCGACGATCGGCCCGCCGAAGACATTGGCACCGCCGATCACCGTGTTGAGCACCACAAAGGCCGATCCGGTGCTTTGGAAAAGTACCATGTTCGCGGCTTCGTTGGAGAGCGCGAGGAGCGCCCCGGCGAGGCCCGCGATCGCCGCCGAGATCGCGAACACGAGCGTCTTCACGGCGTGCGAATTGAAGCCGATGAATCGCACGCGTTCTTCCCGTTCGCGAATCCCGCGCACGATCAGGCCCCAAGGGCTTCTCTGCAGCCACAGGAGAAAGACGATAACGAGCACGGTCCAGATGAGGATCAGATAGTAGACGTCCGTCGTCGATTGGAACTTGAACGGCCCCCAGGGGCTGCGGATCGAGCGGACGCCGGCCTCGCCGCCAAAGAGGGATTCCCATTTCACCGCCAGCGCGGCCGTGAGTTCCGCGAGCGCGACCGTGATCATGGCGAAATAGACGCCGGAGCGGATCGTCGCGAACCATCCGGCCACGAGCCCGAACAGGAAGCCCGCGGCAGCGCCGGCCAAGGGCACCAAAGGCGTTGGAAAAGGAAGGCCCCGATCGATGGCGTCCATCAGGTAGATGGCCGCGAACGTGCCGACGCCGAAATAGGCTGCATGACCAAAGGACAGGAGTCCGGCCTGCCCCCAAAGCAGATTGAACCCAAGGGCAAAAATGGCGGCGATGAAGACCTTGATGAGCACGTTCATCATGCTCATGTCGCCGGTGAGCGGCGCCGCGGCGAGCAGGATGGCGAGGATCACGGAGCTTGAGATACCAAAGGCGCGCATTGTTCTAGCTGCGTTCTTCGCCGGCAATGCCGGACGGCCGCACGAGCAGGACGACCAGCATCAGGACATAAGGAATGATACCGGCCGTGGCCGAGAGCGGAATGGCAAGAAGGCCATCTGTCGCCTTCCTGGAGATGAGCCCGAGCGAGAAAGCGAGATCGCCGAGGCCGGAATCGACGTAAACAGCGGCGCTGACCAGGACACCGATGATGAGCGACGCAGCCAGCGCGCCTCCGAGCGAGCCGAGGCCACCAACCACCACCACGACAAAGACGATCGCGCCAAGCTCGCCAGCCATGTTCGGACTGGTTGAATAGAACGCGCCCCCGATAGCACCTGCCAAGCCGGCGAGTGCCGCGCCGATGGCAAAAAGACCCGAAAACACCCGTTTGACGTTGTAACCGAGCGCCGAGACCATGGCCGGATACTGCACGGCGGCCCGGACGATCATGCCGATGCGCGTGAACGTGAGCAGCACGAAGATGAGCGCGAACATCGTGATAGCCGTTATGCCGATAAGCACGCGGAAAAAAGGGTACTCCGTCCCGCCAATCGTGAAGGCGGCAAAGCGCAGCGATTCAGGGATCGAATAGGCGACCGAATATGGACCGAAGAACAGCTTCACCAGCTCGTCGATGGCGAAGAAGAGGCCGAAGGTGAGCAATAGTTCCTGAACGTGGCCGTGGCTGCGGACCTTGCGCAGCAGATGTTGTTCGCAGACATAGCCGACGCAAGCGACACCAGCGGTTGCGAGCAGGACGCCGGGAAAGAATCCGACGTAACGCGTGGTCGCAAAGCCGAGATAGGCGCCCAGCATGTAGAAGGATGCATGCGCGAAATTCAGCACGCCCATCATGCCGAAAATGAGCGTCAGGCCGGAGCTCACCATGAAGAGGAGCAGGCCGTAGACCAGTCCGTTGAGGAGAGCGACGAGAAAAATTTCCATGGGGCTCGGATATCCGAAAAACGGGGCGAGAGCGGCGAGCCGCTCTCGCGCAACGTCGTTACTTCGAGGGGCGATCCATCTTGCAGGTGGGGTCGACCGAGGTCTCGGTGTCCTTCGACGACAGAACCATCACTGGCTTGAAGCCCATATTGGTGCCGTCCACCTTGTCCCTGGCGTCCTTGCTCACCTGTGAAATGACGAGTGGCAGCTGGATCTGGTGGTCGGCGGCGCGCATCGATAGTTCCCCGATCGGCCAGTCGACCTTGGTGGTCTCGAGCGCGCTTGCCAGTTTGGCGACATCCAGCTTGTCGGCCTTGGGCACGGCTTTGATGGCGGTCGTGAGCATCTTCAGGGCAATGACGCCGTTATTGGCGAACGCGGCGGGATCGCGGCCCGCGACCTTGGCAAAGGCGGCACGATACGCCTCTCCGGCTGCGCCGCCGGCCTCGGCATTGAAGATCTGCGCGTCGAAATTGCCGAGCGCCGCCTCGCCGGCGCTCGCCAGATTCCCCGGCTCGTCCAGAAACATGCCGGCGAACTTGGCCTTCAGACCGGTGGAGGCAGCCGCCTGCAGGATCAGGATCAGGTCGCTTTGCGAAGAGGCGTTGAAGATCGTGTCGGGGGCCGCAGCGCGGACTTTCTCGATGAATGGCGAGAAATCGCGGATCTTGAACACGTCGTGCCGGATCGTGCCGACGACTTCGTAACCGAAGTCCTTCGCGTTGTTGACCGTGGCCTGCTCCATTTCGCGGCCCATCGTATAGTCCGGCTGAAGGGACAGAACCTTGGCGCCGAGCGCGCCCTTTTCCTTCATCGCCTTGGCAAGCGCGCTCTGGCGCACGAAGGGCGTGGTGGTGAAGTGGAAGGAATAGAAATAGCAATCCTTGCCGATGAAGCTGGAGCCCTCCGCGCCGACGATGATCAGGATGGCCGGATCGTCCGGGTTGCGCTCGTTCCAGCGGCGGATGTCGGCGAGGTTTTGCGCGCTAAGCGGTGATGTGCCGCCAGCGACGATGATGCGCACGCCGTCGGCCATGGCCTGCCGGAAGCGGTCCGCCGCACCCTGGGTCGTGCCGGCATCGTCGTAGATATCGACCTGGACCTTGTCGCCATGCCAGCCACCGGCGGCGTTGATCGGGCCAACGACATATTCGATGGTCGGTTTGTACATCGCGCCGACACCCGCAAGTGGTCCCGAGACCGGGGTGAGAAACCCGACCTTTACGGGAGCAGCAAGCGCCGGCGACTGGAGCATGCCAACCGCGAGAGCG
>Ga0307517_10000391_pt1 | contig 74949 bp, 33 predicted proteins | sample 23_EM_MG_FD_194515 | JGI IMG/M metagenome (GOLD analysis project Ga0307517, IMG submission 194515) | Populus trichocarpa ectomycorrhiza microbial communities from riparian zone in the Pacific Northwest, United States - 23_EM | ecosystem: Host-associated > Plants > Roots > Unclassified | place... | reverse complement strand
CATAATTTAACTGTCCATGAGCTGTTCGTTGTGTGATACAACAAATCATGATCTTCATGGTTTTAATTAATTAGTCAATTTAGGTTTTCTTTAAAGGGTCATAATTCCTTTTTATCTTCTTTTTTTATCTAAAGATGGACTATAATCCACCCAATAATTAGACTGTAAGGGAAAAAATATATATATATATATACATAATTAACAAAATAATGAATTAAAAACAGAAAAAGAGTAATAATGGGAATAAAGTACAACACCACATGGATTGGAAGCTTCATTTTGTGCTGCTCTATCATTCCAGCCATGAATGATCGACTTAACTTCTCTCTACAACTAAAAAGCATATCTTTTTTTCATCCTTCATCATTACAACAATAGTCATTATCGTTAATTTATTGTTCTCTCCTTTTGGCCTCCTACATTACACAAATCCCATCTTTGAATTCCCACTTTTTGCTTCAAATTTCATCTCCACTGTTCAAGATCCTCTGTTTCTTGTACTTTCAGCTAAAAAACCCGGTCGTTTTTTGGTTTCTTTGACTCCAAAGTTTGCATTTTTGCTTCAGTGTTTTCTCATAGAGGTATGTTCGTATTTCATTCTACTCTTTCTGGTAGTTTTGGTAATTGCAGAAGGAGAGGAAAGGCCATATTTTTGTGTTTTTCATGTTTGGTCAAGGTTTGTTATGTTTAAACAGTGAAACAATAATGATTGATTACGATTGAAATTTAGCCAATTTAATATTGTGTATAACTTCTATAACCAGAGCAGAATTTTTTCTTGCTACTTGTGTTGGTGGCCATTTTTTTGTGGAATACAAGGAACTTACTCCTCTTTTTTTTTTGTAACCAAGTGGATGTTAATATTCTTCTTGTTTTGAGTTCATTTTCTTACATCAAGATTCTGGATTGACGTGGGGTGTTGACTTAAGGAGATCTACTTTCATTAATTTTGATGCGAAATACAATGAGCTTCATTTATCTCAATTTCTTGGTGTGCTGATTATGTAAAGTTCCAATCTTTTGCTTTTGAAGTTAAGATAAGGTTGGCCCCCAGCTGTAATACAAGAAAACATTTGTTTTGTTGGTTCATTATAATCCTCACGGGCTACAAAAAAATGGATCTTATTTTTACTGGATCTGTTATGTTTTCATCTCATTGTTCAGTCTTTGAAAAGTCTTGATTCAATTATTCTAGTTTTCTGTCAATGATGTTGGGAAGAATTTGTGGGCTCGCAGGGTTTCCAGCTGCAGGATTGTATAATTTGTGGATAAGAGCAATCATTTTACGCTTGAATGTGCAAGGCAGATGCATTACTGAGGAAATGACAGCTTTTTGGTAGACCATCTAGCTGCATGGGAGGATTTTTGCACCTTTTTGACTTTAATCAAGACAGCATGGCCAGGAAAATTCTTGCTCATAAGCGACATGTTGATGGTAAGTATTGCCATAATTTTCTTTTCTTTTCTTTTTTCTATGCAAAGGTAGAAACTTTTATATATGGTTTTTCAATGCCTGTTTAACAGAGACATGTACTTTAGATTATTAGCAATCTTTCCATCCCTAACTGCAAGAACGGGTTAGTCTATGTTTGACGACACTTTTCTACCACTACAGTTGATTTCCTAAGCAGTTAACAGTTTTGAAACCGTTGTCTTGGGTTTTATCACGCCACAATCCACATAGTCTAAGCTGATGAAAGATGCTCAGGTGTTACACATCAAGACTAAATTGGAATTTTAATATTCATTCATTTGTAGGAAATATTAGCAGACTCTATTACCCCGTTGATATGCCTGTTCCTGAATTGCTAGCCTGTATTGAGGGGTTGATCTGCTTTTTTAATGTTAAATGAGGGTATGGTCAATTTGGCACCGGTGGGTGGTGAACTTTCACATTTCTCCATGATGAAATTAAAGCATCTCTCTCACAAATAGATGAGAGATTGACTGCTATTCTTTTGTAACTTGCTGAATCTGTATTTCCTTCAATAAACTGACTTGATCAAACTGATCTACAGGACTGGAAGCTCCCCGGAATAGCTTGGAGCTGCAAGTAGAATCTTCTCAGAGCTGCTGTGCTGCAGAAGATGCACAGGTAAATTTTCTTCATCACACGCCTAGCATATCTTCTAACATTATCACGAGAGTTGCTGTTCAAGCCTACACTTCTGCATTTGTATACCATAACAGTGTTTTACATTTGATATGGAAATATGGTTTGCATTCTGGTGGATTGAAAATTATAATTTAATGGGAGATCTTGAGGTTCAGGATTGAATCATTTCTGAGTTTCAGGAAATGACCCCAATTTGGAGTTTCGCGTGCAACTGTCTTCATTTATATGATATCAGCCTACTCGTACTGACTCTCCTAACACAGGATATTTTACAGAGAGTGTCTATTTCCAATCTGCTATGTTCTTCTAAGAATTCTCACTGTCTTGTTTGTATTTCAGATAAATATTGTTTTCTTTGCTTACATATTCACTTAATCTTTGCTGTAAGTTTCAGTACTCTTATGAGGTCGAAGAAAACTGGTCTCAAAAGAATTGTTATCCAATTGAGGCTTCAATGAAGAGATTGATTAATGAGGAAATTTCCCAGCAATCAAGTGCAAAGAAAAATGCACCAAGCATTGTTGCCCGACTGATGGGGGTGGACATGTTGCCACTAGAAACGAAATCTGCAGTTCAGACGATTGATAACAAGAAAGCAATCACAGAAACCAAGATCTCAAAAAAGGAGAAGAATGAAAGAAGATCAGCTGCTCATCTCTCTTCCAACTCAAATACTTATAGGCGGATGGAACTTGATTCACTTTATGATGTTAAAGAGCAAGATGCTTATAGATGGAGTAAAGGCCAAAAGTTAGGGAAACCGAGCCCTCGAGAGCATCCTCAAGAGGAGGAACTACAAAATTTTAAAAAGGAATTTGAAGCATGGCAAACTGCTAGGTTTAAGGAATATTCTAAGGTAGTTGAACATGACAGCACTCCCGGTCAGTTACTTGTTCAAGAAAACATCAACAAGAAAAAAATGGCACTTGATGTAGATTCCAGGATACCAGCAAGCGAGAGGCATGCAGAACCCAAGGGTCTTGCATCAAAAGCAAGGTCACATGAAAGAAGTGGGTTACAACATCCTAGACATAAAGTGGAACTATTTCCAGATGAACAGGAGGATTTTTTTCCTGCAAGAAACAGAACTGTAAGTAGAAACACCGAGCACTCCTTGATAAATCATGATGAGAAACTGGATAACTCTTCTGCTCACACACGGATAGTGATCTTGAAGCCTGGTCCTGATAGGATTTGTGACCACGATGAGTCCTGGACTAGTTCCTCAGGAACTTTTGAGGACAGAGGTAGCATTGAAGATTTCCTTGAGGAGGTAAAAGAACGGCTGAAATGTGAATTGCAAGGGAAAACTCAAAGAAGGAGTTCTGTGGTCAGAGGAAGTGGAATTGAAACCCCCTTTAGTGAAAGGCCATCAGATCCAAAACAAATTGCTCAGCATATAGCAAAGCAAGTCAGGGATAGTGTAACTCGGGACCTTGGGATGAGTTTGCTCAGATCAGAATCAACAAGATCGTATAGAAGTGAAATTCAGTTTAATGAGCCAGGTTCTCCTGAGTTCATCAACAGAGATACTAGAAGATTCTTGTCAGAGAGATTGAGGAATGTTCTAAGGAGAGAGACACATCTAGATGATCCCATAGTTATCAGTGGCATTTCTGGATCATCTCTATTGGAAAATGAAAGGGCCAGACTAAAGCATGTGGGAGATTCATTGAAAGCTGGAAACGAGCCGAACTATTGGGAAATCATGAAAGATGAACAAGAAATGCAAACTAGATCATTCAGGCATGGGGATGAAAATGGAGCACCTCACCACAAATTATCTCCAAGGAACCTAATCAGGTCTTTGTCAGCTCCTGTGCCAGGAACATCTTTTGGGAAGCTTCTTCTTGAGGACCGACACATTTTAACCGGTGCCCATATCAGGAGGAAGCATGAATCCCTTGAAAATGTGACCTTGGAGTTGAAGAAACGGAAGAAAGAAAGATTTAACATAAAAGAAAAGGTTTCCAGTTTCAGATACAGCTTCTCTCTTAGGGGTAGGCTGTTTGGCAAGAAGATCCAATCAATGATGGAATCACATAATGCTGAACAGGAGCTTGTAAAGGATATCATGAACGGGCCAACAGTTATTAGGAACTTTGGCGAGAGAAACATAATGGTACTATTTTCTTTCCCTCCAGTACAATAAATGAAAGAAAAGGTTCATATTCTGTCCACTTCTGTTGTCTAATCAGCTTATCATTGAACTTTGCTCCTAGGAAAACTCGACTGAGGTGCCTCCAAGCCCTGCATCTGTGTGTAGTAGTGCTCAAGAAGAGTTCTGGAGGGCAACAGATTACCTCAGCCCAGCATCAACACCTGATATGACTATGGGAGAAGATGATGCCATGCCACAAGTTTTTAAGGAGATCAATTCTAATCTGAATGGTATGGAAACACTTGTTTCCTCTTGGTGACGCCTATAACATGCCTGTTGCCATGCTTTTAATATTTTTATTGATTTCAAGGCTAGTGTTTGGGTGAAAAGTAAAAAAAGAAAAGTCAGCCTCAATGAATTTGGCCCATGTTTGCCGATTTTAGATGATCTATTATTTTTCATATGCTACAAGATATGGAGGGAAAGGATCCCTAGGTAATCTAGTTTAAGGAACTTCTCTATCACCACATGCTCATTTTCTGGCTTGGTGACCATGCCATGAATCTTGATGACTGGTCATGGTATCCATGTTCTCTTAAGGGTCCATTTTCCTCTAATTTCTGGCTTTTTATGGTTATATCATGAAACGTCGTTCTTCTAGTTCATATCAACTCTCAGCATATTGAACAACTTTAAATATTATTCTGAAAACCATGACACTAGTAATACAAGGCCCTTCCATTAAAAATATGAATGTGAAGTTATTTTCTGATAGCTTCTTTTATCCTGTTTATTATGTAGAGCTGCGGCGGCAACTAAATCAACTTGGGTCCGTTAAACCTGAAGAGACAACAAATGAACATGAGAGCAACGAGTTCAAACTAGATGATCTAGAGGACAAAGCAGAAGCTTACGTAAGAGATTTGCTTATTGCTTCTGGTTTCTATGATGGATCATCTGATAAACGTTTATTGAGATGGGACCCATTTGGAAAGCCTATCAGCAATTCAGTGTTTGAAGATGTTGAAAAATCTTGTAAAAAATTGTTGGCCATGGATGATGGAGCTACCGCAACGCATCACAATGAGACGAAGGCAGATCACAGAATGTTATTTGATTTGTCGAATGAGGCGCTTTCAACTGTACTTGGACCACCTGTGACCATGTCTAGATTCAGAAGAAAGGTCATCGATTGGTCCATGCTGCCACATTTACACGGAAGGAAATTATTGGATTCTGTGTGGGAGATCATCCGTGAGAATTTATACCCTTTCAACGACAAATCCTTCTACTCTCTAGATAATATGGTGAGCAAGTATTTAGAATCCAGTCCTTGGTCTGGCTTGATAGATGACGAGGTAAATAATTTCGGAGGAGAGATAGAGTGTCTTATCATGGGAGATCTTATAGAGGAAACGTTGAAGGATTTATGCATGGATTAGTACCTTCTCTGCTGTGATAAAATATCAAAATCATCAGGCAAATAACCTGTTGATGGAGAGAGAAAGAAAGTGAAGATGGCATACTAAAGATTCTACTGCATGGTTATATCCTTACTGGGAATACCAAGTTTTCTTGCTTGCTACAAGTTTAAGTGTGGAGTTAGAGATTTTGCATGTGCATGAATGTATATAGGTTCCTTGTGGGAGTTGAGTTCAGAAACCATATCCTTACTGTAAATGAGTTGATTTGCATGGATTAGTAGGCATTTTTCTTGACAGACTGGGCATATTATTCATAATTTATCTAACCTGGAATCTTAATACATTTCTTTTATTCACTGGCATAAAATCCAGTTATTAAGAGCTTGCCTTGCTTCAATTCTTCAACTTCTCTAGCCCATTTTCTTCCATGGCCCAGGCTGGATGGCCTTGGCCTTCGTTTACTATACCTAGCTCCTAAATTCGCTAAAGAATAATCATTGCAAGGCTGAATGGAGGGAAAGAATATTGCATTTTTGTGAAGACAATTCGGTTAGTGAAAATAAAAAAAGAGGTACGAGTAAAGTGCAAGAAAGAAGCCATTAAAAGATCTCCCACTAAACTGAGAATCCCGTGGAAAGCACAAGGAAAGGGACTGTAGGAAAAAGAAACCGAAAAGAAGAAAATAATTCTTACAAATATATTGATTCTAATGAGAAATAGAATGCTTCAGACATGAATTTGATGATAATAGTCTCAATGTCCCAAAATCACTCGAAACATAAGTGAAGGATTAAAGAAAAAACCACTTGGGAATAAAATCCTAGTGCATAGCTATTACAAATTGATATATTTATTTTGTAAGGATTTTTGCGGTTTAATTTGTTTTTTTTTTTTTAAATATTAAATTAATAATTTTTTAAATAATGTTTTATAATTTTAACATGTTGATGTCAAAAATAAAAAAATTATTTTAATATATTTTTAATTAAAAAATACCGTAAACAAATCAGGATAAACATGGAAAAACTGGATTTTTTCAGTGAAAAAAAAGGTTAGGTGCACCAAATATTTATGTTTAAGCAAGAATCCAATAAAGATTTAGACGATAACATGATATCTTTTGGTCTAATAACAGTGTGAAGAGTGGTCACGGTTGGTAGAAGAGTCCCACGTTGCCTTCAATGTTCGATCTTTTCTTCTCTTTTTAATTTTCTCTTTTTTAAAAAAAAATTATTTATTATGTGCATTGCCCCCAGGCCACTCAAGTTGTTTTCACAACATTTATTCACGTCAACTTGTTCGTTCCTTTTGGTCTCTCCAGTACTCATGCGTCAACTTCTGCTTTTTTTTTTTTTTTTTAATTAACATGGATATTTGAATCAGCTTGTACGTAACTTGACTAATCTCACGGGTCCTGAAGTTAACGATCATATAAACCTCTAGTGACCTTGATGTTTGTGAAACTCGAATTGGTGATCTATAAGGAGCAAATCTAGAGACTGACCAGTTAAATTACACCCCTACACCCCTGAAATCAACTTCTGCTTATTACTTTATCTAAAGGTATAGAGGTACAAAGTATGTTTGTTTATGTTTTATAAAAATATTTTTTTAAAAAAATATTTTTTTATATATTTTTAAATTGTTTTAAGATGTTAATGTCAAAAATAAATTTTTTTAAAAAAAAATTATTTCGATGTATTTTTAGACGAAGAACACTTTAAAAAATAATTATCACCACAAAAACAAACGGGATCTTATGTAGTATGTGGATTATTTTCTTTATATATCATCAAATTAATATATTATTATCAAAACAAATGAAAATGTCACAAATAAAGAGAACATAAAAATATGAAATAATTAACTTAATCCCAGCAATCGCGAAAAGAAAGAAATATATTTATTGATGAGAAATTATGTACCGAACAGAGGAAATTATCATAAGGTAAGAGCACATAAGAAATAAAATAACAAATTCAAATTCAACAAACTCTCGAGAAGAAATAAATATATTTATTACAAAGAGATTGCGTGTTCTTTTTTAATGCACAAGATCGATACAATATTAATTTACGACCGATATAATAAATTTTTACCAAAAAAATATGAAAATATATACCACAAAGAAAAGGCATTTAAAGATATTAAATAATAAATCTAAATTTAACAAGGGCAAAAACAGAAATAAACATATTGATTGTCAAAATACTGTGTATATATGATCAATATAATAATTAAAATATTACCAGAATATTCTTAGCAAATATAATTAGTTTAGTTTTGGAAAATATTATGCCATTATAGAAAGGTTTATTGTTAATTTGTTATATTTTTAAAAAGAATATGATTTTCTAAAACAAAGAAAAAACACGAACCGCCCGAGAGTTATAAGATATGTTGGAGGAAAAATCAAGCTGTATAATTAGTTTGTTTTGCATATATATATATATATATATATATATTAATACATATTGCTGTATGCCTGAATATTGGACGAGTCTTTCTAAGTCTCTAGCTTATCTTGTAGGTTATATTGGAAAACTTTGGCTGGGTCCCTTAAGTCCTGATTTATGCATTATTTCATCCCTGTTATTTTAGAATTTTACATTTCAATCCTAATTTTTTTATATGTTTTAGTTTTTGGATATTGAGAGGAGGAAAATTCATCGAAAATACTAAGGAAAGAGAAAGGGTTTGATTGACTACATCCTGTTTATAAAAAAATCAAACTTAGTGTCAGTAGATCGGTTTTTTTGTATGAATGTTAGTATTTGAATTTTACATTTCAAATATTAAATTTTTTATATGTTTTGGATCGTTTTGATGTGCTGATCTTAAAAATAATTTTTAAAAAATAAAAAAACATTATTTTGATACATTTCGGCATAAAAAGCACTTTAAAAAGCAACCGCAACCACACTCATAAATACGAACAATATTTTAGCCCTTGACCTTTTATTTTCTTCTTTTAATCAATTGTTTTATTTAAAAAAACTTTTTCAATTACAAAAGTATCCGGTAACATCGTGACTTTTAAATAAAATTATAATCTTTTTATAGTAATACTAGCAGTTATTTTATGAATAATTATATATTAATCTCATCTACAAAATTTAATTATATATAAAATAATTATAAGCATTTTTTTCTTCTCTCCCCTCTCCCTCCACAATTTAGTTTTTTTTTTTTTTTTATATAAGAGAATCTTTTAAGACAGATGCGATTCATGACACACACACACACACACAGATATATATATATATATATCATCTCCAACTCTATTAAATATGCTGTATTATTCCATGTGATGCCGCGAGACATATTCAAAACTTTTTTTATTTAATTTTATAATAATTAAAATAAATATTCTAGTTGTTGCATCAAAGAATCGGAGAATAAGAAGAGAAAGTCAACTAGTGTGTTTCTAGCTTAACTAGACCCGTGAAAAACCAGGCATCAAGCATGTTTCCAAGCCAGGCATCGATGCCTATGCTTGCTAGGGTTAGGGTTCAATTCAATGAATGATGAGTATGGCTATATATGCTCCTCCGGATTTTCTGCACGAAGAAGACAAACACCAAAGTCATGGATCATGCTCTAAATCATACAATTGTCTATGCCCTGTGATGCGCAGGTAATTGGGAATCACATGTGTGTGTTTGTGTATATTTCTTAATTAAGGGCTTGCCAAGAAAGAAGACAGCTTGTTCATGTAAGTTGCCCAAAAAGACAAGGAGAAGCAAGACAATCTCCATGTTCATTTTGACATGCCAATCATCCTTAGCACCAGATGCTCGCGGCTGAGGTTTTTATTTCTTTCTGATTTGACATTTAAATTATCTCTTGTCAACAAAAATGAGTATTCTTTTTAAACAATTTTAAGGATTTACCTATTAAGTTGATGCATTTGAGAGAATAGATTGTTTTGGATAATGGTCTCCACGAATATCTATTGAAAAAAAAATAAAAATCAAAATAAGCATGTTTGAGGGGATGTTCAATGTATAGAGTTAGGGGTGAGAAAAAAACCGAAAAAACCGGAAACAAATAACCGAAAAAACTGAACCGTGAAAAAAAAACAGATTAAAATTTTGAAAAAACCGAACCGTGAAAAAAACCAATTGAAATTTTGGATAATTAATGATCTCCATGAATATCTATTAAAAAAAATCAATTGTGAGCTAAACATATTAATTTGTCACATTTTAATGGTCTAAAAAGGAAGTAATTAATTATATTTTTTATTATTTTTTTAGTATCTTCTTATTCTAGTTTATTGTTTAGGTTTGGTTGTCATATAGTGAAAAATAAGTCAGCTTTCTAGTTGATTGAAAGTGCATTCATTCAATGTATTCAAGGTATTGCTGTTGAGATTCTGAGATATTACTTTTATTAAGATTGATTTAATCGATTAATGAGAAATTTAGATTTAAGAACAAATAATATAGTCCTTGGTGGCAGCAACTATATTTATTTTCTTATTTTTCACCCAAATTTCTGTAAGTATTTTATCTACGTTCTTCTAAATTTTGCACTTATTTTATCTGATATATTTGTTAGCTGTCCTTTTATTTGTATGCTTATTAATTTTGAAAATATTTTGATTATACTAAAATAATTATTTTTTCCCAATAGTTTTAAGGCTAAAACTGTTTTAATTATTTAGTTTAATTCCTTTTATATTAATTTTCATACCTTAATTGTTGTTAATTGAATTATTTATATAAAACACTTGTTTTTACATAATATTGCACAAAAAAATGGTTACTATGTAGAAAAACATGAAATAATTTTCTGATAAAATATTTTGATTATACTAAAATAATTATTTTGTTCCCAATAGTTTTAAGGCTAAAACTATATTAATTATTTAGTTTAATTCTTTTTATATTAATTTTCATACCTTAATTGTTGTTAATTGAATTATTTATTATTTAATTATAAAGTGGATGCTATTATTAAGAAATTTTCACCATCTTCAAAAGTTTTCAAGAACTACCTTAATCATCAGTGAAAGGTGATTATAGTTGAAGATCTCGTTCCGAGGTAGAAAAAAGAAAAGAAAAAATATATATATTTTTCAAGCTGTTTTCTTGTTAAAATTAAATTTTACGTGTGAATGTATGACTAAAATGTGATTATATATGATGAGAATTAAAATTAAATTGAGAACGAGGGAGCGGTAAGATAGGATGAAAATCTGGTGAAGAGTGCTTTTCTATGGGTGGATACCGACCTAAGTGAAGGACCAATGAAAGAGAGACGAGTGGCAGAGATTAATAAGTGCATGTGCTGTCAGATGGGACCTGGAGGGTGACATAGGTAGCACGGTGCTCAAAACAACTAAAACAGCCACTCACCTAGCTACCCGCGTTTTTAACTCGGTTCACCAAACCAGAGCAGCCTCCACTAGAGAATGTTTTCTTTCTCTTTTGGCTTTTGTGTCAAAGACACTGTAGCGGTTTTGTTATGTATGAGATACGTTTAAAAACATTAACTAATTAATGATTTATAATCATGACCGGTTAAGTAAACAAGTTTTATTTTAATTGAATGATCAAAAAAGACAAATATAATAAACGGACAAATTAAAAAAAACTAATTAAAAAAAAAAATCAACATCAATCGACCTAAGTTTAACATGATAGACATGTAATTTGGACAATAAAGAGCGAGCCAGTCAGGATTAACCCGTCAAACCCGTGTTTTAGATCATAATGACTAGGATAACCTAATGGAAAAGAAATCAAAGAAAACCACAAAGTTAATTTTCTTTAAAAAAATCTAATTTTTAAACGATGAAATCAGAAAAGAAAATAAGCAAAAAAAGATGTCTAGCCCCATTAACTTTTCAAACTCGTGACCCAAGTCATTAAACCGGGAAAAACTGTACATAGAAAAACCGCAAATCCCAATCCCTAACAAATCAAACGTTGAAGGATGAAATCATTAAAAAAAATCAATTACACAAAAGGATCCAAAATAAAAATAGAAATTAAAAGAATGGAGATGAAAATTGAAATAAAAAATAAATTAGAGGGCAACTACAAATTCTTGATTGGAGGGTTAAATTGAAAAGAAAAATAACTTCAACAAAAGTACAAAAAAAATCAAAAGAATGAGGACTCAATTAAAAAAATATAATGTATTATAATTTTGAATTAAAGAATAAAATTGAAAATCAATAAAACCTTTACAAGAGGGCTAAGAAAAAAAAATGTATGGCAAGTTAAGATTGATGGATAAAATTAAAAACAAACAATTTTTTTACAGAAGGATCAAGAGTAAAAATTAAAAATTAAAATAATAAGATTAAAAAAAGACTTACTGGCGACAAATCACCTCACTGCCTTAGACATGCGTCGCACCATAAGAGAAAAGATATAGTGGCACTTCCAACAAGACAACAAAAAATATTTTTTACCATTAGAAGGCGCAACATATATTGTCCCGGTGCATCAATACCTCCCACACACATTAACAAGTGAATGATATGTGCCAACAATTTTTTCTATTTAATTAAAAATTAATCTGCATGAAAAACCGTATTGCCTTTCATAAAATTAGCAATAACAAAAAAAAAAAAAAAGTGAAAAGATCAAAAGATTCTTGTAGGCGTTGTTTAATTTTTTTTATTTCAAAGGTAAATGTTTCGTTTTACTATATTTTGAAAAATAAAAAGATAAAAATATCTTTTTAACTAGTTTTAAAAATTGTAAACATCCCATCATAAACATAATTAGAGTGAACGGTGAATTACAGTGAAAATTCCTTTAGTTTTAGCTTTTTGTTCTTGTACGTTTACTTTAGACCATCCATTCACATCAGATTTTGGCATTCATTGCTTCAAAGTGAAAAAGCTACAAAAAAAAAAAAAACCCTTTGCCGGACCTTTTTTTTTTTTTTGGAAAACCTCAAATAAACCTAATTCCCAATTTGATCCAAAAAATTATTATTTCATACATCTTTCAATTTGGGACTTTTTTTTTTTCACCTCCTAAAATTTTCTTGGAGTGCTAAGGAAATATAGCAGATCTATAAAGAGAGAGGTTTATAAAAAAAAAAAAAAAAACCACCCAAGTATAAAATGAAAAAAAAATAATACCATCGATAAGTTGGATTTCAAAGTAACCAGGTGATATTAATATAGTCGTTTTTTTTATGATAAGATTTTTTTTATATAATTTTATCCGCCTCCCCTAGCTTTTGAACCTTGGATCAAATGCATTGCTCTAACCATAAATTCACCATGGAAGTGCTTAAAAAAGCTTTGAAAAATCGCAACTTTGACTTGTCAAAAACCAAACCATATGATCTCCACCTCCCAAATACACATCATGCTTAAAGCAATTTACTAATTATCTCCAAAATATTTATTAAATCAATCAGCCGTAATTATCGCTAATAGATACACCTTCCTAGCTTTGTCCTTAGCACACGCCAAAAAAAAGAAAAAAAGAATCCAACACAACACAATAGCCTCAAAGACCAACAACGTTTGCACTTTCTCCCACACTGTCTTTTCACTGTTCATTCTCTGTCTCTTTCCTTCTCTTTTTTCCCACATCATCCCCCTCTTCTCTTACGTTTGTAGAAAGTAAGAAATCAAGAAAGCTAGTGTTTTATGACTGCCAAAGTATAGCAGGCAGGATGGACTGGGACAACAATCAAGAAAATCACCAGGACAGTCATCAAAATCAAAGAGAGTGTAGAAATGGGATTAACGGGACTAATGTGAATGTGAATGGTAATGGTGGAACTAATATGTTGTATGTGAAAGTTATGACAGATGAACAACTGGAAACTTTAAGGAAGCAAATTGCTGTTTATGCTGCTATTTGTGAACAGCTTGTTGAGATGCATAAAACCCTCTCTGCCCAGCAAGATCTTGCAGGTTTTTCATTTTTAGCTTTCTCTCTTTGTTTTTCTTGATGGGGTTTTTTGTTTCTCTTTCTGTGGTGTTGTATATGGTTAGATTTTGATAGCAATGACATAAAAGTGACAACTTTTTTACTGGGTAAAGGGGCTTCTTTAGCAGTGCTACTGTTTTCAGTTTGTGCACTATTAGTAGTATTTGTTTTTAGGGTTTTTAGTTCATGTTTGTGTCTGTTCTTTTTTAAGTAAAAAATTGTAACTTTTTGTGCTTGTGTGCAATTGGGGTTCTTTTTCGAGGATACTCACTGAATCTCCCTCTCTAATTACTGGTTTGGTAGCGAAGGATCTACCTTGATAAGTTAGTTTACTCAAATTATTGTATCAATTTGATTACCTTTTCTTATTCTTGGATGAACAAAAAGGTTATAGCTTTGATGTCACTGCTGATTCTGAATTTGGCATTATATCTATGTGAGAACATGAATGCCCCAGTGTCGTTCTTCATCTTGATGGAATATGTTGATGAAATTCAAGTGTTATTTCACCAAAACACAATTGATGGCAAATTGTGTTATATCTTAGTAATATCTGGAGGAGAGAATGAGATATGACTGTTTTGACGTGTGCTCAAATATTGCCTTTGCCTGTTCTGTTGCAGGAGGCAGGCTGGGGAATCTATACTGTGACCCATTGATGGCATCTGGGGGTCACAAAATTACTGCCAGACAGCGGTGGACTCCAACACCTGTGCAGCTTCAAATTCTTGAGCGGATCTTTGATCAAGGAAATGGAACTCCAAGCAAGCAAAAGATTAAGGAGATAACATCTGAACTCAGTCAGCATGGACAAATTTCTGAAACAAACGTCTATAATTGGTTCCAAAATAGGCGTGCTCGATCAAAAAGAAAGCAGTTAGTTGCATCATCCAACAATGCTGAATCAGAAGTGGAGACAGAAGTTGATTCATTAAATGAAAAGAAGAAACCAGAAATATTTCACGCCCAACAGAACCCTCCTAGGGCTGAAGATCTGTGCTTCCAAAGCCCTGAGATAAGCTCTGAACTTCATTTCTTGGGTATGCTGCTAAATCCAAGCATGTAGATTGCTTTAATGTTCATTTTCTTTTCTTGGTGACTGTATACCTGGAAACCAACCAACACATTTTAACATTATGTTACAACTATACAATGTATACTGTTATTGAAGCTGGTCGAACAATCAACAAAGTTGGTAGCTAATAAAATCTTAGGCTGGAGCCTGCCATATCAAATCAAAGCTTATTGATAGCTGCCACCTGATCCAATTTTGACGTGTCATTGTTATGCATTTCATTTTCAGTAATAACCCATGATAATCCTTCGACCATATTGATATCTCAATTTCCCCTGTCAGTTGGGTAGGCTTGGTGACCTTTCAGACTGCTCTATGTAGAATATACTTTCTGATGAAATTATAACTTATGTTTCCTGCAGCACAGCCCTAGTCCTTAATTCTGGCTGAGCCTTTTCTTATTCTTTGTAACCAAACCAGTCCTTGTGCAGTACGATGCATCTTCCTTGTGAGTATGACAAGGCTCATTGATAGAGTTGTTATTTATATTATCGTGATATGATTTAGATTGGTTGAATGCATTGTTATATTATTATTGGTAGTATTTTGGTTCTTCATTAATTTGTAAAGGGAGATTCTCCTTGTGTAGGGGTATTATGTTCTTCGCATGATTTTCATCCATCAAGCCTGCTATTAATGTAAAACCTTTGCTTTCTAGCACTACAGTTCCTATGGGATTTGAGTACCATAACTCTTATTGCTTACGTAATTAATGAATGCAGGGGATGACCACCTGACAGGAAAGATGGGAGTGCCAGGGAACTATAATCTTTACGATCAAGCAGAGGACTATGGCATGGCAGGCTGACACTCATTTTGTCTCCAGATACTAATTTGTTTGACCAAGTTAGATCTTGACTAGAATCCATGGCTTTCCAAGTGTGAGGTTGTTGGCGTGATAGCAATGAGAACGTGACCTTCGCTCTAATCATGGGGTTATTCTTCACCCATAAAAGATGCCCTATAGTTATATGGTGCCTGTCAGTTGGAAGATGGATGAACCTGTACTGTCTCGTAATTTCTCTTTGGTTTGTGTTCAATAGATTTACCTTCAGGATCTTTTGTATGTGTTCATAGAGTATACAAATTTGCGGGGAGTAAAACCAATGGTATGTTAAGGGTGTGAGGCTTTTGCTGGACATGAACTCGTGTAGCTGTCTTTTTTCTGAATTCATGAAGTAAAATTGTCTTTAACTTTTGATATCCAAGCATAACCATCTGTATGTTTACTGTTGAACTTAAGTGGTTTTATGCCGCCATGAGTAAATACAATCTTAGGCAGAAATTCTTGTCGTAATGCATATCCATATTAGTCTAAACCAAAATAAAATGAGAACATGCCAAAAAACTTATGATTCATCGTGTGGAAATAATGGGTGTCTTTGCAAGAGCAACCTATGAGCAGATATTATCATTCTTATGTACATTGATGGGAAGCGCTGCTATCCTTGGAGTGAGCTATACTGTAGATAACAAAGAATGACCTTACGTTAAATGGGACAATTACAGTTGTGTTGAAATGCAACGAAGAGTCTGCAAAAGCAGTTATTGTTTTCTCATCAATCACTAGCCTCTAGCTGCACTTAAACGCTGTGCTGCACGTTCAAGGCTGAGTTCCTGTCGGCGTAATCCATGCCACAAGTCATTTGAACCATCATTTAGCACTCCAAGTTTTGCTACCTGCTTTTGCAACGCCTCCAGGTTGACAACAGGAATAGTTGTTGGTCGCCCGTGGGCGCACTGCATTGAAAAGCTCAGTCTCATTCAACATATCCTCTCACACAAACTACACACACCACGGCACATGCACGCACACAATCATTTCACCGACATGTCATAAAAAACAAATTTAACCATTACTTACTTGAAAACAAAGTGTGGTCTGCTTTAGCTCTTCGACAATAAGTGAACATTCTGATGGTAGCAACGAATCTCCGAACATGATTGCGCCTTTATAATGTAATAAGAAAAAATAAATTCCTAAACAGACAAGTTCTCATGTCCAAGCAGAATCTAGTGATTAAAGATCTAAAGAGTCAGAAAAGAAGAGAAAAGGGCATTTCCAGTGAGATAAGCAGTTACCTCTGCATGCTTTATAATTGAGGACACGAAGAACAGATGGCGGCAAAGTTGAAGATCCATCTGTATCAGAAAGCTGCAGATTGCAATACAAACAAGAGGAGTTACTAATTATAACTTGCAGTATTGGAAGGAGAGATGGAGAGAATGGAGGGGCAGTCATATGATCACTGAGTGTCAATATCACCTGCTGCAGAAATTCCAAGAGATCTCCATCAGACAAATTGACCCCTAAAATGCATGGTACCTGCATGTAATTCAAATGAAATAATTCTAACAGTTCTAAAATGACCAAAATGTGATGAGGATTGAATCTTAAACATGCACGTGAATTTACAACAGATTATGAGATATGCTTATTCCACACAACAACAAAGGCTTAATCCCAAACTAGATGGGGTTATGAGAATTATTTTAACAGTAGAAAAATGAGAGTCAATGATCTTAAGCATAAAGTGGCAGTGCTTTACTGCAAGAAGTGTAATCACAGTTGGCTGCTGGTGGAGAATATTCAAATTCCTGTAAAAACAGATGTGTCCCAAGATAAGGTGAGAATAACAAAGACGTAGCGTTAAGATAATAAATGAATCCTATACAGGAAGTATAAAGGTTTGCAGAAGAAAGACATAGAAATTACTTCTTGAAGGTCCCTGAACCTTGAATATTGCAGATCCATCCCCATTCTCTTACTTGTTCAGCATAATTGTGAAGTAGCTGATACCCTATTTCAGGAAGTATCTGTCAAAATAGAATTCAAAGTTAGCTCAAATTTTGTGTAAAATCACTCAACAACGCCATAGACCCAAAACAGAGCCTCTAATGAAGAATAAGTATACCAGCTCTTGTTCAGCATCAAGATAGGTAACTGTCTTCTCTTCTCCAGATAATACCTAGTCATTCAACTAGTCCTTTAGTTGTCTTTATGTATCAGAGATAAAATGCAAACTGCAAAAACATTTTTACCTTTTGACGAAGTTCTTCCAGTCGAATCCTTTCATCTGCTGCATGCTGTAAAAAAGGGCCACTGCCAGTCATGAAAACCACAAAATAGTTGTTGGAGCTTCATGCATTTCTATGTGTACGTCCACATGCGTAGAAAGTGTGTAAATCACTAAATCCATATTCATATGCACATCAATAATATACTTGTGTGCTTGTTTACAAGTGTATACTTTGAATAAGAAATCATAACCTTTCCTCTATCCCCTCCAAGGAGGTTCATATCAAATCCATACCAATTTTTTTAGCAACATTATATTTAAACCATACATAATATTACACAGCATAAAACACATCAACTAAATATGGAAAGAAATGCATGCCAAATAGAAACTAATTTTGAAGAGATAAAAGATGCAGTAAATGGACCTGGTCTATAACAGCAAGTGTCCCACCAGCTACAATTGGGATGAATTTCTTGTCTACCTGATGAAGGACTCTGGCATCCTGAAGGCACTTCTTATGAATAGATTCTGGAACTAATAAATTTCCAGCAAGATGCAAGAACCCCGAAGAGATGTCAAGTATATTTCGCTGACTGCCAACATTGGATGACGTGTTGTGATTCTGTAAACAGAAGAAAATAAAAGCAAAAATAAAATCACTGATCAGAAATGAAGTTATACAATGAAAAGGAACTTATTGCAGTAACAAAAAAAAAAAAACCCTTCAAAAATTGCAAAAATACTCAACTGCAATTTGTTGGCAGCCATTCCGCCATTTGATCCTATAATCCATTGACTCCTGGGTGTCCTTTGGCATAAAGCCTGAAAAGGTGAATCACTATGAAACCACAACAGTTTAACCACAAGAAAACACACCCACTAAAAGGAGCATTTAAAATCCATCTGCTACTTAAAATAAACTCAATAGTTCAGGTCTAGAAGTACTTTATTCATAAATGATTGCTTTCTCAAACAAAATATAATTTAACTCTATAATCATCAATGCTATCCTCAGTCTAGAAGTGAAACACCACAACTATTGCTAAAAAAATGGAGATACCTTCAGGTGAAGAATCATAAGCCTTAGGGTGTTGGAAGTGCTCTGGATTTCCTTCTGGAGTCTTCTTGTTCGGCATGGTATCTGGCATGTTCTTTCCATTGGATCTGAAAACCAATCCCACAAAGAACTGAGTTACATTTGGGGATGCAAAAAGGCTTAAATAAGGGGAATAAAAGAGGTCATTGTACTTGGTTCTTTGTGTTAAATCCTCCTCCACATGACTAGGCTGGAGAGGTAGATGCTCAAAGTCATTAGCTTCTGCAAAGAATACAGGCTCATTAGTTTCTCAGAACCAATTTGCTAAAACATAAAGCACAAAACCATAAGCAGCACCTGGAGAAGTGAGCCAATCATGGAACAACTGAGTGTATGGCTCTTCTTCTTTCCTCATTGAGTGGTTGTTTAAGGAAATAAACCTCCTCTTCAGTCTGTAAAATGGTGGGGTTGAATTGCTTCTTCTGGATCGTTCTTTGGCAACATGATCTCGTACACAAGCTTTATATCTTAGTTGATTCTCTTGCCTTTCACACTCATCATTCCTTTTAGGATCTTTAGAACCTGGGTCCAAAAGGAGCCAGTCTGTCTCACCAACAGATATATCTGAATGTTGTAAAGAAAATTCATTATTTTGATCCTGCCACTGAGGCAATTTGCAGATATCTTTACTAGAATCAGCTGAATTTTTAAAATCTAACACACTGCTTGTACAACTTGAGAAGAAGTTATCTTGGCTGGAAGGCTTTGACATAATCTCCCAGCTATCAGGAAGATGCCAACAATTTTCCTTTTTACCCCATCCCTTGCTCCCCTCACTTGCATTATCATCTGGAAAGTGTTCAGCATCCCAAACTTTTGCTTGAAAAAAAGCACTTGAAGTTACAGAACACCAATCAGACATTGATGAATGATTTCCTGAGGCATGCATTTCTAATTGTAGGATAGAATTAGATGCAAGACCTTTCCCTTTAGCTAAAAGTTTTCCATTTGGTGAAGAAGAATTTACATAAGCACCTGGCAGAAGATCAAAAGCTGCAGACATCTCAGCTCCATCAGTATCTGCAGGCAACTGCTGAGTACACGATGCATTGTCCTGCAGTAAAGCACAGGGAAAGATATCAAATATCGTATCCCCTTTTGGGATACCCACATTTTCAGCTGTCCAAAGCCGTCTTCTTTTGTTCTTGAAGCCATCATTAAGAAATTCAAATGCTTCCTTGTCAGCAAAAAAATCCCTATCAAGTGACAGGCTTTTCTGTGAGGAGCAACTCTGTAAAATGGGTTTTATATTACTCTTGCTAAACGGTAATTTGTTTCTGAATCCATAATGATCAAAGGAGAATGCACTCCCAAGAGATTGATTTCTTGCCACGGAATCAATTTTTGGGGACTCGTTTTGCCATTCTGAGCTTGAGAAATGGCTCTGCATGTGATCACTGAGTCTTTCCCTGGTAGTGAAACTATCTTCCAAGAAGCAATTATCTGTCAATAAAAAATTCTTATCAGATGTCAAGAGATGACACTCATCTGTTTTGGTTGCTCTTGGCATGTATCCAGAGATGGATCCATTCCATGTTTTGGAAGAGTAGTCACCCTGAAGAACAAATTCCTTATCAACTTGTTCCTCTTTGAATTCTGAAACATTTGAGTAGAATTCTTGAGGAACTTTATCATGCTTCCCATGAAAAAGATGGTCGACCTCTTTGTCTAGCATCTTCAAAGGGCAAGAAATGAGATGATGAGAAGACTGGTGAATTTTAACCCTGCCTTTCTTTATTGCAAATCCAGAAAAATCTGCATCAAAAAAATCTAGCAACAAAAAGATATTCAGGTGTCAAGACAGATCAAACCACTTTTGCATAGAAAAGAAAAAACATCAAATCTGAGCAGCATGAAAAAAATAAATGGGAGCTGGTAAACATGTTTGGCAATAAACAATAGAATTGTACCTTGTTTCACTGATGTGATATCATTACCTTCCTGCCAAATGTCATTTTTCTGGAACGTATCTGTTGCCCGAGTTGAGGATTCTCCTATAAACATTCAAAAAGTCAAACAAAAATTTAGAAGCAATCATAAATCATATGGACACCGCAATCAATTAAAGCAACAAATAGCTGCGAAAGCATACCAATAACGGTGCATTCCCTCCAGAGTTGTTGAATGACCTTCTCAATGAAGGCAAGGATAGGGTTCCAATCCTGGGGAAAGGGTTGAAATCTCAGCAGCGCAAAAAATTAAGACACCAACTTTATAATCACTCAATGATTGTGTGGCAACAACATGAAAGGTTCAAGAATGACAGTGAGTAATGAATCGAAAGATTATAGTAATGGGCAAGCTTTTAGCAGCACACATTCGCTTGAAATACTTCTAGCTACCATACAGAAAGCACATGTTGGTGGCCTTGTAATCATGCTCATTCTCAGGAAAAATATTCGTGGAGTAATACATGCATTGCCATACACTCAATTATGTTGATAAGAAAATTGCACATCAGACGCTTAGTTGAAGAAAAAGGTTGTGACCGGATTGAAATACATTTTTTCTGTTTCAGGTTTGAACTAAATCAGAATCCCTATACAATCAAATAAATAAATCAGAATCTCAAAGATAGACATGATTTTGATTTAGACATACAACACTAGTTTACCACATACTAACTCTTTTGTGTCCTTTGTTTTGTTTTGTTTTGAAATACATTTCTTTTTTAGACATATCATACTGAGAATCTTCTGTTCACACAGCAATGACTCTTAGCATCGCATTCTAGGTAATGATGCCACAGCAGCTGCTTATTCTTGAGGAAGAGGGGCAATGGGGTTGGATGCAGCACTAGTGCATCCAGATAAACAGTCAAGATCTGGGAAGTCAAATTAAATGTACTGAACCTGGTGTCATAACCGGAATAACTTGCAAAGCAAATCAGTGCACAGCAATCACAATCCATTATCAGACAATAACATTACCTTGAATTCAGCATGTGTCTTTGATGGCTCAAAGGTTAAATCATAGAGAGAGAAAGGGCAACTCAAATTTAAAATATAAGCTGGACATGGTTGAGGCCTGCTTTTCTTTCCTTTTTGAGACACACTGTTAGCCTTCTGCAGATCTGGATGCTCAAATCTAGAGGCCAGGTGATTTAGCAATTTGTGAATTGGGCCTTTGCAAACAAACCGTGAATTGATATCTAGCATCATTAAGGTTAAAAGAAAAATGAACTAAACAGTCAATCCTCTCTAACAGCAGTTGACATGATCCAAAAAGATATGCATATGCCGAGATGGATACAAACATATTGGAAAGCCTGCAAAAAGAACATCGATGAATGAGAAACCAGAAGATAAAATAAAGGAGAAAAGGAGAAAGTAATCCCGACTAAATAAATATAAATTGTACCTTGATGAAAAAACTACTGCAAGGACCAGATATATAGCCAGAAAGCTTTAATACACTGTCACTGATATTCAGTTCATGAAGAGAGCTGGAATCTTCAATTCCAAATCCACTCATCAACAGTGACATTGCAGAAGATGGATTTGTGCAGAGAAGCTCCTCCTCACTACATTTGGGAACACAAGATGTCAAAAACAAATACATCAACCATACAAACTCCAACTTATGTTAAAAAAAACAAAGAAAGAAAGCTCCAAACTGAAAACGTGACCACTACATACCTTTCAATATCAACAACTTTAAAGGACACCTCTGAATGCATAAGAGCAACACGAAGTGCACATTTTTTTACCAAGTGCAGTATCTTCTTAGGGCTTCAAATTCAGTGATGCAAGTGACAAGAGAATCATGTCAGTGCAGTGCAATTCAAGATGAAAAGTACTTGTTTTGAGGCAGCTCAGAACCATTTTTCCAAAAGACAAGAAAATGAGAATAGGCCAAAAAGAAACCTGGATTGCATATATTTCCTCCGAACTGGTTGGTTGTAAAATAAATCACGGACAACAACTGCCAACATACCAGGAAATGTTGAGAAAGAGGATTTTTGAATCTATTATAAGCATGACCGGATCTATGAGCTGGGAAGCAATCTCTACTTGCTAAATGCAATAACCAAACAAAATAAAGTATCACCTGTAGTGCCGACATCTTTAATATCATCATCAATTCCCAAACACAAACACTTAGATCCCTGGAAAGAGTAGTGTTGGAAGAATATGATTCTTACATGTATAGCAGCAAGAATGCGAACTCAAACTGACAAAATGAACCTGCAGAAATGGAAAAGTCATGAACCATTCCAACCTTCATGACCTTGCGATATCCATTCGGCATTCCACGAGCTTTTGTCAATACATCTAACACTGACACATCAGCGATAGAAGACAACGCTTCTCCCCGGAAGCCAAAGTTTCCACTAGCAACATCCATATCAGCCAAATGTTGAACCTTTGAGGTCACTGTTCACACATCAGAGAAACCCAAATATTATCGCATGGCAGGATAATAAATAAAGACCATATGACATCAACCTAGTTATACATTTATTTTCTTCCACTGTAAGTGTTCTGGTTATAACACATGATTATTTTGCCTTTACATACATCCCACCATAAGAACTAACACCATTCTCCACTGATCTTATATTAAAGTGCTTGTAGTATGCCATCTTTAGCCATCCATAATCCTTTCTTTTATACAGAGCCTAGTAATGTTAAAAATCAAGTTTATTACCCTAAGTTGATTTAGAATTTATATGTTCACGATCAGAGAAGCCAACATAGTTTTTTGAAATTTACAGATAATCCAAGATTTGTTTTCACTGAGTATCATATGCTATTGATATTTAATCCTCTTACAAACATCAGCTGCATTTTCCCAAAAAGTAAATTTCGAAACTTTAAGGTTAAAAACCCACATAAGAAACATGACTTACTACTCTATACATATCAAAAAGAAATAAAAAATAAAAGCAAAATTTAGCTACCGTATCTTTCTCCCAGTAACACCAATCCATCCCGTGAAATCCCACATCCTGCAAGCACGAAAGCACACAAATTAATAACACAATTAGAACTTAGCTAAGACATTCAATATAACCTTAACCTTGAAAAAGGAAAAAAAAAATGTTTAACAAACCATCATCAGAAACTTTCACATAGCAGGTACCAACAGCCACGTAAACCGAAACCTGAAACAACAAAACAGTCATCACTCCTCATAAACACCAACATAATCCCATGATATGCATTACAATCATAATAAACAAATCACATGAAAAACAAACGTAGTGCCTTGAATTGCATAGTGGTAGCCCCTTTTTTTTGGCATAAACAAAAAGATAACCATCATTCCTCACAAACCCAACATTTTCTTTAAAAATATAACATAATGTCCCTCTCAAATTTCCCATAAAATGGATATCAAAAACTGCACAAGAAAAACAATATTTGTCGCTTGAATTGCATAAAGTTGAAATCTTTCTTTCTTAAACAACAACAAAAAAAATCCCAACATTTTATTAATCTTATAAACTCGAAGTTTTCATATTAAATGCAAAATTGTACCTTTTTAGCACCAGCATCCAAGCTATTAAAAACAAGCTCCTCTACAACTCTTGTTAAATCAAACACCAAGATCCCTGAACGCATTGTGCTGCGTGCTGACACCGGCAATCGCTTAATTATACCCATGAGAAACTATTTGGGAGAAATTGACTTGACTGGATCAGAAATGTGAATATTTGAGTAAGGGTTTTGAAACGATGACGTTTTTGAGAGAATTCACTTTGCGGGTTCTGAAAAAGGCGGTCTTTTGTGGGTGGTATATGTTAGCGAAGATGACGCTTCCTTTTTCTTTTTTGTTTTTGTTTTTGATTTTTAGTGTGGATTTGACATTTTAATAGCATTGTTATTTAAAGTTTTTTTTAATTATTTTTTATTTAAAAAAATATTAAATTAATATATTTTTATATTTTTTAATAGTTTTTATATATTAATGTTAAAAACTAAAAAAATATTAATTTAAAAGTATTTTTAAAAAACATTATAATATCAAACACACTTAATTATATTTATTTTAATGTAAAATCTAAACTTCTCATATTCTAACATTAATTTATCTTCAAATTGGTAAATTTGTGAAAATTTATATTTTTTTATATTAGAATCCAAACTTATAAAGTGAAATCAAAACTCATTTACCATCCCATATTTCTTAATATAAATTTGTGAAAATAATAAAAGCACATCATAATATAAATTTGATCTACGAATGTTTCTTCTTTTCGAAAGGCAACAAAAACCTTAAACATAATTTTCTCCATTTAAAATAAATTCGTTTTTCAATCAATTCTTACACAGGTCTAACTAGTTAAATTGTTCATTTACATTTTTTTTTTATAACAACTTGTATTTGAATTTAAATTCAGCATAACAATATTTGTCATAAAGAATATTTCAACAAGCCGATTAAAATTTTTTTAAAAAAAATCATTATTTAATTTAATTTTTAAGTAATTAAAAATTTTAACAAGCGAAGATTAAATTATATTAAAGGAAAGTAATAAAAAATATGCATTGTACTTTACTTTTCTAAACCGGTATATATGTTTTTATTGTCAAATGTAAATGACAACTAAGATTTAAAATAGTGATTTGAGATTAGACTAGGCAATAGAGCTTAATCCTCATTTTTAAAATACAAGTATTGAACTCCAGAAAATGATAAATAATAAATTGACCTTTTGGCTCGTCTTTTTTATTATATTTTAAATTGGGTCTAAAAACCTTCACTTATACTTAATGAATCATAATGAAATCACGATAACTTAACCCTAGTTTGCTTACCATGATAGGGTAGGACATATCACAAAATCAAATAATATTTACAAAGAAATATTCAAATGATTTTATATTTCTTTCATGAAAATATCAAACTTTTGATTTCACGAAGACATAACCCTTTTAAAGAGTTTATCATACTCGGGTAAATTCTCTAGTCAAAACAAAAGCAAAACTCTTATTTTAATTTTTTTAAAAAAATTAAAGTCTCAACTTTTCATGGACAAATCCCTTTTAAGGATTTTACTATATTCGGATCAACTTTTTGGTAAAAACAATAATTATTTAAGTTCTTTGAAAACAAAGATACATTTTTTTATTTTAGATGATGAAACTCTATTTTTCAAAGACAAAAATATTTTAAGGATTTTACCATCCTCGAGTCGACGATAGTCAAACAACACAATAAGAAATCAAAACACCATATAATCACACCTTTAAAACATAAATCTCACAATAATCAAAATGAACATATCCATATATAAAAATTAACTACATATGACAAATTATTCAACACAAACAAGTCAGTGTGGAAAAATATAATATTCAACATACAAAATCAAAAGGCATATGATGTAAATTAATCAAAACAAACAAATTGATATGTTAGGGTTTGAAATTGACCTTTGAAGACTATCGAGACTAAGTGGAAGCTATTGAAACAAAGAGGGGCAAAGGTGACAAAACACACACTAATAAATGGGCATTGTAAATGGATAGTGGTGCATGTGATTTACGTGATGTCGTGGCTAGGATCGAGGGCGCCCTTTCCCTTCTTCTTTTCTACAGGAGAGATGAAGTAAAAAAATTCATTTTGTTTCTCTCTTTTCTCTCATTTTTTTTCCAAGATGAATTGGTGATTTGGTCGTAGTATAGTTTTGGGGATATGAGGACTGTGGCTATTTTGGGTTTCCTCTAAATAAATAATAGTAATTATAGGGCACACATGTATCATCATCATCATCATTTTTATCGAGAACTCATTTTAATGAGAGTTTTTTTTTAAAATATTTTTTTTTCATTAAATTATTTTATATATATATATATATATATATATATATATATATATATATATATATATTGGGACTTATCCACAAATTTTAATAGTTGTGTCCATGTAGATCCAAGTATTTTTTATTTTATAGACATTTTTTTTTCTTCAGTCAAAAGCTCAAAACAAATCATTCAAGTGTTGTGATGAAATTTCAAATATTTATGTTGGAATATAATGAAGGTTTGTTGGATTTATACAGAAAAGATTATCCAAAAATTTCTAGCTATTTTTTTGGCATTGTACAGATGGATTCCTTGACAAATATAGGGATATTTTTAGAAAGACAGTTGGATTTAAAAGAAAAGTTTTTATTTCAAAAAAGGTAAGCATCTTGCTTCATGTTATATTGATCTTACCTACTTATTGGTAAACAATTATGATTCAATATCATAATAAACAATATGAAAAACATAAACGAGTCATAACTTTGGTTGAAAAAATATTTTCCTTTCCTTTTTAGAGGCTAAAAACTTATCAACATAAATAATTTTTTTTTTATCTAAAAAGGCTTTTAAAAACATGTAATATAGGCTAAGTTTTATGCTTATAAAAGAATATGATATACAAGGCTCAAAAAATATTTAAAGGTGTAAAAACATAGGCTTGCCATCTTGATTTTAACATTTAGTGACTAATCTCGCTATAACCTTAATTCTCTCATCTCTATCTCGTTTTTTTATCATTGAAACTTTATTTTCAATTCTAGACTTTGGATGATCATCAAGGACACTTTGGATAACATTTTTTTAAATATTTTTTCTCTTTTTTATAACAATTTTTATCTATTTTCATAATCTTCCTTTTTATTTTTATTTAAAGGATTTCATTGATTATTCAAAGACTTCTAAAACATGCTCTTAACATGAGGAGTGATTCTAGTCTGAATTATTATCCAAGAAATATTTAAGGCCAAAAAAGAAACAACAAAAGATATTTTTTTATTTGTGAATAATATATCAAAGATGGTTTTCCTTTATATCAAATTCAAATATGTTAACCTTAGAGAAAAAGTGGTTTGATCATGATCCGAATGCACATTATCCATCATCCTTTAGATGATCAAATCACTTGGTTTCTAGTTTAGGTATGATTAAATCGTTCTAAACAAGATTTTTCTTTTTTAGGAGAATTTTTCTTTTTAAGGGTTTATCAAGGATGATGGGACCCTTCGAGATTCAAAATTGATAGATAATATGAGCTCTACCTTTTCATGTTTATCGAGATTGGAAAAAAAAAAGATTTTTGAGATTTATATATATAAAAAAAGATTTCCCCTATAATTTGTTGGATGTATTTTAAAATTCAACCAATGCTAAATATTACTTTGACAAAAACATCTCTTGACTTCAAAATAGTAATTGAAATAAAAGGAAATATCATAATTATAAAGATGTGATGTAGTCCTAAAACACATAAAAAAATACTAAAGGCTAGACAAATAAGATTTTAATGACTTTTTTCACAGAGTTTAACAATAAAAATGAGTTGACCAAATAACACTTATTCTATCTTCATATTAACCTCCTTGTCAAACATTTGTAGCATGGTAACACTATCATATGCCTTTTTCACAATCCTTGTCGATCATTTAATATTTAAATGATGGATTGGTGATATGTTATATACTATTATTTTTTATAAATGCAACACAAATTATTTACAGTTTTTGATTGAATGACCTAAAATTTTGTCATGATACTCACCCTTTGCATTTATATCATATCATTTTAGATATGATGATTGTATAAGATTTATCAAGAATGAGATAACATGTCTAGTATTTAGAAGTTGGTGATGATGTGAAACTTGGATAGTGAATAACCATATTGCAAGGTTAATAAACAATAGCGAACAATGAAAATCTATTAATATTGGATAGTGACACTTGAGAAGTTAGTGATGATGTGCAACTTGATGGTATTTGAAATGACTAGATATAATATTCAGGATTTTCAATTTGAAGGCCATATTTTGATTTGTCTTTCGATATGGAACCAAACGCTATTGATGGATTCCTAATCCTTCTTGATTTAAGGCTTTGCTCAATCTTTTCTGTTGTAGTCATCATATTCATGAAATGAGTTGATAAATTATCAATCAAGTATTCATAATATAGAGTTTTTAAGATATCAACTAAAATTAAGGTGAGCTTTTTCTTGGATAAAAAAGGGTATGTTAATGTTGTCACTTCACATAACCTTGAAGGATATTTCTTGATTAACTCATTATTTCTTTTATCTATTTTTTGAATGTCAAACATTATTGGAGTTTATCTCTGAGTTGATTCCAAATTGTTTCAAAAAGGTGTCAGCTAAATTTTCTTATTTATTCATTTTAGAGTCATCCAACCTCATATACTAGCTAAGAGCAGGTCTAGCTAGGCTTTCAAAAAAATAATGGATTAAAAGTTTCTCATCATAAATAACTTCAACTATTTTACTAAAGTACACTTTAAGATGGATCTTCAGACATTGAGCTTTTATATACTTAACAGATTTAAAGACTTTGAATTTTCTCGAAATGCCAACATTGACATATAGCCTATTTTATCAGTTGAAAAAGGATCATACAAGTCTTTCTTTTTCAATAGTTTTTTACACTTTTATGAAAAATAATATTTGGAAAGATTTTATATTATTTTCTCTTTGAATGAGAATTTTTTTTTTGTAATTTTTTCAATTAGTTGAATCCCTATTTATTTATTTTTATTATTTGTATAATCTTCCACTATGTTTTTTAATCACCAGTCATTTCAGTCCCCTTCTTTTTCCTTACTTTTCATTTCACTCCCTAGATTTTTATTATTATATATACATATATTATACTTTGTCATACAAAATAAAATAAAATAAATAAATTTATAAAAAAATGTAAAATGATTGATTTTCATTAAAAAATATATATATTTTTAAAAATATATAATTTTTTAAGAAAACATGGGAAAATTGAAAAATGAAATCCAATTCCATCATTATTTTTATTGAAACATAGTGTGATTGGATTTTTCTGGTGAGACAACAAAAAGCAAAAAATAATAATTTTTAGAGTGTGTTTAGGATTGAGGTATGGTGAGATTTGATTGAGTTTTTTTTTTTTTGTGAAACCTAAAAAAAACAAGGAAAAACATATAAAAAAACTATCATGCCTAACCACACCACACTCTCAAACACTAGCTTTTAATAGGGTACGATTTATGCTTCAAGAAAATTATACGCGCACAAAAAAAAAATCAACCTCAGCTAACCTCAATCCTAAACACACACACGGTAGCGTTTGAGAGTGTGGTTGCGGTTGTTTTTCAAAGTATTTTTCACTCAGAAATGTATCAAAATAATGTTTTTTTATTTTTTAAAAATTATTTTTGACATCAACGCATCAAAATGATCTAAAAACACAAAAAATATTAATTTAAAGTAAAATAAAAAATAATTTTTTAAAAAACTTTTTAAAAACATAAAAATAAATAGTATCTTTGTATCTAACGGCTGAAAAAAAATGATTGGTCGAGACACCATGTTAATTAACTGTATCAAATGAAGTGACAATCTGTTTTAATTTTCACAAACTTTTATTAAATGTATTGTCCTCCAGTTATGTGTAAGAAGCCAGACATTGGGTGTCTATTTACGACAACACCCCTTGTTGATTCTGGTGCAGATTGTAAAAGAACAAAGTCAGGAAAGGGAAAAGAAAAACAATTCTAGCCACTTTAATTCCTATCATAATTGAATCTAATTCACACATAACTTAAAGACCCACAAAAAGTTTCAAGCTAGGTAAATATTTTTCTCACTATATCATAATTAACAAGACATTATTATTGAAATACTATAAGGTATTAAACTTTATTATTAGAATTGTAATTGTCAAGTTCATAGAATTTTAAGCTTTTGTAGACATAACTTCATCACAAACAATGTGTTGCACATGATAAATTATGTGTGTGTGTATTAATCAAATTTCATGGTACATTATAAAAAGTTGACTTCTCCACATTTATGTATATACCAAGAAGGGTGGATTAAGTCATAATGCATGAAAAATGATCCAAAAAACACCTCAATCATGAAACCCAAAAGAAAATAACATTTAAATCTTTTTTTTAAAGTGTTTCTCAGATTATATTTCACTTAAAATATATTAAATTAATATTTTTTAAAGTGTTTTTTTATATAATTTTACTGTACTAATGTTAAAAAATAAAATATAAAAAGTATCATTTTGATGTATTTTTAATTAAAAACTAATTTTAAAAAATACCTCATTACCAAACATTAAAACAAAAGAAGCTTGCTGCCTATCAATACCCACAAATAAATCACTTGAAAAAGGGTAAGGAAAAGGAAAATAAAAAACTGGATTGTCCTAAGCATAGTAATTTGTAAACACAAACACAAAAAACAAGGTTACAAGAAGGAAAAGAAATCACCATTCAGGGGGATTTGTGTCTTCTTGTAGTTCTAGATACCTCAACCACTTCAAAAATAAATAAATAAATAAATAAAAATTACCCTTCTTTCTTACATAAATTTTAACATTTTATTACCTTAACCTAAACAAATATATAAATAACAGGATCTTCTGATTTCCTCTCTACCTGGATTTCTTCCTCACCTCTCTCTATCTCTTTCTTTCTCTCTCTGCAACCAAAACAGAACAAGAAAAAAACCCTAATTTTGAATTCGCCGTTTCATCTCTTCTCTTACAATAAATTGAAGTGATCAGGTACTTAACCATTCTAATCAAGCACATCCCATCTGATAACAATCAAAGCTTTTTGTGTTTTTGTAATTGAATCAATGCACATGGAATTGTACTCTATTAGATTTTGCATAATTCAATTGAATCAAGCTTCTAAAATTGTGAATTACCTCTTATCTTGCTTTGATTCTCTGTTTTTTTTATCATGGTTAGTATACAGATTGAAGAATTCATGTGTTCTCATTAATGGATTCTTGAAAGCTTGTGACTTTCTTGTGCATGGTGTGTGATTTTTAATCCCTTTTGGGTTATAGTAGCTTGCTGATCGGCTGTGTTTGGTTGCTGAGAAAGATGAGAATTCGAAAAATATTTTGAGCTTTTGTGCTCTATGGATTGCTGATTAGCTATATTGTTGTCTAAGATTGTTGCATTAGGTTCGGTTGAAGTAGATAACCTTTAATTTTTGCGTGTGTTGTTTAAAGATGAATTGAATTAATGGAAAACATTTTGGTGGATTCGTTTTATAGTTTCATTTCTGTTTAGAAAAAAATGGTGGATTGATGAATTGTGATCTGGTTTCAAAAGGGTTTGAGCTGATTTTGATTTTGAGGATGATGTGCTTTGATTTTTCACAATTTGTTTCATCTAGGGTTTAGGTTAATGTGGTTGATGCTTGATAATGAATCTATAATCTGGTTTTATATTTTTTTTTCTTCAAGCAGGAATGTAGTTGGATTTGTTGTGGCATCAGATAGAGAATTTCAATAATTTGCTATAAAGACTTCTATTGGGAATAATGGAGGCTAACATATGTGACATCAGTCACTTGGATGCTGATGTCCTTTTGCCTCCTCGAAAGCGCCTGCTTGCTGGATTCAAGAAACAGAGTTCTGATGGTGATGGTGCTTCACGTCCTCCTATAGTTGCGTCCTCTTCATCTTCAGCATCTCCTCCTTCTCCATCTCCTTCTCCATCTCCTTCTCCAACACCTCGTTCTCCTTCTTCGAATGAATTTCAGACACAACTTAACATTCTGTTGAGTTCCCATTTTAATAGTAGTCACAACCTTTCAACTGAGCAGATTGTAGAGGCCTCAAAGTCAGCAGCTGAGGCTGCTGTTAAGGCTGCAGAGGCTGCAAGAGCAGCAGCTCAGGAAAAGGCTATTATTGCAGCAAAAGCAGTGTCTGCTGCCAGGAGTGCTTTAGCCTTGGTTGCATCATTTCCTGAAGAGACAGCTAGCAAGGATAAATTCCTGAAAAAGAATAAGTTGAAGAAGCATGTTCAAGTTCAGCTCTTGTACAAAAAGCACCAACCAGTTGAGAATTTTAGGGATGATGAAAAATTAGCTCGTAAGTTGCATCGAGTTATGAATAGCTCCCCAAGAATTTCAAAGAATTCTTCCAGTTCTGACTTGAAAGGTGGCCATAGAAATAAGAAGCCTAAAAGCTCACCAAGTTCTGAAAGAACTAGGGTTTCAAATGGAAGTACAATGTTTGGAGAGAACCTGCCTTCGTCTTGCAATGGGCATGCCATAGCAGGTGAGTTGGATTCTGATGAATCCATCCAGGAGGCGCACACAAGTATCCCAGATGAAAAGGCATTGAAATATGAAAAAACTGGCCAATTAGACATAGATAACTGGGAAGCAGAGTCAAGTCATTTGAAAGAGAAAAACCGGGGTGATTCAGGTTCCCCTAGTAAAAAGAGGGGAAGACTGAAACTGAAGAAGTTGCCGTTAAGCATTTGTAACTCTAAGGATCAATCAAACCCCAAGGAAGGTAGTCTTCCTAAAATCCTCCCATTGACTGATAAGACCATGGGCAATCCTACTACTCGTAGCAAGCCTTTGTTTCCAATGGAGCCTTCCTCTGGTACTCTGGTGCAAATTGAGGCTACATCAATTTGGAAATGCCAGGAGTTCAAAGCACCCGCATGCATCAAACAGAATAAAGTCGTTCAGTCATAATCCTCGAACCCTCCTTGGTAACAGCTGATGGCTTTTAGAAGTTGATAGCTGAGGTGGGATTTGTGATGCTCTCCTCCTTTTTAATAGAAACTGGTTATTTGATTTTTCTTTTTTCCTTTTCTGATCTTCGGTTTTGTAATGAAGTTGAACTGATTGAAATGTATATTTTTAAAATTCAATTACTTGCATCAATACTTACAAATTCAAAATTCCTGTTGCTTTAGATAGCGGCAAAACTTCGAGTGTTGCAATATAAGGATGCAATAAATTAGACAATGAGTTTGCTAGTTTTTTTTTTTCATAGCCACCCTGTTTTATCATTGAAGTGAATAATTATGATATCTTTTGTTCTTTTTATAGCATGTTCATTCTTTATTAATGCTGTATTCTAAAAGATATGCATGGTATTTCTAAATGGAAAATTTTCGTTATTGTGAGAGTTAAATAATAGATGAAGAGGTAGATTGAGAAATTACTCAAAATGAACGAAGAATTCTGTGTATTCAATGAATGCTTAACACAGGTTGAGGTTAAAGAACTTCAGGGCCTTATTTATTTATTTATTTTATGATTGTAGTTTATTCCAAGGCAGCCGTTCCCAGAAAGAACAAACTGTTTTGAGGCAAAGAAACCTGAATTCCCTTTTAAAACACTCGTTCTGAAGACCTTCCTTTCTTCTGGGAGTCACCAATTCGTCACGCCCACAAGATGAGACCATCGCCTTCTTTTCTAATTAAAATTTAGACTTGTTAAGCCAGTCAAGTTAATCAGGTCTGTTAAACAGGATTCCCACTATGTTGTTGACAAAATCGCTGTGAATTTGATGAGATGGATATTATGAGAGTGTTTGAATGCTACACACCGACTGGCTGGTCCAGTTGGTTGTATACTCTTTCAAAAGGGTTTCTCAACGTTAGATAGAATTTTCATTGTTAGAGATATTTAGATATACAGTTAGTTTAAATTCAAAAGGATTAGGTTGTCTCATATAATAATAAATCAATATTATTTTATCTAATAGTTCAAAAGCTTACTTTGTAATTTGTATTTATATACAACACGTTCAATTAATAAAAACGATGAGTTCTACTCTCCAGAATTTTCTATTCAACCATGGTATTGGAGCAAATACACACGGCAGTCTCATCTCCTTCTGTTCCTATGATTTCCCAACCTTCTCTTCTTTCTTATTCTACCTTATCCCCCACCATGCCTGACTCTAATCAATCTTTCTCCATCAAATCATTTGGAGTACCCAACCCATACCAATCTTGAACTACTACAATTTTAATTTTCATGCTGAAGGCACTAAGCCAACTCCTTCTCCACAAGTTTTTAATGCCGAAACCAATCAAGTAGAACCTAATCTAGCGTTTCAAACCTGGTTTTAAAGGGATTAGATGTTGCTAAGTTGGATATTTTTCTTCTGACAGAAGAAGTTTTTCCATATGTTCTTGGAATGACAACAGCTTATGATGCTTGGCAATCACTATAACAAGCTTTTGGTTCTATCTTTAGCAACAAACAACTTCAACTTCATTTATCATTGAAGGAGTTAACCTTGGTTGACAAAACTATGACTCAATTTTTAAAGGAAGCAAAGTAATTGCTAGTACTCTTGTCTCTACAGTATTACAAATGTTCAATGCAGAATTCAATGCCAATATTTTTAGACTCTTACCACGAGTACCATCCTATTATTGCATCCATTTTTATCCGCAAGGATCATGTTACATTTCATGAATTATCAAGTCAGTTAATTCCTTATGAAATTTTGCTAAAAAGTTATATTCATTCACCTGCTTCTATTGTTAATGTTGCTCAATCCACTACCACCAACTAGTAAGGTCATGCTTTCAGAAATTCTAAGAAGTTCAACATGGGGCGTTGTCAAATCTGCGGGTGGAGGAATCATTCATCCAAGTTTTGCAAAAGAAGATATGAAAGAAATGTCAATTCACCTATTGCAAACATAACTACCTCTACCATTTTTGCTGGTGGCTCAAATTGGTTTCCTGACACTACTGCTAGTCATGATATGACTCTAGATTTTACCAGTCTGTATATCTCTGACAATTATAAAGGTTCTAGTACTGTCATTGTTGGTGATGGTAATGGTAATGGTATCTCCATCAAACATGTAGGCCAATCCACTTTACTAGGTGCCAATTCAAATCCCTTCAAAATCTAACACATTTTGCATGTTTCTAAGATTCAACAAAACTTTATTTCTGTTAATAAATTTATAAATGATAACTATTGTTTCTTTGAATTGCACTCTAATTATTTCTCTATGAAGGACCAGAAAACTCAAACAACCTTGCTCCAAGGACCTCCTGAAGATGGATTGTATAGGCTCCTTAGGATTGGAATGCAGAATTCACATCGAGGACCAAGAGCTTTTGTTGCAGAACAGGAAATTATGGAAGATTGACATGCAAGACATTCAAGATTGGAACACTTAAATTATTTTTCACTTTTATTTGTCATTAGAAAGTTTCATTTACCTTATATTGGTGCAGTAAATATACATAAACAACTATGTAGTTCTTGTTGCTTTAGGGAAGATAAGCAGGTCTACCTTATCTAGTACAAGTTTCATTACAACATAACCATTAGACTTGGTACATTTTGATATTTGTGGACCAGTTCTTGTTTATTATTTTAATAGAGAAGTATATTTTGTGGTTTTTATTAATGATTTTTCAAAAATTTTATGGTTTTATATTATTCAAAGGAAGAGTGATGTTTATTAGATATTTGTAACTTTTTATTTAATAGTAAAGAGATAGTTTAGTACACTTAAAATTTGTTTTTGAATTATATTAAATTAATTGATTAAATATAAACAAGATATGGTTGCTTCTTGGTATTTTGCTTGGTTTACTTTCTGGATCAATGCTCTGATGGTGCGTGCAATTTTTTTTAATGTTATCATGCAACCTTTTCAATGGCATTAGAACTGTCTCGACGAGCTTTTTTTTATGGTGGGATGATATCTATAGTGGAATGACAGTAAATCTCTAATAAACTTTTCTTTCTTAATATGATATTGTCAACTTATTTTTTATAGTTAATCATTACTATTTTTTATTTTATTTATTGTCAATTTTTTTTAATTATATTATTAAATTAACTAAGTTTATTGAACCAATCAATTACTACACATAGCTCCTTTTTATCTTGCAAGTACTACCAGCCGATGTTCAGGTCTTGAAAAGAAGAGCATAGATTTAACCTCAGGGTCTTTTTGATCTTATAAATTAGATATGTAATGGGTGCCAAAGTGTAACTGAAATCATTCACTTGATATTGTAATTTATTAGCTAATGCCCATATATTTTCTAATCTGGACTTGCCTGCCATGTTCTTAAATCGGACTACAAATCTGACCACAACAAGTCATTGATTAGGGATTTGGTAATGATGATTGAATTTTAGAATTAAAAAGGGAATTTCATGATGAAAGGATTTGACCCTTTAAAAAACTTAACCACAAATTGGCCATGGTTGGATCTTGACTTCTTGATACCTAGTGCTTAGAAGCTTTACAAGTAAATTCGATAGCATTATTGGTGAACTTTTATTTGATTTAATGACAGAGGATTTTTGTAATTTTGGACTTTTTTATTTTGAAATAATTAGAAATGGGAATTTAGCTCTATTTTTATTGATGTGATTGACTCGGATTTTGTTTGTGTAAAATAGACTAAATTGCACACACCTTCAATGTATAGTGAATACAAGCGCATGTACAAGTGCCACATTCCTAAGAGCAAATAAATAAATAACAATTGTATTAATTTGAGATAACTTTCTTTTTATTTGAAGATAAATTAATTGATTAAATATAAATATGATATAGTTATCGTGTTCTCATTTAGTTTTTTTTATTGTCAGATAAGATTTTTCAATATTTGATTTTTAAAAAAACCGATTTTTTATTTCAATTTCATCTTTCGATTGATTGAGAATTGATTTTCATGTTTTTATTTTTTAATTTACTTTCTAGGGAGTTTTCCCATTCTTTTACCCATGATCGCAGGGTTAACGAGTTAACTTATTTTGACTCGGATTTTTCTTTCATTGCTTTTAATTTTTTTTAATTTTAGCATTTGGCATTGGGTTGTTTGATAGTTGAACTTAATGATTTTATTCAAATTTTTTTTGACGGGTTACCTTGATGTTACGATGAAGTCACATATTTAATGTGCCAACCTGGATGGGCTTGAGTCAAGTTTTTTTTATTTTATTTTTTTCTATTTTTTTTTTCACTTTATTTACTATCATTGTATTTCTTCATGCTATTAAAATAATCAAATTAATTAAATCTAATTAAATCAACAACTAGTCTTGTATTTTTTTTTAAAAAATATTTATATCATTTTAATATTTTTTAAAAATTAAAAAAAATTAAACCTTTTCATGCACCGGTCACTATCTAGTAATTACTATTAAAGACGAGGAGGGCGGGTATACTTCTTCTTTTCTCTTTATTGTTGTCTCCAAAGTTATTAAACCTACATATTACAGGTTAAAAGGACTAACTTACATAAATCAAAATAATCTGGTTTTATTTTATTTTTTTAATCAAATTAGGTTTTGATAGAGTTAACCGATAGGAAGTTGAATGTATTCTGAAAAAACAAAAGATACTCGAGTTTGAACCTTTTGCCAATTGTGAATCTGTTCATAGACATCAGTTTTTCAATACGAAATCTTCCAAGGGCAAACCTAACAAGTCTCCTACGTACCTTCAGAAGGATAATTTCTTCTCAGGTTAGTTCCTATCATGTCTCAGAATCCACCTTAAACCCTGTCGATAGAAAGATTGTTGTTCATGACATTTCAGAAGGATGTGAGAGCGTTAATCCCAGGAGGTGGTTTCCTGAGCTCCTCGTCTCCATGGTCTAAGAGTGGAAGGAAATACAACTTCTTGATCCTAACGGTAGCCAGAAATGGCACCTGATTCTACCCTTCCACAGCCTTCACGTCGAAAACCCTATCCTCCTGGTCTTCCAGGACGTCTCTCCTCGGGGAAGGCGCTGAAGCCGGCGACTTCCACATCCCAACTCAAGCCCCAGACCGAACCGGAGAAGAAGAAATTAATCCTGTAAAGCACCTTGCTCTAGGCCAATGACGACACTTGCATTTCGAAGATTCAAATTTGTAAAGTAGCTATAAGAACAAACTCCAAGAAACAACAGCACAGGATCGCAGCTTGCAGCTGTGTCGACATGGCTTCACAGAATTAATGTTATCTACAAGAAATCAACAGTCTGAAATCTTAATAGTCATAATCAGAATGGTGTCTCCGAAAGCGATGAAGTTGGTGGCAGACAGGAAGCAGATGGTAACTGGGGCGGCAAAAATCATTGATATCAACCTCAGTTATCAAGTGCTAATAATGTCGTTCTTACTGCTCAACAGCACAAATTTACATTATCAAGCAATATGTAGCAATGATTGTGAAAGATAGCTGATTAATCATAACAAAGCTATGCGGCCACAATGAAGGCCACGTTGATGATATCATCATTTTATTAAAAGAAACAGAGAATCCCAAATTCTTCTCTCCCTCGTTCCATCATCAAAATATTAAAAGAAACAAGTGTAGCAATGTATAGCATTAATATATACAGCCTATGATCATTGGCAATTTATCCCCTACATAAGATTTCGAAAAGAGCAGGACCAAACACACATACAAAAAATAAAAAATAAAAAATAACCATCACCTTAAATAGGAGAGGAGATACTAGATTTGTTGTCTGCACTATGCAACGTGCTAGGCAAAACAAAAAAAAAAAATTAATGTAAAAAAAAGCTAGGGTAAAAAATCAAAGTCTTAAGCTATTGGTTTAATTGGTAATCTAAATAATATTATATAAACACACAACAACATCAACAAATAAACTAACAAAAAAAAAGTCAAAAGAACCAAACTTAAACCCATTTAGATCAACACTAAATGATAAAATTATATATATAAGAAAAATTAAAAAAAAAACCCTATTAAATCGGGTGAATTCAAAAACCTGTGACAATATGGATATAAAATTGAAAAAATCTTATAGAAATAAAAGTAAGGAAAAAAATTTTGAATGATGAAATTGAAATAAATCAATTTTAAAAAAAATAATCTGCATTAATTTTTAAAACCAATGATCCAGATCATGAATATTAGGCTAACTTAATAGAAGAAAAACCGCAAAAAAAATAACAAAGAAAAACTAAAATAAAAAATAAAAAAACATTAGCTTAAAGGGGAAACCAAGCAAACTCAAACGAACCTTCTAAACCTAGTCTAATCTCTAAAAATTTTAATTCATAAAATTATGGATTCATGTTCAATCAAGAAATGTAAATCTCATTCAATTTAATTTTGAATGATGAAACCAATAAAAAAATATTCAATTTTGCTTCCAACACTTAGTTCAACAGTTTTTGTTTTTGTGTAAGTGAAAATTCATAATTACAAATTTGAGTCATGATGCAAGATATTTAGTTTTTGTTAATGAACACTTTCGAATTAGAACGAAAGCAGCTGAATTATGTAATTTTGGATCTAATTTCTCAAAAAAAGAATCAAACACAAAATCTTTCCTTCGATGAAAGCTCCCATGCATCAATCAAACCACAACTACTACTATTCTTAAAGGGGAATGATTCTCTTTAAGGCGCAACCCATTCGTGATTAACATTGACGTCAAAACCAATTACAGGTAGAAAACATGGTGTGTGGTATTAGGGTTAGCACATGAGCCACCCTTGTTTGTTGCTGCGGTTAATTTCTCTCGTTCATGTCAATTCCTCACAATAATAGTAGCTAATTTACATTGTAGTTAATCAATAATGAAAAAATAATAAATCTTATTGAATATAACAAGCCAAAATAACAATCAATATTCATACAGGTGGAGGGAGGGACTTGAGAATTGTGCGATCACCTACGACCCCTTCATCACTTACCCACCTTCAGATTGCTCACTCCAACACCCAACTTCGCCACCTTAGATTCACTTTTAGTCTCGTTCTGCGTAGAGCTTTTGAGATTGAGCCATGGGTGTTGCAGGCACTGCTGGGCAGTGGGCCGCTTCTCTGGTGTAAAATCAAAAAGGGGACAAAGAAATTCCGCAAACTCCCGAGCATCATTTTCAGAGAATTTGTATTTTTCAACCAGCAAGCGATCAAGTGGCCAAAACTTCAGCCTCCGAATCCTCTTAAGATCCCCATGCCTGTCAAAATAATCCTTGGATAGAGCTCCTCCAATGGCTATCTGCTCATATTGCAATTAAAAGATAAATGAACGAGTATGAGGTAACTAGAAAGCTGCAGGAGGCTGTTGAGAAACTATGTGCCTACCTTTCTTGGCATCTTTCCAAGGAGTTCCATCATAAGAGCAAGGTGATCCTGAAACCCTCCCAAAGAACAGTTTCATTAGCAGATTAAATAAACAAGTTCAGAGATACAGTACTCCAACACATACAACAAACAGTTTGCATTCTGAAACCCGTGATGGCTTAAACATTTGCATTGTGAGTTGCATGAATAAGAAAATTACTGCACGTTTTTATTCATAGAACCAAATGTGATTGTAGGCGATTGGCAATCAAGAAAAGACATTCAAAATCAGTCTGGTATGATGCATCAATGCAAATATGCAGCAGGCAGGTTTATCAAGAAAACATCTCTCTCGAGGGAAAACAGAAGTACAATCTGGACACGTGTTACTCATTCATTTGGTCTCAGACAATAACAAAAATGTTATAGTCTTGGTGCATGCTATCTTCCCAGCCACGTCCTACATCTTTGTGTTGTGTTTTACCCCATGCAGACTAGTAAAAAGGAAATGAAAGGCAGGGTCTGTCTCAAGAGATTAAGAAATGGACAGCATACGAGAGCAAAAATACAAGTCACATTATCACTAGTATACATTGATAACCTCAACACAGAAGCCGGATTGCATTCAGTTTTATACCATTTTCCCTAAAATTTGACTATATTAGTATTTGCTATCCTGTCTTACAAGATAACATGCCATGCACAAATCTCACTAAAACTTTAAAATCCAGTATGCCTTACCCTGATAATTTCAATTTCTGACAACTATAAAATCCAGAAAAAACTAGCCTACCTCATCTTCACTGTAGTCTTGTCCATCCTTGGGAGCGAACAACATGTCCCCAGTAGCAAGCTCAAACGCCGTGCAAGCAAAAGACCACATATCAACAGAGAAGGAATACCCAGATCGCAAAATGACTTCAGGAGCTCTATACTGTCTGGTTTGAATTTCTTCTGCAAACTGCTTATCAGCCCAACACGCATTTCCAAAATCAACAACCTTGCACCTCACATCAATCCCATCCAGAGATCGCTCAGGCTTTTGCACGGCTCCTCCCATTGAAACTCTTCTTCCTGATATCTTAGCAACTGCCCTCTTTGCCCTCCTTTTCAACTTCTTCTCGATGAGAGTCATAGTGGAAGTACCATTATGGTTTCCCTCAGGCCTTTCCAGGATTGGTGTGAGCCCAGACCTAATTGGATCTTTGGCAGGATCAATGGTGGAAAAGAGAAGAATATTTTCGGGTTTTAGGTCAGAGTGGATTATACCAAGTTCTCTATGCAAGTAATCCAAACCTGTCACAATGCATTTACAGATCTCTCTAACTTTATCCAATTCAAGTCCTTTGTAACGATTATGCCTGATTAACCTCAATAAACTGTCACCAAGAAATTCAAGGACCATGCACTGATGCTGCCCATTTGGCCCTGCATGCTTGAAGTGGTCAATCAGTTGCACAACACACTTGGAATTTGAAGGGTCACTGTTAGCTATGGCTGAAAGGAGTTCAATCTCATGAAGCGCAGCTTGAGCAAATTGTGCTGCACTTTTCTGGATCTTAAGAGCAACGTATTTCTAGAAACAGAAACAAAATTACAATAAGGTTAAACAGAATAAAAACAAAAACAGAATCTCAAATCAAGCTAGGACAATCGTAAAAGAAGAGAAAACGCTCAAGTCTTTTCATGACAGGCAATGATTCCAACTACAATAGACACTCATGATTATATATGTACATGGCTTATTGAAACAACCGGTACTTTTTTTTTCTTTTTTGATAAATATAAAACAGCAACAACCACCAAAACTTCAACCAGTTAACGGATTGAGTCTTCCATGATCGCCGTTTAAACTCACTTCTTAAAAATTTATTAACTTTTATTGTATTATTTTTTTTCACAGATAATGAACTTTAACACAGTTTAACGGATATTTAAAAAAAAAAAAAAACTGCCACTAAACGGACAAATAGCAGTCCCATTGATCTCATCAAGCAAAACACATCCGAAATATAAACATAAATAGGAAAACAACAATTAAATATAGAAAAACAAGCATTTCCTCAATGATGATCCAAAGAATAATAACTTTTTCTTTTTAAAAAAAATGCAAATTCGTTACTTGAACATTTCTTCATTTAAATAAAAGGTGCAACAACTCTAATTAATTTAACTGATGATGATCCAGTAAAATCCAATGATCAATAATTGAACATCTCTCATTAAATATGAAATAAGATTTAAATTTAACGAAAAATAAAACAGAAACAGATCCAAAACATACAGAGGATCGAGTATCGTAAGCGAGCCAAACAGTAGAAAACTGGCCCCACCCCAGCTTTCTCTGTGCAATATAACGGCCACCGGAGAACTGATCCCCTACTCTCACCGCATGATAACCTCCTTTGCGGTAGGAATCGATCCCCTCTTCATCTTCCTCCGATGCCGACGACGAAGAACACGACATCGTTACAATCAATCAATCAATCGAAAAGCTGACCAAATCAATCGGCACCGCCTGACTTTATCAAGAAGAAGAAGAAACAAGTGAGTTGCCTCTGATTTATGATCTGAATTTATACTGTTGAAGAAGCTTTGATGGGCGTTTTTCCAAGAGAGTCTCCACTTTTTTCTCTCAGCTCTTTTTAAAGGTGTGGGCATTTGTAAAATTGGGCTTTTTAAAGTGGATATTTGAATTGCCAACTTTACCCTCCTTTTTTGTTACTTTGCGCATTGGTGACTGCTTATTGGTGGGGTGGGTTGGTCTAATCACATTTCTGGGCTCGGGAATTTTCCATGGTTGATGACCCTTTAGCCACCTGCCTCCGCCTCCCTCCCTCCTTCTTTATACAGTTAGATATTACCTGGATTATCTATAATCCATTATTGAATTCTTTTAATAAATATTTGAATTACAGTATAAACATCTATCACTCATGCTAACGACTACCACTTACTCTATGCTGCTTCATTATGTCTATTTTATATTTCGTTTACAGATACGAGGTGGCGATGCAACCCAAATTTTATGACATTTTAAAAAAAAAATTCTTAAATTAATTTGGTGTTTTATTTATTTATTTTGATATTGAAAAAAAGTAAAATTTAAAAAATTATTTTAATATATTTTTAAACGAGAAATATTTTAAAAAACTTTCATTATTATTGTTTCAAATACCCTTAATATAACATGAATCTTGGATGTACAAATAAATATTGCTACGTATCAACTTAAAAGTTTAAATTATTAAAAAAATCCCAAAATATAATTTAAATTTATATAATTTTCTGACACATCTTTTTGGGTGAAAGTTTTTTAAACTTGAAATTTGTATAGATTTATAATACCTTACATTTAATTTTTATTAAATAAAATAAAAATAATAAGATTCAAAAATGAAAATTTTAAAATATAATTTATATAATTATATCTAAATACTACAAGGAAAAAAATCGTGATAAATTTGCTGATTGTTATTGCTAGGATATTATGAGAGGAGTGTTTGTATTGATGTACAAAAGATATTTTACCTTTCTCGATGTATGTTGATGTCACTTGTAGGCGTATAACCATCACCTTTTTGTTCTCGCCATAAATGCCCTTTGTCTGAATTATGTTGATTTTATTAAGATTGATTTGGATATGGATTTTTATTTTATATTTTTGTAAGCGGTGATTTAAGTGCATAAAGATTTGAGAATTATAAAGTATTAAAGCTATAAAAAGTATTTTAAAGGTGAAATATTTAGAATGTTTGGTATGAGATTAAGGAATTATATAAAACAATAGGTTTTAATTGAATCATATCATGTTTTAAATTAAATAAGATCATTAGACATATTAAATAATATATATTTACGGTTCCAACTTTCAAAAAAAAAAAAAAAAGGAAAAGGCAAAGTTTTCTTACTTGAAAACTGTTTTACTCCTCCTTTCTAAGGTTAATATTTAACCCTTTTTCAGATTTAAATATTAGCTTCATTTAAATTTTTTCCTCTTCCTGAAAATACACCAAACATTAGTAAAAATGGAGATTTTTTACCCATTTACCTTCGTATACGAGAACGTTTGGGAACGCGGTGCAAACCACATTTCTAAAAAATTATTTTTTTTGTAAAAAATTAATTTTTTTAATGTTTTGAATCGTTTTGATGCGTTGATCTCAAAAATAATTTTTTAAAAATAAAAAAACATCATTTTAATGCATTTCAGCATGAAAAATACTTTGAAAAACAACCGCAACTACACTTTCAAACAGGTTTTAAACATTTCCGGAGGGCGAGTTTATTCTAAAAAAAAGAAAAAAAAAACATGCAGTGGGTGGTAAATTATAGTCAATTGATTGTTAAACAAAAAGAAATGGAAGCACATGACTTCCCTACCACAATTTCGTCAAGCATTCCTTTTCGACATATAGATGGATTAGCCTTCAAGTCTTAGCAACTCTTTCCTATCTCAATCTCACACGTCCAAAGTGCATAATCTTTGCTCTCCTTTATGCCATTTTTTCTCTCGAGCAAATTTGAAAAGAAAAACAAATAATTTCAAATATTGATCCCACATGTAGAAAAAATTGAATAAATTCTTATCTATAAATGCTAATTAACAAAATAAAATTGCAAAAAATTATGAGATCTTCGATTATGATCTTGATGTGGAATTTAATCATAGGTTCTACTAACCTTATAATTTGTGTATATTTTTCAAAAAAAAATTGGTTGACGTTTAACATTACTCTTTTTTTATCATATGAATTACACATTTAATATATCTTTTTTATTATTTAAATGTAAATGAACTTTCAATTTCACATTTGTCCAAAAACCTTTTATCTTCTTTTTTTTCCCATCACTCGAAGAGGCCATATCACTATCATTACTAGCCTACTGCTACTCTCGGAGCCAAACACGTTATATATATATAGATTAAAAAAATACTAAATGAGCACGGCGTGTATATTTAAAAATTGTTCATGCTCTTACAAAGTACTAATCACTACTTAATTCAAGAGGGCATTTTTTTTGCATTTTGGTATTTATAGTTTTTAAAGTTTACATTTCATCGGGAAATTTCATTTCTATCACATTTTATTTTTTATAGTGGAGAGAGGAGAGAGTGGTCTGAAAGAGGAAGACAGGAGAGAAAGCTTTCGGCCGACAATATTTTAGTCATATAAAATCTTAATTCTAGTGTCATTAGCTTTGTCTTGAAGAAGGGAGTTCATCGAAAATAATTTAAGCCTTAAATAGTACTGAAAAATAGATTAAAATAAAAAAAATGTTATGATTTTAAATTCTTAGTCAAAAATATGTTTTGAATTTGATAATGGGCTAGGGTACTAACTAATTTAGTTAAGAATTAAGACTTGTTATCGATCATCTCAGACTTTCAAAACATGCTCATAATATGAAGAGTAATCTCAAACTAGAGTAAGAAATATATTTAAGGATCAAGGGGGGTCAATAAGAGATATATTTCATTCGTGAATGATACAATAAATATGTCATTGCTAGCCCAAAGGTCTTTAAACATCTATGTTTTTTTTGTTTTTTTTTATAATAACAACAATTAGTGGGTTTAATATGTATATCAAAGGTTTTAATGTTGTGGGAATATCTACACATCATTTAAAGCAATATGAACTTGAAGATGTCTAAGTTCATTTTAATATAATCAAGTCCCTATAGAATTTAATTTGACATCATAAAATGATTTTCATTCAAAAATATATACATTGCCAAAACTCATCATCCAAATTATTTTCATTACCAAAATTTATATAGTTATAAAAACCTTTATGAAAAATCATGTTAATTATATATTTTAGTATTATCACTTAACTCATTTTATACGAAGAGCAAGGTTTATTATCCATTCTTAGCTAAAAGAACATATCATATGTATTCTTACACTATTTAACTATTTTCAGTTAAGATGGTGAACTTATAATTTTAAAAGATGTGTGTTTAACACTCAAGTTGTTTTGTAACAACTTTTTCCCTCTAAAAATAGTGTCTTAGTCATTTCTAACAAATAAGAACATAATGAAAAACCAAATTTCTTATCTTTATTTCTTACATGTGAGAAATAGCTGAATGAGTTTTTATCTTATAAATACCATTATTTGACTTCATGAAAGCGCTTTAACACTCTCCAGTCATTTTACAATCTTACATACTTGATATTTAAATATTCCAAAAGCTTTTACTCATCATTATATCATCTTAAAGCTTTAAATTCTAAACTGCATTAAATTCCTCTTTCACATCTTGAGGTAGATTACATCTTTATAAAGACTTTAAATTAATCATGATCTTCTATTATGAAATGTGATATCACTTGTGAGAGTTTTATTTAGTTTGAAAATATAAGCAGCATTTGAATAACTAGGGTAAACTTTGGTTTTAAGCCAACTTTGGTTTTAAGCCAACTGAGAGATTAAGATCTTGATCCTTAAAAAGAACTGTGAAAGGTTTAATATTGAGCATTGAAAAGGATTGTGTAAGGTTTTTTAATTTTGATCCTGAAAAAAAAAATTAGTATAATTGGTAAGGTCTCATCCGCTAAGAAAATTGTTAATTGATAATGAATACTTGAATTGAAGTTCAATGAGTGGAGTAGGCTATAAGCCTCCTGTCCTAAAATTTGAGAAGGCTATAAATTCCCGGTTTAAAATTTATAAACCAATGTTAAATAGTGTAATCTTTAATAGAAATATTACAAATTTAGAGAGAAGAAAGTCCCTAATAAACTAGCTTAAAAATATCAAACGAAATAAATTAATAAATCGGTATGCGAAAAGTATCGATGGCCAGATAATTCACAAAAAATAACACAACATTAAAAAAATCACAAAATATGATTTTAACTACAAAAAACAAACAACTTCTTAAACTAACAAAAGGATTCTATTGAGAATTAATTGATGCATCGGTGATATAAAAGATAGGTTAGGGGTCTAATCAAGGTTATCTAACAAGGTTGGGGACTTTTTGGGGTTTGCCCTAACAAGTTCTTGGCAGGTCATGGTTTTTTGGAACCTTTTTCATAATCGAATTATTTCAATTTCATCCTTTAACATTTGATTATTGAAAATTGATCTTTGTATTTTTTTTTTCATTTCTTTTCTATTGGGTTATTTTGATCCCTTTTTTTTTTTACAATTTCATCCTTCATGAGTTTATTTCCTATCAAATTTGATCTTTATTTTTTTTATTGCTATCTCTTTTTTCTTTAGCAAGTTTTCTAAATTGATATTTTTTTTTCACAATCTCATTATTCAAAACTAAATTGGTTGGGAATTAAGCTTCTTGATTGAACTCCATTCAAGGATTTCATGATTTCCATGGTTGTGGGGTTTGCAGGTTAACCCGGGCTGACTCATATTTTTTCCATTGTTTTTTTAAATTATTATTTTTTTCATTTTTATCTTTCAACATTAAGCTGCTCGATAATTAAGCTTCATGATATTATTCAATTTGCATTCAAACACGATCACCCTGGAATCACAACTGTGTTAGAGATTTTGTATCTTGATCCGAAGGGGCTCAGATTGAGTTATTTCAACCTTTTTTAGATTATATTTTTTTAAAAAAATTTGTCCTTTAGCATTTTATTTGATAGAGATTAAGCTTCAGCTTTTTTTTCTATTTTTGTGGAGTTATCATGTTCTCATTTGATTTATTAGGAATTAGTTTTCAAACTTTTTTTGTTACATTTTTTTCTATAAGATTATTTCAATCTTATGTTTATGGTTGAAAAGTTTGCAAGTTAACCTGTTTTAATTGAGGGTTTTTTTTTGTTTTTTAATTTTACCCTTCATCATTGAGTTATTTTATAATTTAGATTGGCTCATATCATGTTCTTTTTAATTTCTTTTCATTGTTATTTCATTGTTTGTTTAATTATTATTGCTATCTTTTTTAATCATATTATTTAAATTATTAATTAAACCAATGAACTAGGTTTCACTTTTTTTTTCTTAGCATTTTTTTTTACCTTGAATTCCCCTATCCATGATGGAGAACGGGTTACAAATCTAGTTATTAATAAATGGTAACAGCCGATGGTCAAAGCAAAAAGTTTTAGAGTTACATGCGCAAGTTCAATTCTTAGATTCAACATTTGGCTTTTTTTCTTTGACATTTTTTCTTTTAGGTTTTTTTAATATGTTTTTGAAGTCTATAAGTTTTTTAATTATCTAATATTTTATTTTCTGAAAAAATATTTTTTTAGATTCTTAATTTCAACATTTGGCTAAATGTTTTCTCTTTTAATTTTTCTTATACTTTGACTTTTTTGTTTTGATTTTTATAGGTTTTTCAAGTTTGTTATTTTTTTTTATAATTTAATATTTTATTTTTTTAAAATTTAATTTTTCTTTTGATAATTCAAGGGACATTTTCATCAAAATATAAAATGACATATAAAAAATATATATGAATGTTTAAGGACAAAAAGGTTTAAAAGAATTTTACATTTATTTCATTAGATATTGGCATTGCTAATCAAATGTTTTTCTTCTATGACAATATAGGTAATGTTATATATGATCCTTTAATATTGAATCTTTTTATAAATACTTTTGGTTTTTTGTTTTTCAAAATTCATTTTATTTTGAGTTGATATTTATGTGTTAGTTTGATTTATATATAGGATTTTTTTTGTACCAAATAAACATTATAAAATTTATTATTTATTTTATTATTTTTTATAAAATTATTACGGTTTTATAATCCTGATTATAAATTTAATAAATTAACTCAGATTAATTTAAATTGATTTAATATATCACTAACTCAAATTATTGTTTTAAAAGTTTATTTTAATTTTTTTTTTGAAAAACTAAACATTATTATTATTAGTCATTTAATTGTCTTTAAACCCATTCCATTCCCTTGGCCATGAATTTTGTTTTTTTTTCCTTCGATTTTTTTTTTTTTTTAATTTAGTCGGACCTGCAGGCAGAAGTAACCTGGTGTTATTTCTACAATAAATCAATAGCGAGAATGAGTGAGCGTAAATTTGTCCCGTCCCATCCCATCCCATCCAAACCGGAAACGACAACGTGTTCAGACGAACTAATAGACCTGCGCCACGTAACCAATAGCTGGCCCTTAATTTTTTTTTTCCACACCCCCCTCTCTCTTCGGGCATCGATACTTTTCATATAAATCTCCATTTATTCAATAATGAAATTGAAAAGGAAAAAAGAAAAATTCTGAAAAAGTGTGAACTTGATCGAAAGATTACCAGGAAATCTTGCTTCCGGAAATGGCGAATAATACGGATCTATTCGATTCGTATTTTAGAAGAGCAGATTTAGACGGTGACGGTCAGATCAGCGGTGCTGAAGCCGTCGGTTTCTTTCAAGGCTCCAGTTTGCCTAAACAAGTCCTCGCACAGGTTTCTTTCATCTCATTGTTTTCAGATTACATAATTTCGAAAGATTCCGAATTTTTTGGATTGGTTATTAAGAAATGTTGATTTCCATATGGAACTAAGTAATGCTTGCGATAGTGAGAGATATAACTTAGATTGGGTTATTTGATTTCTTTTTTTAAAAGTTTGATTAATTAGAGGACTATACATAAATAAATGTGGATTTTGGATAATGATAATTAGCAAGTAATGTTTGCAAAAGTGATTTCTTATTACTATTTGTTGTCTGGTTGAGATCATTGAAAGATTTGCTGATGCTTAGTTTTTGATTTCTAGTTCTGTTGTTTTTGAGAGAGAAGTTGATGAATTGCTATGTGACTGGAGGATTTTTAGTTGATTCTAGAAGTAGAAAGAGTTTAACTTTAGTTAGTATGGTAGAATTTTGAATTCAAAGGGGAGGTTATTTTTTTTTGGGATGGATTGTGTAAGAAATGGGTGGTTGTTTTGGGTTTGGTGGATTTTTGTGGATTTGATCATAACATGCGGAGTTTTGTACTCTATATCTTGCTGTTGATGTATCAACTTAGTTTCTTCTTGTGTTATGTTCTACTCGTGATCGAGTTTGCTTGGCTCCTAATGTTCATGTTCATAATGGATATTAAATGTCTAGAAGAAGAGTTTTTGATTTGCTGTTAGGTATGTAATGCAGTAGAAGAACTAGATCTATTGTCAAAAGACAGAAATCTTGTGTAAGTAATAAGTAATGTTTGTTGCAATGAATTCTTATTATTAGTAAGTTTGCTGTCTGGTTGAAATCATGTAAAGAATTGAAGATGCTTGGTTTTTAATTCTTAGGTCTGGTGTCTTTTAGAGAGAAGTTGATGAATTACTATGTGAATGGTAGATTTTTAGTTGATTCTAGAAGTTAAAATGTTGATATGCTAGACTTTTTGAGGTTGGTGGCTTGTTGGAAATGTTGTGTTCATTTTTTGAATTGTTTTTTGGCGTTTGAATATAAAGCAAAGTGTTTTTATGTAGGATTGTGCAAGAAATGGGTATGTGGCAGGTTTGGTTGGTTTTTGTGTATATGATCATAGCATATGGAGTTTTGTACTCTATAGCTTGTGGTTGGTGTATTAAATTTGTTTTACTTAAGATTGAGTTGAATAAGTTTCTAAAATATATGTTGATAATGCATGCTAAATGTCTGGAAGAAAACATTTTGATTTTTTGTTAGGTATATATACTGGAGGGAAAGAACTGGTTCTGCTTTTAAAAAAACTGAAAACCTGTGTAATGTGTGTGGAAGAATCTAGAAGTTTCCTTCTTTTTGGAATGATTTTTCATTTGGATATTCACCTATTCTTTTTTGAAAAGACCTTCATATCGGAGTCTCAAATCTCTTTGCATTAAACTGAGTGTCTGGGATTCACTTATTCTCTGTGCAGGTTTGGATGCATGCTGATCAGAGGAACGCAGGCTACCTTGGTCGACAAGAGTTCTATAATGCACTTAAACTTGTTACTGTAGCACAGAGTAAGAGAGAGTTGACCCCAGAAATAGTGAAGGCAGCATTATATGGCCCTGCTTCAGCTAAAATTCCCGCTCCTCAAATCAACCTAGCAGCAACTCCTGCTCCTAAAACAGTGGCACCTGCTCCCCAGCTGTCTGGCACAACACCAGCATCATCACCAAATGTTGGCATCAGACCGCCACAAGTGCCTGGAAATGCAGTCACAAACCAGCAGTATTTCCCATCCCAACAAGGGCAATTTACGAGGCAACACCAACCCCAAACCCAAGCTATGCCTCCTAATTCTTCTTCCCATCCACAACAAATTCTTGTAAGTCAAGGTATGCCCAGGGGAGGTACCGTGGTTGCTCCGCGACCCCTGAATTCAAACATCTCAACAGATTGGCTTGGTGGAAGTGCAGCTGGCCTGACTTCACAAGGTCCCAGTAGAGGGATTGGTGATCCTGCTACTCAGGATGGATTTGGGCTTAGTGCACCAGGTTTTACACCCTCTGTTCAACCTAGACCACAAGTGACTGCTGGGCAGATAGCAGCCCCTACACCTAAACAACAAGAAGCAGCCATCTCATCCAACCAACTAGCAACTAGGGATTCTAAATCAGTGGTTGTTTCTGGGAATGGATTTGCTTCAGACTCACTTTTTGGCGATGTATTTTCTGCCACTCCTGCTCAACCAAAGCAAAGTTCCTCATCATCTGCGCATTCTACAAGTAGCATACCTGTCTCGTCGGCTATTGTTTCATCTTCTGTCGGATCCCAACCTTCAGTTAAGCCAAGTTCCCTGGATTCCTTGCAGAGTACCTTTCCCCAGCAGCATGTGGGAGGGCAATCAACAGCAAGACCAAACCAGCAGGTTCCATCTCAAAGTGTCACCTCTGCTCCTTCAGCTGGTTTTTCTGTTGGAACTAGCAGTGCAGCTCCCAGTCAATCCCAGCCTCCATGGCCGAGGATGACTCAATCTGATATTCAAAAGTATACAAAAGTGTTTGTGCAAGTTGATACAGATAGAGATGGAAAGCTTACCGGGGAACAGGCGCGCAACCTTTTCTTGAGTTGGAGGCTACCTAGAGGTAGAATGCTACACATGACTTCTTTTATAATCATGCTTAAACTATGAGGTTTTGACATGAGCTCTTTGGTTTGAAGTATATATCTATGATGGACAGTGAAGGCACAACCTACAACATTTGTAAATCTAATGATGGCCATATTTCTGTAGTATAGCAGTTAGCTTAAGTTTTTTTACATAAATCAGTGGTGTTTCTTTCCAGTTTAAATATTCACATTATTTGGGTAGGAAGAAAGGAATCACTATATTAAGTATGTCTTATAAATAGTTGAGTCACTCAATTAAGAATTCAAGTGTTAATTACTTTTCTTGTCATTTTCATTGAAACCCTATGCTCTTTCTTTTCATAATGTGGTGTGATGCTTTGTAAGTAGATTTGAATTTGGGAATTTTTTTAAAGGCTAGTACTTCATTTCTTATTTACATTTCATTAATTTACTATAATTCTTGATGTTTCAGAGGTGTTAAAAAAAGTTTGGGATTTGTCTGATCAAGATAATGACAGCATGCTTTCTTTGAGGGAGTTCTGTACTGCTCTTTATTTGATGGAGCGTTATAGAGAAGGCCGCCCTCTTCCTGCAACACTTCCAACCACTGTCATGTCCGATGAGACTCTGTTGTCTGCCACAAGTCACCCTGCAGCTTCATATGGTGGTGGATCTTGGGGACCTGCTTCCGGTATTATCTTCCTTTATCATGCCATAAACTTTCATTATTAGTTTCCTTTCTCATGCATTCAATGTGGATTCCTCTTTTTAAGTGGAAAAACAAATCTCAACAGGTTTGCGACAACAACAAGTTGTGAGTGGTGCACGGCCTCCTCCTGCTGCCGCTGCAAGGCCACCAAGGCCTCCCACTGCTCCTCATGCTGATGAAAAACAGCCCACGCAACAAAAGCACAAAGTTCCTGTGCTTGAAAAACATCTTGTGCATCAACTCAGCCAAGAGGAGCAGGATACTCTCAACTCAAAGTTCCAGGAGGCATCTCAGGCTGATAAAAAGGTATTTCTTGTTCTTTTTGTGCACTCATTATGTGGGACTGTTAATTTTGTCTGGTACACTTGGTATCCATATATTAACATGTCTAAATGAGGCAAATTTGTTTTCATTTGCCATTAAAAAGCTTTGACATCAAGTTATAGAAAGAAGATGAGAAGCATATGAGATTATTGAACCTTATGCTCTTCTTTGAGTGCAGGTTGAAGAACTGGAAAAGGAAATATTAGATTCTAGACAAAAGATTGAGTTTTATCGTGTCAAGATGCAGGAACTTGTGAGTGTGCTCCCCATTTTATTTTTCTCCTTTATGACAGTCATTGTCTGTTATATAGGATGTCCTTCACTAGTATGTAAAATTAGCTTTGAAGTATTTGGGTTGAACTGTTTTTGCTGCATCTTGGCTGTCATGTTTTGACTATTGAGTTTGGTTTTGGAGGCAAGGTCCTCAAATCATTCTTTTTGACTGGATTGACAACTGATTGTGCTGATTTGTTGCGTTTAAGCTCTGGATGCATGCTCTTTTCATCATTTTATTTGCTATTGGATATCTCAAAAATGCACAAACTATAGCATAAAAGATTATAAAGCTGTGAATATGCTAAAAGCTCAAAACCAGAGGTATTAGTCTGTGGCATCTAAAGCCTTATTTAGAGTTGCGGGTTGAAGTGTTAAAAACCAAGTAGATTCAAGCTGGAATAACTATGCTGATAAAAGTAAAGAAATGAATCATTAACTCTCTTTTGTTATAGTTTAACACCCTCAGTTCCCAAGTGGATGTCCCAATGCTTAATACTTGGATTTCCTCTAAAATGTCCTGGGTTCAAACTGTGAAGAGTGATGGGGGTAGGGATTGTTTTCCTTTTCCTTTTTTTTTTTTTTTTGGGGGGGGGGGCATTGGGCTCCTCCTGTTGAACCATACAAAAAAATTAAACGTTCTAATGGAGTGAAAAGAAAACTTGGACAGTTTCTTTGGGCAGCTGATCCTGTCATGGTTATTTAAGATGCACGAATCAATTTAATAAAGAGAACGAAGGTATTCTGCCATATTTAAGCTGTCTACTTTGTCTTGGAGTGGTTGAGTGAGAGACTAGGAAAATATATGTTCTTTGCTGATATTCCTAGATCTTTCTTCTGTTATTTGGCATCAGATTTTATATAAAAGCCGATGTGACAATCGACTTAATGAGGTCACAACAAGGGTATCTGCTGATAAGCATGAGGTATCTCTCTTTCTTTAGTGATTTGTTTATAATTTCTTAATTCTCCATGTAATATCAATTGCTTATTGAACTAACAGGAGCAAATCGTGTGTTTCAGGTTGAGACATTGGGAAAGAAGTATGAAGAGAAATACAAGCAGAGTGGAGATGTTGCCTCCAAACTAACCATTGAAGAGGCTACATTTCGTGATATTCAGGTAATTTAGGAACTTTGGTGGTGAATTTTATCTAACGTGCTTCTCTTTTCCTCTATATACACTTCTTTGGATGCTAAACAAACTTGTATTGTACTCAATAACTGTAGGAGAAAAAAATGGATTTATATCGGGCAATTGTTAAAATGGAAGAAGGGGGAGCTGCTGATGGTGTATTGAAGGTACACCATAATAGTCATTACTTTCTGGCAATAGTATGAAACTTGTGTGTAAGTTCTGGTTTTACTGACTTTTGCAGGAGCGTGCTGAGAATATCCAGTCGAATCTCGAGGAACTAGTAAAAACTGTGAATGAACGCTGCAAGCAGTATGGGCTGCGCTCTAAACCAACCTCATTGGTCGAGCTTCCATTTGGTATCTCCATGATGTTATCAACCCCCTGGCCTTTATATCACATGTCCCATCTTGAAATTTTTTGGCTCATTTAGATGATTGATTTACTTCAATTTGGCTACTTCTTTTACTTCTATGCAAAAAAGCTTGTTCTATGACAATTAAGCTAGACTTCATTGTTGTCATGTTACTCTAGGGGAAATACTCCATGTGCCCAAAAATGTTTCAAATCCCAGACTCCCAATTTTTTTTATCTGTTTTCTTTTCCTTCTCTCGCAACCTCACATTTTTGTATTTGCTTTCTACATCATGGTGGTGTTGGTAACATGAATGAAATGGTGGGAATGGGGATGAAAGTTTTATTCCCACTTTGCAAGTGTTTGATTGAAAGGAATGAAATATGAATGAGAATGGAGTGGGAATGGTAATGAAAATGAAACATAGTTTCATTCCTATTGGGAAAGTGGGAATATAAAACAAGGAATGGGAATGTTTTTTTTTTTTTCCTAAAGAAGGACATATTATTTCTTTTCATTATATAAACTATTTTTGCCACCATCATCACTGCCACTACCACCACTGTTGGTGGTAATAACATTTTGTTTCTAAAAAATTATTATTGTACCATCACTCTTCCAGCACCACCACCACCACCATCTTCCTTCCTTCTTTGGTCGTGGCATTAGTTTTTTAAAAAGTATACTATTGTTATTACTATAACATTATTACCACCCCACCAACTCACCCTGCTGCCACCACCGCCGCCACCACCACCACCACAATTATCTTTATTATTTTACTACCACCACTATTGATGAAATCATTTTGTAATCATTGTTCCTTTTCATATTAAAAATGAGGCATTCAAAATTTAAATTTCATTCTGATTTCTTGTTATTATTCCAAACACAATATTGAAATTGAGGCATTCAAAATTTAAATTTCATTCTGATTTCTTGTTATTATTCCAAACACAATATTGAAATTAAAATGGCATTCTGATTGCTCCATTCCGATTCCCGACCTTCATTCATGATAAACAAATAGCACCCAGGTCATTACTTACTCTTCCTCTTGATCTTTCTTTAGGCTGGCAACATGGCATCCAGGAAGGAGCAGCTGATTGGGATGAAGGTTGGGACAAGCTTGAAGATGAAGGTATGCTAAATAGTGTTCTGCTGATTTACTTGACTTTGATTTCTTTACTTTACTTGACTTTGATTTCTTTGTTTTACTTGGAAGTGTACATGATGCTTTCTTTTCAGCATAAAGTCGTAAGGACATTAAAGTTGTAATCAACCTTGTTATTTGTGACTTTCAGGATTCATATTTGTCAAAGAGCTCACTTTGGATGTACAAAATGTTGTAGCCCCTCCAAAAGAAAAAACTTCAGTTCAAAAGGCCACTACTTCCACAGAAAAGGATTTAGGTGCTTCACCCTCAAATGCTGAGGTGAAGGCAGAAAAGGTTCCAAGTCCAAGAAAATCAAACTCTGAGAAAGATATTCCAGATCATCAACATGAGAATGGCAGTCTAAGAAGTCCTCCTGACAGTCCTGGAAGGACTACAAAAGAGAACCAATCCAATGAATTCCGAGACTCCCCATTCAAAGAAAGTGGTGCAGACAATTCACCCCATGCTAAAGAGACCCAAAGGTATGGTTTAATTTATGATTTTCACTTCTGTATATTTCTGTGGCCCTCTCTGAAAATCAAGTGTTAACAAAGCCCAAAAAGGTGTGTGGTCATGGCATGACAGTTGAGATGGGTCTGTCCTGCTCACAGCTTTCTGACTTTATTGCTTCATTTGGATGTCTAAGCTTACTGATATGCCTGTGCAGTGATGTGGGTGGTACTGAATCTGTGCATTTTGGTGAAAAAATTGTTGAACCTGGCTGGGGTACGTTTGATACTCCTTATGATTCAGAATCAGTTTGGGGCTTTGATTCTGTCAGTGGCAAGGTATGAAAACTTGGGTCTTGCTTTCTATTTGAAGTCGGCAATAGGACTTGTTTCTTGGTGGTTAAATATTATGGAAGTTGTTTTAGGAACAGATTGGTGCACGCATGCACTCATGTTTGTGTGTGACATATGTTGAAGTTTATTTAGGCAATTCTAATAATTTGCAAGAAATTGAAATGCTTAATATTTCTGGAAGGGGTGGGGGGTGGTTTGGCATTAGAACTGTTTAATCTCTCTGTACCTTTCCTTGTTCCTTTCTTGTTCTTTTCATACAAAAAACTGAATGGATTGATCTAATATTGTTCTTGCAGGACATGGATTTTGGCATTAGTGAATTTGGTTTAAATCCAATAAAAACAGGGTCCTCACATGGAGATAACATGCCTTTAGGGAAGAGTTCATTTATGTTTGATTCTGTTCCAAGCACCCCTGCTCATAACCAGGGGAACAGCTCCTATGCCTTTGCTGATTCTGTTCCAAGCACCCCTGCATATAACCAGGGGAAGAGCTCCTATGCCTTTGCAGATTCTGTTCCAAGCACCCCTGCATATAATCCAGGGAAGAGCTCTTATGCATTTGCAGATTCTGTTCCAAGCACCCCTGGCTATAACCCTGGAAAGAGTCCATTTTCATTTGCAGATTCTGTTCCAAGCACCCCAGCGTACAATTTTGGAAACTCTCCACGAAGGTTTAGTGAAGGTTCAGAGGACCACTCCTTTGACAGCTTCTCTAGGTTTGATTCATTTAACATGCAGGATGGTGGATTATTTCAATCTCCACGCCATTCGCTTTCAAGATTTGATTCCATCCGCAGCACCAAGGACTCCGATCAAAGTTATGGATTCCCGTCAAGATTTGATTCATTTAGAGAAGGAGGAGACTCTGATCAAAGCCATGAGTTTTCAAGGTTTGACTTTCTCAGAGAGCCCGATCAGAATCATGGGTTCTCAAGATTTGATTCCTTCAAAGAGTCTGATCAGAATCACGGGATCTCAAGGTTTGATTCCTTCAAAGAATCCGATCCTGGTCATGGGTTCTCATCAAGTTTCAGTTCATTTGGAGAATCTAAAGATCCTGATCATGGTCATGGATTCTCAAAGATGGATTCGTTTAATGCCCATGACAGTGGGTTCTTCCAATCTTCTGACAATTCTTCCTTGGCAAGGTTTGATTCTGTTCGTGGCTCTAAAGACTCCGAGAATCATGGGTTCCCATCATTCGATGATGCTGTTCCATTTGGCTCAAGTGGACCATTTAAGACATCACTAGAGAGTGAAACTCCACGTGGAAGTTCTGATAACTGGCGAGCTTTCTAGGCAGGCGATGAACATCGGATCAATGTGCGGGGTTTTCTTCTGTATGAAAGCCTTATCGAGACATTTCTTGCAGTAGTATATAGTCTGTTGTGATGATGAATGAGTGGTTGTGTTGTGGTTCTAGCTTTTGTTTGATTTTGCAGATCCGATTTGTTTTCTTAATTTCCAACATTCAATTACACTTCTGGCCGGTTCTTTTGGTGTTGTAATTTTTGAACTCAAATGTTTGTGATATGGAAGTCAATTTTTTTCTTTTTCTCTCTTTTTTTTAAAAATCACCTCTTCTATTTATCCGAGGGATTCTGTCACAGTGTCAAAAGTGCATGAGGTGCACGCTTCGGCAGGCTAATCCATGGCGAGTAACAAAATTAGTCATGGAGACTTGTCTTTGTGGTTTCGATTTTTGAACTCAAAATGCCTTCTCAATTCTTCTCCCTGTCGCCATGATAGCTGAAACAGGAAAAGGTGTTGTGTACACTACAAAGTAGTATTTTCTTCGCCCTGCCCTATCCTTCATGCTTGATTCTTACGATAGACATGGTAGATGTTTACTGTGGCGGAAATAAAAAACGTGTTTCAATTTATTTAAATAACCTTGGTCTTTTTTAGAGCCGCTGGATTGCATATAGATGGATTGTAGCCGTGGGATAAGGAGTGATTAGCCCTGAAGACCTATCTAGTATCTATGTAATCTCTTACACACAAGTGACAAGACGATGACAAACCGGCTTCTCTCAAGAATAATATACCATTAAATAAAAATATAACCGGATTTTTTTAATAATATAATTACTTGAATATCCTTGCAATTTTGTTTTTTCTTTACTTGGGTTTAGGGGTGTTTTCTTCCTTTTCCTTGGTTTTTTTATTTTGTTTATAGAATAGATACTTTTTTTTTTTATATTTTTTTAATATTTAGTAGGTTAATTTTTGTTTTTAATTTCATTTCTATTATTTAATTTTATTTTAAATTTAATCCTCATTTTTTTATCTTTTTTTTAATCTTTTGTAGGTTAGTTTTTTTTTTTCAATTTCATCTCTCATTGTTTAATTTAATTTAGTTTTTATTTTAAATTTAGTTTTCATTCTTTGAATTACTATTTGTTTTATTTTTAGTCTTTTTTTAATTCAATTTTGTTTTCAATTTCGTCATTCAACATTAGGGATTGCAATTTAATTTGAAACCAATAGATGCCGCCTCGACCCGTCCCGAACGGGTTGGTGTTTTTTGGATGGTTACATTACCCAATAAATAATGAATAGGGTATGAATATTATCAAAACATACCTAGAACCCACCTGAATCTAAGCCAAAATATATATTTATATTATACAAATATATTTGTAGAAGATTTTAATTTTTTTAATACAATGTGATATTTACACATCTTGATTCTTACATAAAACACACGCGCGTGCATATATAGTTTAGTAATTTGGCGCACACACTTGAAATTTTATATTAGTTAATTTATTTTTTATTTAATACTAAATAGTTGCTAGATAATAGATATCCATAGAGATAAATAATTTCACCCCTTACCGTTAGGTATGACAATTTAATCCAAACTCGATGGATACCGACCTGAACGGGTTAATATTTTTTTTTTATGGTTACCTTGCCTAATAAGTAATGGATATGGTATGAATATTATCAAAACCGACTCGAAACCCGCTCAAACTTAACATGAAATGTATATTTATATTAGTTGAATATTTTCATTTTTTTAATGCAATATGATATATCTATATATTAATTGTGATATAAAATTATAATTTCATAATTTAACACACACGCACACACACACTTCATATATTTATTTATTTATTTATTTATTATTGAACAATAAGTAATAGTCATATGATTGATACCTATATGAATACCTAAAATTCAATTAATAATATCTATATTTCTTACTTGCTAGGTAACAACTAGAGTATATATATCAAGAAATTCAACAAAGAGGTGCTCATTGTGATCCATACTCGTCATTTCATTTTGACTTATTTTTTTGTCAACTTTTATCCTTTTATTATACTTTGTTTTGTTTTGGTTCCTTTTTCAACTGCCTTCTTCTTCTTCTTCTTTTCAAATCTCATCCCTTAATATTTTGTGATTGAGAATTTTACTTTGTTATTTTTTTAGGTTTGCCTTCAATGAGGTTTCAAATATTAACATGGATTTACCTAAATATTTTTTTAGGTTCTTTATTGAATTTGTTTTTTTTTTAATCTCATCATTCAATGTTTGATTTATTGGAAATTGATCTTCATCTTTTTCTCGTTTTCCTTTCTATTAGATTATCTCAATCCTATGTTCATAGTCGTGAGATTAGCAGGTTGACACGACTTGACTAGGATATTCTTTTTTTTTCATTGTTTTTTTTTAAGTTTTGCATTTCAACATTGGATTATTTGATAATTTAGTTTTCAGTTTGCTTTTTAAGGGGTTACCCTGATGTCATCGCTATGTGTAAATTTTGCGATGGAAAAAAAATTGGGTCGGCCCACGATATAGCATGGGCTGACCATCTAGTATTGTATTAAAAAGTATGTTATAATGATAAATTTTTTAAAATAACATTGTAATTATTAATTTAAACAATAATTTTTTTCCAAAAAAGCTTATTTTCGACATAGGAAGGGGAAAACCTGAATATATATGGGCATGGACCAAGCTTGCATACCAAAGACTTATATATTTATAATGGATGACACATCGTCTGCTTAATAATAATAAAATTATAGTAGAAAACACATCGTTTACTACACTAATTTTTCTTTCATCTCTTGTAGCTAAAAAATCAAGGTCATTTCACTCCAATGAATAGTAAAATATCATTTCACTATGTTTTTGGATGTGTCACTATGTCCTCTTCCTGTTGATGCGGCTTGTATCGGTAGTGGTGAGGCGGTTTATCACCGATGGAGCTTTCTTCTTCTTCCTTTTCTTCTCCATTGAAAGTTACAGGTTGGTCCTTTTTATTGATGATATTTCAACTTCAGTCCTCAATCTTTTAATTTTTAATTTTTGTCTCTGATCCTTTTATAAAAGTTTTATTTGTTTTCAATTTTAATTTGTCATATGTTATTTTTTTTCCAACTTGGTCTTTATTCTTTTAATTTCTATTATTCTTTCTTAGTCATTTTATATAAGCTTTATTGGCTTTTAATTTCATCATTCAATCTAAAATTATGGTATATTATTGTTTTTCAATTTGATCTTTATTCTTTTAATTTTTTTTGTCCTTTTGCTCAAGTTATTTTTCTTTTTAATTTCACAATCTAATAAAAAAATTGTAGTCACCATTTAATTTATTTTTTTATTTTGATTTTTATCCTTATTATTTTAATTGTTATTTTTTTTATTTTTTTGGATCCCTTTTTTTTTTATCCTTTTACGTGATTGCTTTTTTTTTTCCTCCCTGATTTCATCATTTAGCATAATATATATATAACTATTATACATTTATGTGTTTTATGTTAATATTGTGATATTTATATATCATATTCTATCTAGAAAAAATCTAAATGCTCTACAAATATATCAATACAATATAAATATATATCGTGAGTTAGGTTTGGGTGGGTTTCAGGTTATGTTTGATAATATCCATACTTTATTCATTACCTATCGGATAAGGTAGCCATCCAAAACATAAATACTCACCCATTCAGTTCAGGTCGGTATCCATTGAGTTCATATTAAATTGTTATCTTTAGGTTTGAAAAGTTGACAGGGCTTGACATCTTTTTTATTTTATTTTCTTTTCCAACTTCATTGTTCGACTTTAGTTTTTTAGAATAAAATGGCTTTGTGGTTTTCTTTAATTTCTTTTCTATTAGGTTATCCCAACATCATGACTTGGAACGTGAGTTTAGCGGGTTAACTCGAGTTGGCTCGTCCCTTATTGCCTAGGTAACGTATTTATCATGTTAACTCAGGTTAACTCTCACCGATTTTTTTATCATGTTTTTACCTAATTTTATCATTCTATATTTAATTGGCTAAAAATTAATGATTATTTTTTCACTTTGAAAAAAAAACTTTTTCTCAAGTTATTGTGATTTTTTAAATTTTTTTTTACCATTTATTATCATTGCCTAATTTTTTTTATCTAATTAAAGTAAAATCAACTTATATTTGACCAATCAGGGCTATAACCCACATCATTGAGTTTTTTTTCCTTTAAAACTTGTTTGCAGCACCTAAATTAAAAAAAAAAAAAATTAATGCTGACCCTTCGCATAACAATGACCCACATCTAGTTAAGAAACTAAAAATAAAGTTATAACAATAAATATATATGATGTTATAGAAAACAAAACTTTTACTTTTTAAACATATACATCCATTTAAATCTATTCAACCATTACCTTACCTATCAATCCATTTAAATTCTATGACTAATTTTGATCAAATTTATAATTTGACATGCAGGAATTTAATTGAAAAAAAAAGTCATTTAGGGGCTAGGTTTTTTTTTTTTTTTTGTGAAATCTGATGACCAAAAAACTTTTCATTAAGAACTTATTTGCAAGAGAAATAAAATACAGAGACCAAAGTAAAATTAAAAAAAAATGTACATACAACAAAATTTTATTGAATTGATATTAAGATGATAAAAATAGAATAACCAAATATATATTTTAAAAAAACACAACTTCAAACATTTTACAATGCCAAGCACACACTTGCCCCTTTGTTGCACCAACGAGCATGCCAGTAGAATAGCGGTGTCTGCACCTGCTGGAATGCACCACCAATCTATGAGCAAAAAGAGGATTAGACGAAGTAGCAATTGCCTTCGGCAAGCTCAAAATATGAAAACAAAACATTGCATGAGCTCATACCAGTTTATTTTATTACAACTTGTAATATTTTCAATAGATGAATACAGAAATCTAATTAATAACTGCTCAAAACTGGAGAACATAGTCAAGTAACTCTAAGAGGTCTTGGATGCAAATATCTCCATCAAGGAAGACCAGGTACCGGTGACAGCAATGATGACACCAAAAACCACAAAAGCCCCATCCAAAAGCAAACCATTCCAACCCAGCTCTTCCTTGAACACCAACAGATGAAACAAAGCAGGCAACACAAACCCCAGAATACAACACACGCTGCTCCCTACTAGAGACAAGAAATCTGCAAAATTAGGCACCAACAAAGCCACCAAACTCACTCCCAAAACAACCACCCATCTCAGCCATATAGAATACCTAGAATCACAAAACCTTCTCTCCACCACTTCATAAACTGGATTCATCATCAATGGGAATGTAAAGAACAGATTCACACACAAACCAATCTGCACAAGATTGCTCAGTAGTCCAGGTCCCAAATTGGTAGTGATTATATCCTTGGTATCTTCACCAAAAGCAAAGTAACCCAATACCCCAAAACCTCCATACAACAAAGAAATGAAAGCCATACATAACCCCAACACTCTACCAAAATTGTCCTTGTGTTTAGCTTCAGTCTCCAATGGCAATACCATACCAATTCCCTCAAAGGCATAAACAGCCACACCTAAACCATAAAAGAAAACAGAGAACCCACCAAAAGCTTCTAAAGCTGGCCTATTTTTCAAAAATACCATCACATCCTCTACCATAACCACTCCCATAGCTCCAAGATCAACAACATCAGCAAAAATACTAAGTGGGGCCAAATGGGTCAACGTTGGAATTGAATTCAACCCCAACTGAAAAGGAAAACAACCCCATATATACAAAGCTTTGGGACTCAAAAAGCCCAAAATTCTATCACCGGATTGATGATTAACAACATAAGCTAAAGTGTTAGCAATAAAAATAAGATAGCTAACACAAAACCCAGCTTGTGCAAGAACAATCATAATATCAACAGCAAAACGACCTATAGGGCCACAAACAGTAAAACCCAGATCACCAAAAGATGCAATCTTTGAGAATCCTTCTAAAGATTCAAGCTTTCTACGAGTATGCACTAACAACATCATGCAATAGTAAGTCAGGAAAGCAACGGAGAAAACCATGATAGAGCCCATAACCCATCCTGTTTTCTTGAAAGTGTAAGGTAAGCCAAGAACTCCTGCACCAACTATAGCTATGAAAACATTTGCAAAGGTCTTGCCTTGAGAAGAAACTGGAGGTCTCTTGCTTAATAAAGGGGTGTCTTCTCTTGGAAACCGAGGTATCTTCAAAACATGTGAAGATGAACTTGCTTCTTTATCAAATCCCATGATTGAAAATCTGATGTTTCCTTTTGAGAAATAGATTGGAGGGAGATATTTAAAGGGTTTGGCTTGATTTTTGGATTGGATAAAGTTCAGTTTTTGAATAGGTTTCTAAGAGAGATTTTAGCAGAGCAGATCGTACAAAGAGAGATATAATTGAAAGGCAGAGGATCCTTATGTTTTATGTCTTTTTAAGTTTTATTTGATGTGTTTGCTGGGGTTTCGATCAATGATGGAACCGTAGAAGAAGCAAACGGAAGGCGCAAATTTATGACGTCAACTTTCTGTAGCTCTACTTGTAATATTAAAAAAAAAAGATGCTTTTTGATAAAAAAAAAAAAATGCTTGGCTAAGGAGATCCAAAAAAATCTTATTAGAAATGAGCACTAGACGACTAACCCAATTATTACCCCACAGACATACTTTTAAGATGATTGTTAAGGGTTTTTAAAAAATAAAATAATACTTTCCATTTTAGTTGTATCCTAGAATAAAATATTTTTTTAATTGAAACCACTTTTTTACCTAAAACGTGATTATGGATTGGATTCTTTAGTGGAAAATGAGTTTTTTCTGTTTTTAAAACTCACAAAAACAGCCTTTAAGCCCAACTTGTAATTGCAAGTTGTGACTTGTGACAGCACATGACGAAAAGGAGCATTCATGTCTGGTGTATTTGGTTTCCAATCACCATCAATCATAGCCACTTATCTTGACTGCGTGAGGGCAGAGCAGACAAGGGTGCATTCCTGGAGTGTCTGTATGCCCATAACTTGAGTTAATCAACAACAATAATGCCTGAAGTTGGCCACCTGCGAAGCACACCTATCTGTTTGTGGTTTGTGGACCTATGAATGAGATTTTTCCCTGCCCGTAAATGTCACGACTCTATTCTAGATTAATGTACATACAAAAATCCAAAATAAGACTGAAAAACAACACAAAAGTATGGCCAGAAATATTATCTTGTTTACCTTGATCATATCATTTACATTTTCTCAATAATCTTCCTTGTATTCAATAATAGAAATGCAAAACTAGTGTAAAAACCTTTCGAGAAACTTTTGCAATTTCATATGCAGATAGATTTCAAAGCACTTCTTTGTCAACAAAGGCAATACCATCATCTTATTACCAATGGGCCAATAATTTAAATCTCAATCGCTTATCAAAAAAGAAGGAAAAAAAAAAATCAAATCTCAACAATTTGTTCTACCAGGTTGTGTACACGGAACATATTATTGCTTTCTAACCAGATAGTTTGTTGACTGAGACAATGAAACAAAGAGTTCCATATCAAATAATCAGGAGTTATACCATTTTCTACCATTTGTAAGAGGAGACTCGCAGCCTTTTGAAAACTCTTCTTCCTACAAAGAGCATCAATCAGAGGGCTATAACTTCCTGTATCGGGCACGCAGCCTCTCCCAACCATGTCCTCAAGTAGCTTCAGAGCACTCCCATCTTTCCCTAACCTGCAAAACCCACTAATAAGAGCATTGAATGTTGATGCAACAGGAAAATAACCAAGGAAAACCATCTCATTCATCAGCTCTAATGCTTCTCGGACACACCCTTCTTGGCAAAATCCATGGATTAGGCAGTCATAGACAAGAGCACTTGGAATTCCACCTTCATTATTCATTTGATCATAAACCCTCTTAGCTTCCTGAATGGCACCCTCCTCGCAAAACCCTAATATCCTCAAGCTCCTATCAACAGCTCTTGGAAATAAATTCTCCATCTTCATTAGAAACTCAAGTGCTTCATTCAACATATTTTTCCTGTAAAGACCATATAAAACACTGTTATAAGGACTAATGCTACCCCCACAAACTCCTCTTGTCTCTTCCATAAGTTCTAAGATCTTAAATCCATCTTCAGTCCTCCCTCTTGAAAACAAACCTTTGATTAACGTATCAAATGTAACAAAATTACAATTGATCCCATCTGTTTTCATATCATTAAACATATCAAGAGCTGACTCCAACATTCCTGACTCACAGAAACCAGAGATCAATGCATTATAGGTGTCTGCATTAGGAAGACATCCCTTTCTCTCCATTTCCTTCAATAAACCATGACCAAGTTTCACCTTTCCAAACTTGCAAAATCCCTTTATCAAGGTGTTATGAGCTACAACATCAACTACACCTCCTTTGCTCTCCACTCTCTCTAATATCTCAACAGCCTCTGTCACGCGACCTACATTGCAAAGAATCTCCACCACCTTAGTCACTGTAACGACATCTGGTACAAACCCCAAAGAAAAACTCTTCTCTAACAACACTAGAGCTTGAACAAAATTATCTTCTTTACAATACCCACAAATCAACACATTGAAAGTCACATCATTAGGCTCCTTTATCTCATTCATTAAGCTCCTTGCCCTCCCAACTTTACCATTGTTACAAAGTGCATGGAGTAAAGTATTATAAATAACAACATTAGGCTTTAAACCCCTTGACTTGATAACTTGCAACAGCTTAAACCCCTCACCAATTCTATTAGTCAAGCAAAGCCCTTTCATTAAAATCCCGTAGGTGTAGTCATCACCTTGAATGCCAGCACCCATCATTTTTTTCCTATAAAACTTCCTAGCCAAATCAATATCTTCCTTAACAAGAACATCAAGTATTGAATTAAAAATTTTCAAAGATGGGTTCTTGCCATACCTAGTTACCAAGTCAAGAACTTTAATAACATCACGAATCATTCGAGCCCTTCCAAGCCCACGAATGATTGTGAGGAAAATCGATTCATCAGGGGGCAAGCCAATTGATTTAGGCATTTCATCGAGCAGATGTTGAACAGTATGGAATCGACGAAAAGTCAGCAACTTGTGGATTAAAGCTCGATATGTGGACTGAGAGTGTGTGAAATTTGGTAACTTTGATGCCCATTCGAAGGTTTGAAGCGCTTGTGGTGCTGATTTTTGGTCTAAAATGAGATGGACAATTCGTTCGTGAGTTGGGACAGCAAGAGATGGAGTTGGCGTTGTAGTGGATGATGAAGAGGAAAATGTGGAAAAGAAGATGTTTTTGGCCTGGAAGATGACTAGTAATTTTGATGCTTTTGTTCTTGTGGGGAAGCGAGAGTTTGCTAAGTTCGAAAGGTTTGAGATTTTGTACATGGATTGAGCAGATAGTTTACCACCCCGTTATGTGAAAGATAATACAACTTCCATGGTACAAGGGTAATGCTAACAGGTCATGTTACAAGGGTGCGTTTGTCACTGTATTTTAAAATTATTTTTTTAAAATTAATATGTTTTTAATATTTTTAAATCGTTCTTTTAATTTTAAAAATAATTTTTAAAAATAAAAAATATTATTAATATTTTTTTTGAGTAAAAAATACTTTAAAAAACCTAAACCACACTTTTAAATATGCAATGTTACATGTCATCTTGAATTTTTTTTCTTGAAAAAGCAAACAACGTTATTATCTGCTATTCGTGTTACATTTAGATCTATGCGTTTGGATTGTTTTTTCATCAGAATTTTTTTTATTTGTTTTTTAAAATTAATCTGATCCACACCATAACTTGGAAAATAAGCTAGTTTAGAGTTAAGCCCGTGCTTGCTATTGCATAAAACTATATCAAAACCCAAAAGTTAGGGCAAGCCCAGCGGCCTAATAAATTCAGTCAAGATTTTAGACATATTTTGGGAGAGAGTTAAGGTGCCTGCATTGCACCACATTATATTTGTTGGATAAATAAGCCACTTGAATGATTATTTCAAAAGTTTTGAACTTTAATTAAATCTTCAATTCTCTTTCTGTATATATCATTAGTTAATTGTTGTTTTTTTAAGGTAAATTACTATGAACATCTTATTATTTGATCTTTTTTTTTTTGCAATTAAATTTTTGAATAATATACTTTGCAACTTGAAACTTGAATGCGAATAACACTTTATATTTTTAAAAGTTGGCGTGAAAAAAACCCAATAAAAATATATATTTATTTACAAGAATATCATTATATTTAAAATAATGCATAAAGAGCCCATTCTTTTCAAAACGCATAATCCTGTCATCCTAGGTCAATCCATCATCCTAGAGGTCCTTTGCGGTGTCGCTCATAATTTTTAAACTAGATCTAGGAAATTCTTTCTAGAATTTTGATTTTATTTATTGTTGTATGAATATGAATTAAAATAAAACTTTTGGATGAAATAAATTAAAAAGAAAATAAAACATCTATTGGTTTTATTATGGACCAATATGTAATCCATCATGGATTTGCAATAATTTCGCATGAAGTGTTTATTCTTGTTTTTTTTGGTGTCTTGAATTTTTTAGTCACTAGATTATTTTTTTAATTTAGATCCTTTCACATTGAGTTGATTTGAATTTAAGCTTTAAAATTTATTTTTGTTAGTTTGATATGGGGTTCTCGTGATGTGAAGAGAAAAATCTGACACTTGGTTAATGTTTGATTTGAAAAAATAAATTTTAATTTTATCAATTTAAAACAATTAAAGTTTTAGGGATTGAATTGAAAATGAAACAAATGCTCAACTTCTTTTTTTTTTCCGGTCAAAGACTAAAGTGAATGAAGAGGGGAAGAGTTTTTGGTGCCTGTAACACACGCGCCAAAATATGAGAAAGGTTGTCTCACTGTGACTATACTTGTAGTTGCCTCCGAGCTCTAAAAAAAACCTTCCATTTTTACCATTGGAATCATCTTGGAGGAGGCTTCCTTATCCTACGACGTATGCTGACAAAAACTCTCTAATATGGCTTTGATGATCCATTTTTTTTTTTTTCTTTCATCTCATCAGTTTTCGCGCATGACTTTCTTCAAAATAATGAAGTGAGTTATTTTTTTATATCAAATTTAATTTTTATTTTGTTTATTACTATTTTTAGCAATAATTATAATTTGGTTTTGCAAAATTAAAGCTCGATAAACTATATAATGATACTTGAAATTATAAACACACGAGATAATATGAGATAAAGAAATATATATATATATATATATATAAAAAGATGGATATGCATCACAAGAGGAAGACATAATCCATTTTAGGTTGTAATGGATATCTATAATGGTTCCCCATGACGGCGTGATCATTATATTATTTTCTTTTCTTGTATATTTGTCTGAAGATCATCAAAATATAATTTTTATATTTTATTTTATTAAAACTTGCTTTTATTATTCTAATAAACTATTTAAAAAAAAAGATTATTGTGCAAAAATATCAAAAAAAGGAACACATTATAAAATGAACGATTTTTAAACATAAAGAATTTTTTATTTTTATTTCAAATCATTCAATCTTTTTTTATATTTATTCTAATTACTTTTTTTGTTTTTATTGAATAAACAGCATAGCCTAGAAAGCAAATTGTTTCATCCTGAAAACAACATTGCAAATCAATGTTCAGCCGCAGCATGGGGGCAGCATTAACTTGGAAAAATCCCCCCAGTTATTTCACAAGCTCCATTTTCTCCTGTACAAGCCATTAGCCATTCTTGCTCAAAGTGCACTAATTATTCAAGATACCCTTGACACGGTCCAGCCCTTCAGCAGATATACTCCTCCTTCTATGGTTCCTAGGAATTTCAATCTTCGGAGGTGGATCAGGAGAGAAACAGATCACCAAAACTGTCAGGTTGTCACATGTATTGCGCTGGAGTGCTTCTGTGACGAGAGCATTTGAACATCTCTCAGGATCATTATGCATCATCAGCTCCTTCCTAACCATTGTGACGGCACATTGGCTACTCATTACATCCCATAGGCCATCACAGCCTAGTATCAGAAACTCATCTTCTTCTGTCAGGTTGATCTCCTCCAACTCTGGCTCGGAACTTAAGGGGCTTTGGGAACCTTTAGGGCCTTTAATGTGCCAATCTCCAAGAGCACGAGCCACTGACAATTGGCCATTAAGGTAGCCATCATATATGATCCCTCCCAATCTCTCAATTCTTGTTCTTTCGGAGGTGCAGTTGGGCTTGTGGTCCTTCGATAGCTCGATCGCTCTTCCTCGTTTGCCCAACACAGCTCTTGAATCACCAGCATTAGCGACGAGCATGGTCCTACAAGAATGCAGTATCACGCACAAACTTTTGACAGTGCACCAGTATACTAATGGGAAGCATTCCTCATATAAGTTTATCAGCACTAAAAAAATTCCAAAAGCAGTGTAGTTTCTCACCTTCCCAATACAAGGGCCATCAAAGCAGTGGTGCCAGAGGAACTATCAATGGATTTAGTATCAGCAAGTGCGTGATCAGCCTTCACAAAGGCACTCTTAATTGCCCTCTTTGTGCCTGATGGAAACTGGGATTCTTCAACAATGAAATTAAGAATATTCTTTCTGGTAAATGAGGCTGCATCAATGCCACCATGTCCGTCAAACACCTGCGGAAGGAAACAAAACAGGTGCACCAACTTAGCGAGCCCAGTAATTCATAGGTTCAATTGTCAAGAAATCTATACGGATGCCTCTTATCAACTGTTTCATTGCAGGTTAGGATAAACCAATTTTTGGATTGATCAGTGTATGCAGAAAATAACCCAAGTGATATACAGGAAGATTAACCTAACAGCAACTTACACACCCCATAAAATGCACCAGGAGAGGGAAAATCTGCTGATGTAGCAAGATGTTTGTGTAGATTATCTACGCATATATGCTCATCCTCCATGTACTGCTTTGGTCCCTTCTCTGCCCAGCTTCCGGAGCGAAAAATAGGTAGAAATGCAGAATTTTCAGTTGATGGTGATACTAGTCCCAGAATTCCAATTTCTGATTCCTACATGCACAATAGCAGAGGGACCATCAGATGAAATTTACCTTGTATATATGGATCAGGCATCCATACATAAATGATGCATCAAACTTTCCACCAAGCAGCATTTATTCTTCTTAAGAACCTGAACATGCATCCACTTGTGCACGCACTCACGAGACAAAACACGCACAACTTTTTTTGTAAGAGGTTAAAGATAAGTGCACACAAGCTTCTGCAAATTAATTGAGAGACATCACATTGTAACTTAATAAATTTGATAGTTATAGTTAGATCCAACTAATTGGACATTTGTTTCGTTATCAAATGCAGCACAAAGTTTTGCAGTGGAACGCTGCTCTTTTGCATATTTTGCAAGCTTAATTCTTTCCAAAATACTTTTACTTGACCACAGCAGGACCTTGACAAGATCGCTATTGATTAATTTCCTAGTTTCAAGAAAATGCCTCCCTGCATCCTAATATGAAAAAATGTTTTCTAGTAAGTGTTTCTAACTTGTTTTTCCAAACAATTAAGCCTGTAACTATCAAACAAAGTTCAAATTTTCAGGCTAAAATAATATGGCAATTACTTTTTCAGCTAAATCAAACCATCCCACACAATCTCTTGCAATCACTTGACTGAATGCATGGATCTACATTCATAACGAAGAAGGTTTTCTATCATGGATAGGAAAGAATATCAACTTATATTAGAACCTCATTCAACTAGAACATAATGATAAAAGAAGGGTGGATAAGAAGAGAGATTAACTCACAAAATCTGTAAAAAATGCAGAGCTGCTACAATGCCTGACTATTTTGATGTTTCTTGGAGGTTTACCAGCACTCAATTGGTTCAAATTGTCCAAATTCTCATCTTCCGTGGCAGAGGCACTGCCTTTACTAGGACTACCACACCCCCCATCCAGTCTTTCTATCTGAAGTGAAGCATTAGTCCCTGGAGCCATTCTCCAAGTCTACTCCATTCTCGATTTTCAATAAAGAGAAAGGAAGCAAAAAATATAGCTTATTGGAAACAGTTGCATTTAGCTAGCCACGCCCTCAGCCCGTGAAGAAGCCATCTTTAGATACATCCAAAGAAAACCCCCCAGACAGCAAAAGTTGTCCACCAGCTGGTTCAAAGCAAAGCACTGGATCCAACATTCAAATGCTAGCTAAGCTACCAGCAAAAGACTCTCACCTCTCATTTTCTTAAATTCTTAAAGGAATTCAGCACAGTTATTGAAACTTTGACAGCATAGATCAAGATTAACAGAAACCCAGATCAAAACTTAGTCCAAAAAGAACAAGTGTTGAACACCTGAAAATTTTGCAGAATGCATGAGTCACAACGGGAGAAAAACAAGAGAAGAGCACATCAAAATAGGCAAGGGGAGGCCATTAAGAGGAAAGAGAGGGAGATTACATTTATGTGGTTGAGTAACTGAGGGATTCCAGCTTTTTACGGTAGCCATTAGAGGGAGTTGAAAGTTGAAAAGGAAATGGGGGTATGGGCACGTGTTATATCTCTCTTACAAGAATCCCAGAACGGACATATGTAATTATGAGCATGTTGTTTTAGTTTCATGGTTCTCCGTGTCTGAACTTGGCATGTCATTCAACCATGAGATTAGCATTCCGTAATGCTGTTGATTCATTATTGCCTGCTCTGCATGACTTCCGAAGTTAGTTGCCACCAAAAATCTTGATGCTAGGCAGGCATGTGTAGATAGCTAGATATGACAGTGGTGATTGTGTAAATTGCATCGTGCCAGCAAGACATGAGGGTGGTAGCCTCTACCTACACACGTGTAGGTTATTACCTTCAATTAATTGAATCCTTTTATTACTAATTTCATTAACCGAGTCCTTGCATTTTGTACTCTCTATGATCATTATAACTTATTTTCACCTTTTACTAGTAATTATTTTTTAAAGTATTTTTATTTAAAAATATATTAAAATAATATTTTTTATTTTTAAAAATTATTTTTAACATTAACATATCAAAATTATTCAAAAAAAAAATAGAAAAAAAAGTATCACTTTCTTAAGCATAAGATTTGCATTTGACAATGGCTTACAAAAATAGTTGTTCTTAGCTGGGTAGGATAATAGTTTTCACGTGAGTTACAATGAGATTACTATTTTATCATCTACTCTTTATTTTTGAAGATTTTTTTTATACTTTTGAAGCTTTTTTCTAGGGTGTATCTATCTTTTCACTTTTTTACACAGTAAAAATTCTCTTTTACCCCTAAAGTAAAAAATAAATAAAGCATTTGGTCAAGGGCTTTCTTGACTTTTCACAAAACGTCTTAATACTAAAAATACTTCTTAGCTCCCCAAATCAAAAAATCATACAAACTTAACCTTGGATGAGACAAAAAAAAAGTTTTGCATGTTGGGGTATTTTTGTATATTTACACAAGTATTTTCTGTAATTTGCAAAGTAATTGGGGGGGTGGTTTAGTATTTTCACATTGTTTATAAATTTTTAAATGGGAAAAGCTATTGGTGCATGTATTGTATGTGTCAGCATGTGGGTGACATCCATGTCATTTAGACGACGCTTTTGACATCACTCAGCGGCCAAATTTAGCCTTCCGTCATCTTCTTGGATGCTCCATCATCTTCTCTTTTATTTGGAGTGGTGTATGACAGCTAAAAACAATCGGATTGTCGCCAACAATTATTTTTTTTTCTTTTTCCTTTTTTTTTCTCTTCCCTTATAGTTAAAGAACACTTGAAGAGTTATTAATAAATTAAGATTAAATTAGACGTATTAAATGATATTCGAAGCTTACTTGAAGAGTCATTATCAAATTAGAGATTATAGTGAAAAACTAGGAAAAAAAAAGTTGGCGCGTGCAAATCATACGCTAGCATGTAAGGAGGCTAACCAACTTCAAGTGGTGCGTGTGGTCTCCTGCCACAACCAAAGTCAGTTTTGTTTGGTGTCTTTATAACCATTTTGGCATCTCTGTCCTCTCTAGATAGTGCGTCCAAGTTAAATCTCCATGAAGTGGCACCAACATCTTTTTTCTCTTCTCTTTTTTTCCCCTCTCTTCTCCCATAGAATTCTACATTTTATTTATTTTTTCTTCTTTTAAAACCCCTTTTTTTTCTTGTTGTTAATTTCAGTTCCTTTATGTTTATTCTCTTTAAAATCAGAAAACCAACAAATTTTTCACACGATCAAGCACAAACCCAATAATAAAAAATTTTCTTAATACTTGAGAAGATGGAAACAAATTAACAAGCTTGATTGCATAAAAAAACAATATTAAAAAATTAAATTGAAAAAAAGTAATATGGCAAAAAAAAAAAGAGAAACAAATACGGTGTTAAAAAAAAAAGTGCTTGAAATCC
>Ga0307517_10000390_pt1 | contig 75157 bp, 63 predicted proteins | sample 23_EM_MG_FD_194515 | JGI IMG/M metagenome (GOLD analysis project Ga0307517, IMG submission 194515) | Populus trichocarpa ectomycorrhiza microbial communities from riparian zone in the Pacific Northwest, United States - 23_EM | ecosystem: Host-associated > Plants > Roots > Unclassified | place... | reverse complement strand
TTTCGTTTTTAAATTGGTTCAATTAAAAGTCTCCCCCCCCCCCCCCCCCCTTCTCCCCCCTTCCATCCTCCTCCCTCCGCTAACAAGATAGGTGGACTTTCAAAAACTCGCCGACAAGCTCGGGTACAAAAACGTGCGCAGCGCCGCAGACAGTTACTACCGCTTCCGCCGCGGGCTAGATCTCGGCGCTTCCTCACCCTCTTCCAGCAGCACCAATCCCAGCGCCCGGAGTTCCATCAGGAGGAAACCGAGACTGCGTAAAAGGAAGGTTGTCTACTCCGATGAGGAGGATGAGGAAGAGGGCGGTGAGGATGAAGATAATAGCGGTGATGGGGACGATGCTGCGGGGTGCGAGATTAAACAGGAAGGTACTGATGAGGGGGACGGCGTGAGGATTAAGCTAGAGGGTGATAATGAAGAAGCGATGTTCGTCAAGAGTGAGTCGGAGGGGGAGGATGATGATAGTAGTGTCACCACCGGGAGGAGCGGCAGGAGGGGGAGGAGTAGGGAGGAGGGAGGGTTTAGTGGGTTCCAGGGGATAGGGTATCGCCGCGCTGGCACTGGTACTGGTGGGAGTGGGTTTGAAGGAGGAGGGAGGTTTGATGGTTATGGGATTTTGGGTGGGTTACCGCCACCGCTGGCGGTTGTGGAGAGGGCACTGCCGGAGAAGGCAGTCGAGAAGGAGGTTGTGGTGATCAAGGACGAGCCGGTAGATGAGAAGTGGGTTTGGAAGTGGTGAGTGTAGATGGGGGGGGGGGGGGAAGGGTTCTCTGTTTTCGTGTTTGATAATACTTTCGGCTATACCTTAGTATTATTTCGAAGGGTTTTGGTGAATAATGTTTTTGCCCTGTTCTGCTTCTCGTTATTTAGCTTGTACAACTTATCAGTAGGTTTAAGGGAGGGAGTGTACGAAGCGGTTGGGGGGGGGGGCCTAAACATGAAATCGTCGGGATGAAAGAGAAGTCGTGTGATATCTAATTAGGGAGGTTCGAAGTTCTCGGCACAACAGCCAGTACACGATGTACTTTCTCCACACAAAGAGAGGCTTTTAGAGTCTGTTTCCCTACGCTGGCGCTTCTCGTAGCTTCGGAAGGGTATATCTTGATTGGTATCATAGCTTGAAAATCGATCCCGTGGTTGAAAAGTATAACTGTGTACTGTATGGAAAACTTGGAACCTTCTCATTGCACGAGGGTGTACTGGCACGGGTCAAAAGTATTTGTACTTGTACATGCTTACAATACAAAAGCGCCATGTCCCAAAAGGCAGCATACATCATAGGGCCCAGCACCATTCGGACTCCGGGACATCCCGTGCGAGACTGTGGGGTTGAGAATTGTTCCCTGAGGCTATGGTGGCTGAGCTTCCACTCCGCGCCGGTCTTGGAGAGTGGTTTCCCGCGATAGCTTGTACTAGTACTTGTAGTCTGGTTCTCTATATTGAATGGCATCCGTGCCCTATCGTGTGTCAAAGTAAACATAGCTGATGTAGGCGATAATATCAAATGGTGGTTCGGGAAATCACTGTTCCCTAGTAGGTGTACTAATACACATGTACAGTACAGTAGTTCCAACAAGAATAGTATGCTGTACTGTGCAGGGTTCGGCCCGTCATCTAATGTTGAAAAGTTATCTCAGGTTGTTCCCTGGAGTGGCCCTTTGTGTAGGTACTCGTATCCTACCTCATTATTTGATAGTTAATGGTAGAACTGTAACAGAACTCACCTATGGCACGGGCACTTGGTATCAGAGCTCTGGAGGACTGCCGCCAGAAATAGTATATCAACGCCCAATTCTAGTTGAAAGGGACGGCAACAGCTGGTATGAGAGTGTACCGCTAGTAGACTAGCAGTTAAAGATAACAAATTTCAATGACGCACACTCCGGTACCGTATTGTTGTCCAGATTCAGTGGTCCCTAAATGTGGTATATATCGCGCCGACAAGAGTCCCCCATATTCAAAAAGACGGACCTACCTCTCGCTACGAATATACCCGTATTTATTCTAGCCTCTCCACACCCGTACTAATGCCGCCTGCCTCGGAGGAAGTTCTCTTTCTCATCTCGTGTGTTCGGAACACCGGAGACGGTAAAGTATACTTCCTCTCCTTCCCTCATGCTAATGGCATGCAGCCGGTACTGACGCGCGACAGCCAAACTGGAAAGCCGTATGCGAGGAAAGAGGCATCACCACCCCACAGGCCGCGTATGCGCTCGCCTCCCGATCCCAGAGAATATCTGCTAATACCTGTTCAGAACGAAGAGATGGTATCGCTTATGCAATGCGAATCCAATGAGCACGACAGCAAAGTCTTCGGCACCAGGGGCTGCAGGAGAGGCCCCTGCAAAAGCACCAAGGGAAAGGGTTCCCAAGGGAGGAGATAAAGTGCCCAAAGGAAAGAAACTACCCAAGGAGAAAAAGACTGGGGCTTCCCCACGAAAGAAGAGAAAGACTGGGAAAGAGGAAGAGACAGAGTTGGAGGAACCCAAACCTACCAGTACCAGCACAGTGGAGGGCGAAAACGAATCAATGGAGGAAACGGTAGAAACCAACGGGGCAGAAGCAGCAGAGGGAAGCTCTGATTAGGGATTCATGGGTGTTGTTGCACCGAATTTTCGTGTTGTGCTCATAATATAGTTATCTATATCATCTTTTTCTTTTAGTGTGTGTTGCCGAGTTCACGACCTCCGTTTTATTCGAATATTTACGCACAAGGGGAGGTGCTTGCACTGTCACCGTTAGCATCAATGAGGAGAGTTTTGTTTCTAGCAGGCATTGATTTCTAATGACGACGTTAGCTACCCTCGCCGGTGATATTCGGTCGCACCATGCAGGGTGGATGTGGCAAGGTGGGCTGAGTGTCACATTGAACTCGAGTAGGGAGAGAGTAGATGCCATCCCATTCTCGCATAGGTTCACTCTCGGTGCCCTATTATAGATAATGGAAAAGAAAAGTTCCTGAAAAATATCTGTCACTGAGTTATATTAATATACTGGTAGCAAATCGCTATGGCAGATGGTGGCTGGACCCAGAAACGTGGTGTTGTTGCACTGGATTACAGTACTCGGTACGGTAAGGATGGCTGATGTAGGTAGATTGACACGTGCTTCCCATAGCCACGAGTAAGTTACCGGTGTTTTCTGTACTCGAGTAGATACGTTGTGAGCTACTCGCAGAGTGTCCAGTGGGGATGATGGGGCTCTGGTAGCCTAGTCTCCTCGAGTATGGGCAATAAAATGCGAGCAAAAACTGGGCAGAAGGCGATGCTTTATTTCCCGCAGCTCAGAGAGACGAACTGAGTGGAGACCATGGGAAAAGGTTAGGATGACCACCTGAACGGTTTTGAGGGACCAATTGAATAGGGCAACAGCTCTCTTCTCCCACTTTCTCCGCACCTCTTGCATTGAAGTTTAGATGGCTTGTGGATGCTCTCGGTTGCTACTGGCGACCAATCCCTCCTCCCTTCCCTCCTGTCCAGCTGTGTGCCACTGTATGTGCTTGTGCTGCGCTGCGCTGCACGCACGCCCACATTCACTCTCCAGCCGCCGCCGCCGTTCCTCCTCCCACACATGACGGCAGCCATCCATACAGCATCATCGTCGTCGTCGTCGTCGTCGTCGCCGGCCTTCGTAGTCCCTCTGAGGCAGTTGGTTCCCTGCAACCCCACAAGCCCTCACACACAAACCCCAACCCAACTTACATCTAACATCCCCCCCTCAACTCTTTCCACAACCCCACCGTTCGCCCTTCTATCTTCCTCTGGCTTCACTGACATTTGTATTTTTCGATATTTCCCTGTTTGCTTTGCTGTTCTTCTTTGCCTTTACCTCCATCCTTTCTTCTCCCAATCCCCCCCCCCCCCCCACCTATCATAATCATAATACCCCACCATCAATACATCTGATTGCGCGTCTCATTCATTGCTTTCTCATCCTCATTTTCCATCACGACCCTCTACAGCTCCTCCAGCTGTTCATCCACCATCATTGTCCAAACACACCTCAAACATGAGTGAGAGGGATAGTACATCAGAGTCCGGTAAATAATCCTGCAATAAACACCTTTTTTTACTCTTGTTCAAGTTCTGTGACTGATTTGTTTATTCCTGCGTCGGACCAACAGCATCGGGTCCCCATAGTCTCGTGCTTACGCCAGAGGAGAAGAAGGTTTTCGGACAACTTTTCCAAGCCGCTGATAGCGATAAACTTGGTGTTGTAACGGGAGAACTTGCTGTAAAGTTTTTCGAAAAGTCCGGACTCAATCCGAGGATTTTGGGAGAGGTTTGTAAATTCTTGTCGACCCTCCATGGCCTCCTATTCGGGCTATCGTACTGATGTATCTTTAGATTTGGGGCATTGCAGATACCGATAATCGGGGACTGCTCACAAAAGTTGGATTCAGTGTTGCTCTGAGACTGATCGGGTACGCACAGAATGGGCAGCACCCTCGGCCCGAATTAGCACAGAATCGTAAGGGGTTCCTATTTTCTCCATGATAGCCGTAACTGAGATTCACATGTTGACTTGGTATAATCGACTACTTTAGCTGGCCCACTTCCTAGATTTGACGGCTTCAATATCCCATTACCCCCTCCTCCCACTACATCATCTCCTCCCCCGCCGCCGCCCCCGGTTTCCCAGCCAGCGATCCCGGGCCCCGGGATGATCCGAGTACCGCCACTTACACCTCAGGATGTGGAAAAGTTTACAGGGTTATTTGAACGATCTGGGGCTGTCGATGGCTATCTACCAGGTAATGAATTGACCCAGCTGCTGTCTACTTTATCTGTTCGAGGCTGACTAATTTGTAACTAGGCGATATTGCAAAGGGGATATTTCAACGCGCTAAGCTCCCGAATCAGACCTTGGGTATAATATGGAACCTCGCGGACCGGCAGCATCGCGGTGCTTTAGGTCCCGCAGAGTTCGTAGTAGCCATGCACCTCCTCACATGTTCAAAGAGTGGCACTCTCCCTGTACTACCCCAGATTCTACCCCCTGGGCTCTATGAAGCTGCCGCGGGACGTGGTCCCACTCGGAACGGCGATCGGAGGCCAGCAGGGAGAGGCATTCCACCGCCATCTATGCCTCCTGTCCCTCCGATTCCCCAACAGTATAGTGGACCTTTGCAACAAGGCCGCGCGCAATCACCCCGGACATTCACCCCTCCCGTAACACAACCTGCCCAGCTCGAAGCCAGTGGAGAATGGGTCATCACGCCTGCCGACAAGGAGCGATTTGACTCGGTCTTCCTGACGGTCGATAAACAGAACAAGGGATACATTACTGGTATGTACCACGTTTAGATCATCCACCGATACGCAGTTCTAATTCCGATACTAGGTGAGGAGGCGGTACCGTTTTTCTCCAACTCCAGGCTTCCGGAAGATGTCCTTGCCGGCATTTGGGATCTTGCCGATACTAATGGGTCTGGACGCTTGAGTCGCGAGGAGTTCGCCATCGCTATGCATCTAATTCGAGAACAGCGCAACTTTCCCGATGGCAGTGGCCCTTTACCAGAGGTCCTTCCTCCAAATCTAATTCCTCCCAGCATGCGTGCGCCTGGGCAGTTCGCGGGTCCATGTATGATCCACAGCTCCTTCGCTTATCGTTGATTACTCGCTAACGTGCATGCAGCCGCGTTTGAGCCTCCCCCACCACCTGTTCCCCCGCCACCCCCCAAGCCGGCCTCGCAAGACTTGTTCGAATTGGATTTTTCGTCTCCGGCCCCACAAACAAGCTCGGCGCCCCCATCTACTCAGAACCAGAGCCCACTTAGTCCTTTTGATACAGATGTCTTTGGAGTGCCAAACAGGCCGGCAATTTCGCCCAATGCCTCGGGTTCTGTCCCTGAACCCAAGATGCCAATGCCGCAAGGACCCCCAAATTTCTTCGGGCCAAGCCGTGCCTTTGTGCCATCCTCTAACTTTGGCCAGTCGATGATTTCTCCTTCGGGGACCGGGGGATCAAATCACTCTGCGCCACCGGCGACTCGTCAGACACAATCAATGGTGGAAGATCTGCTTGGTGATGCTGATCCCGAAATCACTAAAAAGTTCTCTAACGAGACTACAGAATTGGCCAATTTGTCAAATCAAATCAGTACTCTGACTAAGCAGACCCAAGAGCTCAAGATCAAGAAGTCTTCGGCAGAACAAGAGTTAACCACATTAAGCTCTCAGAAGAATCACATTGAGGGACAGTTGGCATCACTTAGGGCTGCTTACGAGCGCGAGGCGGAACAGCTGAAGCAGGCAGAAGATCAGTTAGCTAAATCGAAGAATGAACTGATGACTCTGAAGGGCGAATATCGTACTGCTGAGCAATCGTACACCGAGCTCCAGTCTAGAAAGCAGGAGATATCCTCGGCTCTCGAGTCTGATAGGCGAGAAAATGAGAACTTGAACCAGCGCATGAGGGTGATTAACCAGGAAAACATTAACCTACGCCAAGAGCTTGAGAAACTGCAGTCTCAGGCAAGGCAGCAGAGAGGAATGGTTGCCATCAACAAGAAACAAGTCTCCACTGGTGAGGTTGATCGTGAGCGACTAAAGAGTGAGATTGATGACACAAGGTCAAATGTTGCTAGTCCTCCTCCTCCCAGCAGCCCCACACCTTCTCAAGCTAGCCTCAATAACAACCCTTTCCATCGAAGGCCGCCGCCGGCTCCCGAGTCTGCATTCCCGCCATCACCACTGGCTCCTGGTAACAACCCACCGGCGCATGCTACAACTCTGGAGGATGTGTTCGGCCCCTCCTTTTCTGCAACGCCTTCTCTTAATCCCACATCTACTGGCTTTTCCCAGAGGTCCACCACCGAGGGCAGTGCTGGCCCATCCGCGCCATCGGCCTCTGAGGGGCCCTCGCACTCAACCCCCCCTACATCTCCACCAACGTCCTATCACAACTCCCCTCAAGCGGACGCCGCACCTCCTGGGACTGCATCCCATATGACACCGTTCTTGCCCATTAGTCGTGCCGACTCGGTCACTTCATCTGTGCAGGTCAACCCATCGGCTAGTAACCAAGGCGACCACGAATTCTCTCGACCAGATACACCAACAAATTGGGCCAGTAGTTCCATTAGTGAGACCCCGGCGAAAGAGAGAGACTCATTCAAACCAGATGATAGAAGAAGCAGCATGAGTGTCCGAAGCGACGCCGGTACAGAGTCTTCTGCCAAGGCACCCTTCCCTTCCAGGAAAATTGAAGATAGATCCCCCTTTGCGGCACCTGTTGAGCGTAATACCACCGGAAACACGACCGGGGGGGACGAGCAAAGCCAATCGGGGAAACAGTGGGACTCTTTTGGATCAGCATTTGGAACAAGTGGGACGATTCCAGGAGCTTTCCCCTCGCCCATCAAGTCGAATCCAACTGGCGAAAGCATCAAGAGTAACCGAAGCAGGACTAGTCAAATGAGTAGATCTGACTTCCAGCCAATGTACAACTCTGGTGCTAAGGAAGACCGCAACAAGGATTTTGATGAGGCCTTCAAGAACCTTAGAAGTCAGGAGAAGCAACACACTGGAGGTTCTGGCATTGATGATACATTCAAGAATCTCAGGACCCAAGAGCGACAACACACAGGCGGCTCTGGGATAAGCTCCGTCCAGTTTAACAAGGAGTTCCCACCAATCGTAGAAGTTGGCCGTGATGAGGATAGCGATAGCGACAATGAGAAAGGGTTTGAGGACAATTTCAATCCCAACCCCGTACCAAGCCATACACAACCAGCCACCACAGCGCCTCCTCCAACTACCAGCCCCGCACCAACCGGGCCCGGAAATGCACCACCACCTCCAATATCGGCTCAGCAGTCACCTCCATCATACACCTCAGGGCCAAAGCCTGTGGGAGGGGTAGAAAAGGGAAACTTTCCAGCTGAATACAGCGGGCTTTTGCCTTCGAGATCTGACGCAATGAAACATGAGGGGAGCACCCCTGGTGGTAGTAGTAACGCCATTGGTTTTCCGGCATTAAACCAATCACCAGCTGTTACAGGAAATTCAAATGCCGATGTATTTGGCCAGGCCAGTTCTCTATTCTCTTCTTCTCCCTCATCAACCAGCAAGAACCCCCCATCCAGTGCTCAAAACAATAGCATGTTCTCTTCTTCCCCACCAGCAGCTTCCAAGAGCCCAGTGCCTGTTGGAAACCCTCCCGTGCCAGCCAAGACTGCCTTCGGAGACGAGTTTGATAAAGAGTTCGGAGATCTCGCAGAAGCTAAGGAGGTTGATGAAAAGGCTGATGAGAACGACTTTGGAACTAACTCGGCATTCGGTGAATTTGATCCAGTGTTTGATGTAGCGTCGCCTAGGGGTAATGTAGCGCCTGGAACTACGGTTACGGATGACAACTTTACCGCCTTTGACTTCAACATTGAGTCACCCGCTGGGCAACCTCAGCAGCAAGAGGTGAAGGCAGCGAGCTCGCAGGAATGGGACGCGATATTTGCCGACTTGGACACAAAGGAGCCGGCGCAGGGCCAGCCTCCGAGAACACGAACGAACGGCAATGTGGGAGGTGAAACGTCTGGGGATACAAGACAACAGACTGGTACGGGCCCCGATGTCGAGGCTGGTGGCGTCGCTCTCGGCGGCGGTGAGGACGGCGGCCAGCTTGGAGAGGAAGAAAAAGTTATCAAGTTAACCGGAATGGGATTTAACAGAGAGAGTTCGGTGAAGGCGCTCGAAAAGCACGGTTACAACCTCGATCGGGTAGGGCTCCTGTAGTTGTCCATTAGGATATCGCTAATTTCCCACAGGCGGTGAATTCACTCGTTTCGGACGCGTAAACGTATTAAAATCGGACGTCTTGACTAAGAAATAAAGGAAGGTGGTTTTTTTGTCTTTTGCCTTTTTACCCATATCAAAGGTCCCTCATTTGCTTGTTGAATTTCCTTTTGTTTGTGATTTTGTTCTCATGAGCCTTTCACGAGCGGTCTGTATTGTGGTGGTAGCCGCGGTGTGCAGCAAAATCAGCCGACTTTGCTTTGCATGAGTCTTTTTTCTTTCCCCTTTTTCCTTCTTTTTACTGTATGATTCCACTCTCGCATTCCTTTGAGATGAGATTCCCAGGTGGGGTTTGTAGTTCTTTTTGTTTCTTTCCAGTTGGTTAGGGGCGGGGGTGCGTAGGTATGGATTGGGTGGAATGGAACGGAAAAGCTGATTAGGTGATTGGGGAAGTGGGGGGCTGTAGAGGGTAGCAGCGTCACTGGATGAAACACAGGTTTTGTGTGGTGTGATTCCCTATGATGCGGTGCGTGATGGCGTTTTATGGGGATTTGTGAGATGGTGTGAACCGCTGTGATAGTACCACTAGCAAGGGCACAAAATACTCTAGCAGACGGTGCCTTGTGAGAGGAGCATGAGGTCAGGCTTATAATTTGAAAGACCAGGAATCGAGGCTCAGGATACAAAAGCCCACCCTCGTAACCACCGATAGCAAGACACCCGAATATACCCTCTTCCAAACGCAATCCTATATTAGGCGCCCCCATTCTTCGAAGATAATGAATATCTTGTTATCCACAGCTCTAGCCATCATCGCGAAGAAAATACCAGTCTTGATGCAAAACTCCCCAGCCCACACCCACACAAAACCTATCCGGAAGAATACACCACCTTCAAAGGCAGGTATGTTACGCAATGGCTAGATGAATATACCTACATTTATCATCCCACTGCGCACTTCGGCACCAGAGTATGTACTCTGAGTTTGTAAGCCATGTTATTGGTCATGGGGGCTCACTCGAGCCCGGTTCTTGGGTTTTGTTGAACATATGCGGATAACTACGTACTAAAGCGTTGAACATACGTAGATAATTACGCATTAGAACATGCTAGGGTTATGATTTTTCTCTTTATAAATGTTTCATTGTTTTCTTCCCTTCCTTGCTTTGCTCTTCAGCCTTTCGTACCGTTCTTCACAAGTTCAATTGTACACACCGCAAATCGTGCCTGTTAAACCCAGCCTCTCCCTCTCTACCCTTAAACCCACATCTCTTGTGAATCCTTCGCTACGATCACTGCTTCATCTCCCACTATTTCCAACAGGTTTGGGTTTGGTATGCCAGTAGCGATTGAGGGAAATAGTGGGGGGAGCTGAGCTTTGAGGATCCGAGGGCCGTGGTGTACCGAAATCAAGAGGACGGGGGGGGAGGGGTCATTATCAAGTGAGAGGGAAAGGGGCAGGATGAAGGGCAAGGGTAAACCGGATTGTTCGACAGGTATATAAGGTGTGGATGTTTTTTTTGGCATGACACCATACTTGTTCGATAGTTTGATAAAAGCTAAGGGCAGAATCACTCTAGTATTTTGTATAGTAGATTATTCCATTATGATGGTGTTGGTTAGTTGGGGGGAGGGGGGTTATTCTGTTAATAGTGCGTGGGCGGGGCCGGCTTGTCCGCCCCCTTGCATAACCAGGTAGGGAGGCCAATTGTATTCTTTGTAGTTAGGGAAGGGCAGCCCGATAAATGCCCCTCCGAAAGGAAGTAGTTTCACAAGAAAAAGCTTTGTCCAAGCAGCTGATTTCCAGCCCAATTTATATCGCGCTAGGACTGGATCCTATATATTTTCATAGGATAGTATCATAAGGGGAATAAGTTAGGGGCTCAAGCGGGGGGGCGGGGGTGAGTGAGTGAGTGACAGCTTATGATCGCACGACAAAAAAAACACTCGACACTTCGTGGGCTAATATAAGACCCCCTAACACATCGCCAACTGCCTGGCAGTCAAAAATTAGTACCTCCCAGGAATATTGAGAGGGGTGTACCGAGTAAGTCACAGAACTACAAATGGCCAGCTACTCGGCAGGATCCCTGAAAGTATGGTTCATCAGCTGGCGAAGAAAGCTTGAAAGAGGGAAAGAAATGGGGTATTGAATACAGCAGGCATACCCAGAGTCAGAGGGCTACGCAGTGATGCAACAAAGAAGTCTGAATCTCGAGTGTGGAGCAGAGCAAGTTTGCATACTGTATCTATAACCCCCGGCAACGCAGTAACGTATTGCCAGCCCGCCGCTGGCGACCCAGCGCTTTTTGCCGCACGCCCTAAACACGAGTGGGCAATCTCGACATTATCTCACCCGGTAAGCAATGACTCTCGCGATAAACGCATAGGGGGGGGATTGCTCTCTTAAGTGAGGGTCCTTTTATATATATATTACTATTTCACCATCTAGTCCTTGGCGGTGGCGGGGTATCAGCGTTTACCCGTAGTATCGCTAACTACCACACGCAACGTGACTAATGTGCTAACCCCACCCTTGGATTATTGGGCTTTTCGTTTTTTCCAGTTTAATGGGGAAGTGCAACTACTCTGGGGGGGGGGGGGTATTGTCAAAGACATAAAGAATGAGATGCTCAATTGACAAGAGAGCACAACTGATTATTGAACAGGGTTTATATAATATCGAGAGAGAAGTAGGGAGAAGGAGCCTTGCCCAGGGTCAGAATAGGAGACATTGTGCGCGAGGGGTCTACTGTTCAAGTGTCTTTCCTCGCAGAGCACTGTACATGTTAATTTGCACATACTACTCCCCAGGAGGACAAGCTAAGAAACCATCGTTATAGAGCTCATCTTACTTGTTAGCTATACCTTGGCTTTATCGGCATTTAGGTTTCAGGTGAACTCCAGGGAATGAGGGACCGAAGACCGCCTAGCTCCTGGAGGGGACCCCAGTAGGAAGTGCGAGGAAGAAACATAACGTCACGAAAAGGATGTGATACATCAACAGCACCTTGCCAACCCTGTTTGTTCCTGTGTCCGAGTGAATTAGGGCAAGTGTATCAGTAGAGAGAGAGAAAACAATATCTAGGTATGCACAGGAAGGGGAGCTTGAATGCTTTGTATATCACAGAGGTAAGTAGGTAGAGATCCGAATATTAGACAATATTCATACACAAATAGATCGAATTATAGTGAGGTCCATGCTGCACAGCTTCTTGAGGTCATCCTCTTTCCGTATCGCTCACTGCCATCGTGCTGGAGAATTCTAATACCCTCAATAAATTAGGTGAAGTCCAAGATGATTTACTTATTCTCCTTCACACATGCTCCCATAGAACGAACCTACCAATCAGGCCAAACAAGGCCGAGAATCCCCGACACATTACCGTGCCTTTTCAAAACTCCCCAACCACCAACGGGGGGGAAAAAAAGCCCACCTACCACCACCCCGCGTCCCTCTTCAGGCTAACATATTCCCAAAGCAGGATGAGGGTCAGGCAAACACCAAGCGCCCGAGCTGTACCAGGCAATGGTTCCCTTTCCACCATCCATCCCCATCTCCACTTGGGGCATGAATGTGATATTTTTTCCTTCACACTCCCTCTCGAGCAACTAATCATTAAGTTATCCGGGAGAAGAACCCAACATAGAAGCTTTGAAATACCAAGTCCCCCCTGGGTCATGATATTATACCATTGGGCCATGTCCTCAGCACCCAGAATTGCCTTGCTTTCAGCTCTTATATTATCGCAGCAAGGTTGGTTGAAAGAAAAAAGAGGGGGAAAAGGCGGGAAATGGAAAATGGGCAAAATCAAGAGAAAGTTCCCTTCCATACAAAGCAAGGCAAGCCGAGTTCGTAACTTCCTACATTCCCACAGTTATGGGGAACTTCTCAGAATATTTCACGAAATTCCTACGCCAATTCCCCTTGCCTCGTCATCCTTCCATTCAGTCTGGGATGTCTGTCTCCTCCCTGCACCGAACCAGCTCCTCCCTTATAACCTCTCTCAAGCTTCCAACACATTTTCACTCGTGGTCGGTCGGATAAATGGAGAAATTGTACGTTCTCTCGGTGTGGGCCTCGGTTCTTTGTGTGCTGCGTTGGCCTCATTAATGTATGCGTCCGCACCCACACACCTACGAAGGCTACTAGAGATCCTCAATGATAGCTATGATCTCCACGCATTTGGCCACCTGTGGTATCAAACAGCTGCTTGGCTGGTAGCGCAACCTGCGGTGACAATATTTTGTCCAGTCTGTCTTTGCTGATATCGGAGGCCTCCAGTTAGTTGTCAGGGAGTGGGTCTAGGAAAGGTGGGAGAGAGATCTGGTTCTGTTAGGTGAGGCTAGAGCGCTATAAGTGGATATAGGAGCCCCCAGCTTGGGAAGCATCTTCCCCCAGGGATAAGCGCTTTGAAGAAAAGCTGCTTCTGATGAGGTGCTTTGGCTAGAGGCGATATGAGGAGGAAATAACCAAAATTCAGGTCACATACATTCACCACTGACCACCAGCAAAGACACCCGTGTGTGCTCAAAGAACAAGCACAATAGGAACACTAGTTATAAAAATGCTGCACGGGCACGATTCGGAAATAGGTTACTGATCAGTGATTACGCACCTAGGCCTAAGGCTTTCAGAGACTAATATATGGATAAAAGCATAATAGAAGAGCACCACGATACAACACTCCCAACATATGATACCACAATAATCCAGCTCAGGGCATCGTTCCTAAACCTGAACTCGGACTCCACAAGCCCTCATCCCTGATAATATATGCTACATTTACTTATTTATTTACTACTTGTGGAACTGCGATTTATCACTCTACCTGACGTGAAAGATTGAGTTTCTACCACTATGCAAGCATTTTTTTCACAGGGGCGCTCTGGAATACTTCGTTCATGCCTTTTCACTTCGTTTTTCGATAGAATCATTTTTCAAGACTGGTAGATATTATTGTGATTCTTCTTCTTCTTCTTCTTCTTCCTATTTAATGCTTCTCATCTCTTCTCCTAGTGTTCCTTAATGATTCCTGGGCAGGAATACAAGAGCGCGTATGCGTAGAGGGGAAGGGGGTGGGGGGCAATAGAGGGGCTTTAGTAAACCAACCAGAAACCAAAACACACCAAAAACGGCCTGCTCTCGAGTGACCACTATTGTCCGGACCCCCCTACGATAAGCTTCAAAACACACAGTATACCCCCGCCGATTTTCATTAGCCCCATACAGAAAGCGAGAGGTATTTGAACCCGTCAAGGCCCCCGACAGCACATCCTCTGCACACGAAAACCCTTACCTTAGGTACTGTGCGTACCATAGGGCTATAAAAAGTGAGGGGATGAGGGGGTTATGACGACCAGCGCTATACCCGCCTATGACAAAGAAGAAGAAGAAAAGGGCTTAAAAAGCCCCGCCTTGGGAGGACTCAAGTGTAATAATTATTATCATACATCTTATTTTATTTCGCAATACCCTCTCCCAACAAAACCCGTTGGATTTCGCCGGATGAGAAAGAAAAGAAGCATAAACTCCAATCTTGATATTATTATTATTACTATTATTTTGGTCGCCGTCTGACTTTTAGCAAATGACCCCTCTCCAGGAGGGTGCCGTAGGTGGGGAGAGTGATAATTCGTGATCAAGGAGTACACACACACACACACACACACACACACGCAGCTCATGGATAAAGCCCTGACAGTAAATGCCAGGGATTTTGGGAAGGAAGTTATATGGAATCCCACTTTGGTATTCTACCCTGTCCAAATCATTGACACATATCTGAGGAGGAACGTGGAAGGGGGGGGGGGGGTCTGAGCAGGTATTTTTCTATTCCGAAATGGAGAGACCTAAGTTACGCTTTATGAAACAATATCCCTTAACTTAGGGAAGCAAGCACTCCAGGCTGCAGGCAACTGCCAGGAGACGGGGGCTTGTCTACTAGGTGGTCAGAGAAGCGCAGTTCTCGTACTGCAGAGCATCCATTCGCTAGGCAGCAATGGTTCCATCTGCAGCTCTGCGGGAGGTATATAAATTTATAGTGGAAGTTGAGAAAATTAATGATGTTTCAATCTACTCAATGTATTTGATTGAAATGATATTGTGTAGACCGTGCAATAACGCTAGACCTAGAAAAAAGCACTGGCTTACCGTTACTAACTCAACAAACTAAGCATCTCCGTGAACGAAGAGGGAATAGGAAGACCGCTTTAACTGCTGCTGTCAGGAAGCCTCAAGCCCCTGCTAACCTACGATCTTCTCCAAATTCGCTTGTCTCAGGCGATCAAACTCTGCCAAGCCGCCACTCAATTTCAACTTCTTGAGTGAATAGCAGAAAACTCGCTCCCACTCCCACTCCTGGGATGCAATACGGGCTATTCTATGATCCACTCCAAAGAATACATAACACCCCACTTGCACATCACGAGTGACGCCTAATGCACCAACCCCCACCAATCAACCAATCACTTAAATAGGTAATATTTAGCGACATCTGCATTTACTCGAGTAGATCCCAAGGCTGCAAGCACGGCAGCGATTACTATTCCTAAGGCCTAAGCTCGTTCCCAACTCGTAAACCCCGATACGGTAAAATAAGCAATACGGTATATACGAGAGGCACGGATAGAATAAATCGTGGAAAGACTTCAAATTCCATACTAAATCTTAATGACAGACTAATTGGAACTGCACGGTCAAACCAACCAAACAAGATTAGGCTAGGCGGAGCGGACGGAACAAACTGAAGGCGAAAAAAGACAAGAATGGGTAACGAAAGCAAAAAAGCACAACCATCACAATACACGAATGAATACAAAATATAATATCGAACGCCCAAACCATTCCTAACAAAACCCAGCCAGACCTTTTTCCCTTGTAACCTGGGGACTACAGCTCCCCATTCCAATCCAATGCCGGTAAGCCATGATAATCTGCCTCCCCACCGACAATCTCCAGCGTTCTCTCCTCTTCAATGTACCTATACACTTCTTCCTCGGTGATAATCCCCGTGAGCTGTTCACCCTCGGGTACCTGGAGGGAAAAGACCTCTCTGGCGACGCCTTTGACTTGCATGAGCACACATCCAGCGACGTTCCACACCTCTTCTAGGGTTTTCAAGGCACCGACACCGAGGCGGATCCGCTCTTTCGCAAGGAAGCCCTCGTCGCCGTGAAGAAGCCACGAGCAAGCGGACAAGTGCACGATCGCAGCGAGGGTGATAACGCATGTGAAGAAGGGTGTGTGCTTGATGAGTGGGCACGGGAGAGTGATGAGCTTCGAGATAGTGTTGGCAGCTTGGATTGCCTTTGCCGTGTGCAGGGCGACGGGCTTCGTCGCGGTGGAGTACTTAGACTCCGGGGTACAGCTGGTGTCGTCTGGCACGAGGGAGGAGGCCAAGGAGGACTTTGGTCTGTGGAGGTAGATTATTGACGCGTTGATCACCATGTGTGCCTGGAAGAGCATCTCGTCTATGCGGCCGTCCTTCCCAACGAGCTCCTTCTTGGAGTCTGGGAGGTGGAGGCCCCAGTTTACGAGCGATGCGTCAGCTGCGTCGGCCATGAGGTCCTCGGGGTTGCTGTTTTGTCCCACGGCAAGAACTTGGCCGAGGATGCGGACGGCATCGACGCGGTAAGCAAAGGAGCTGAAAACAATCTGCTCGGCAGCAAAGTAGCGGTCGTCGAACTGCTTGAGAGAGTAAGGTTCCGGTATTACCTGCAGTTCGTTAGTCTCTTGGTCTAGCATCGGCATGGATAGAGAAATGCATACTCCGCGACTATAGTCAAGCTCCTCACAGGGTAAAGGAACTGTACAAGGCACACTCCAAAGCTTAAAGTGATCTTTTTGATGGAATCCAGCAAGGAGCCCATCGAGAAAGTACAACTCCCACCACGTTCTCCTCCAGCACTCAGCAAGAACTTTCCCGCCCTCAGTATTGTCCGTAGAACTCTCCGAGAACTCCTTCATGTTCATGCCAAGCTCGATAGCCATCTCGATAGCTTTGTCCTTAACCTCGGCACACCTCTCTTGGTCATTGTCACTGTGAAGACCGATAGCGAACAAAGTGAGCGCTTGCACGGTGAACCCGTTCTTTGGTGGTGGAGAAGCAGGCGAGAACAAGACCTTCTCGGCCTCTGCACGGAAAGTCTCTGTCGGAGCTGTTCTAGCAAAGAACGAGGCAATGAAGCGCATCACCGGGAACACGATAGTCAAGTGCTGAGCTGGGGTTTTGGCAAGATACTGAGGAGGGAGACATAGCGGATGTGCAGAGTGAAAGTACGCATAGTACAATTGCATCAAGCTCGCTGTCAACGGAGTTACAGTCTGGGGCTCTTGCGGTGAGCGAAATAATGTGCTGCCACCATAGTGTGCTCGAAGGGTCTCCAACGGGTTAGCCCCGGGGCCATTCGACCTCTGGCTGCTAGGGGATGAAGAAGCCTGCGCCCGAGGCGAGGCACTCTTCGAATACGCTGAGCATGTAGCCCCCGCTGAAGGTGGTGGAGGTGCTAAAGGTTTCGACCATGAGTTAGAATTATGAAGCGACCAACCCATCATTGTTTTCGCCATTTGGACAACGCGGAAATATAAAAAAAGAATGCAAAGGGTATCGTGAGAGTATGGGTGAGTGATGACCTGTGCAGCAAGAATAAAAGTCTACAGGATTAAAGGAGTATAAACGACCGCTGATGCTGATGATAAAAAAATAAAAAGTAAAAAAGAAATCCAACAAGATATATATATATAAAAGAAAGAGAAAAAAAGGTTCGTGATTAAATATAACCCCGGGGGGTAAGGTGGCAGAGGAGCGTGTGGTAAGGCGGTTGTCTCGTATACAATTTTAGGCGGGGTGGGGGGAAGCGAGGACGCCGACGAAGGATTGAAATGGCCCCGACTCCGTGGACCGCAGTCAATTCGAAACTTCGCCGATGGTGAGAGACCTTAGTCCCCACGGGCCGGTCAAGTGAAACAAGGGTATCTGGCGAATGGGGGAGAACCCCGTAACCTCGCAGACCTCTCCCCCCCCACTAAAACCGCAGAGACGACGACAAATGTCGGCCTCAATTGAAGACAAGATCAAAGTGCAGCAAGTCGTAGATCCCGAACGAGATCGTGTGTCCAAGATGCAAGCCAACAAAACAGTACCAAGATTTCCGAGTCAAGGCAACTGGATGCAGCGAAGATACGAGCAGAATGTAATAAAAATGGAAAATAAGACAAGAATAGGAGCAAAAGAAAAAAGAAAAGGTCTGAGAAACAGACGGTTCCAATCAGCGGTAGTGGAAGGTATCACAATTGATGACGATGGCAAGGCGATCGAGCGTCGAGGTAAGAGGAAGGAAGGCTATAGGATGAAACTAGGAAGTACTCGCACAGTAGTCTTGTTTCTCTTTCGTTCAAGGCGACTCGGGGATGTCTCAACTCAGTCAAAGCATCAACAGGTCACAATGGATAAGATATGATGACCAGAGATACGGAGAGAGAAGGAAGGTATTGGACCCGAGAAAAGAAAAACCATGACGACCAGGGGCATACGGACAGGCCAAACACGGCAAATGACAGGATGAATAGGGTAGCCCATTACGAAGGACCCCCCTCCCGCATAAGGGCCTCCCAGTGAAGGGTGTCGAGTCGCCGCTAAAAATGTCTGAGCCAGCGGGATGGGTAAGCTCGGACCAGGAGAAGGTCGCCGAACCACGCGCGCCAAGACCAGTGGATAAGCGTTGACCAACATGGTTTTGGGTTCGTCATTGTTTGGCTATCTTAGAAAAATGTCTTGACCTGTCCAAGGGAGCGAATGAACAAATGGCACATTCCTTATTTTGTTCGGGCCTTTTCTTTCCCCTTCCTTTTTCTTCCCATCCAGGGGTTTTTTTTATCTTCGCCCTCCTCCTCGACCGGCGTGAGGGTGGTTGGTAGAAGTGCGGTGTGATGGGTCATGCCTGCGCGGGTGGTGTGGCTGGCTGGGCGGCGACCACCACACCTCCCCGAGTCAAGTCCCCGAGGGCCCGGTTTCCATCTAACCGAATATGGAACCCTCATCTCTGCTTCGGTAACCTCCGGAACGTGCTGAGGGCCCCAGAGCCTTGGTAGTCCCCGAGGGACCAAAAAAAACAAAAAAAACAGGATAAGAACACCCCCCCACAACACCAGAAAAAAACGAAAAAACGAAAAAAACGAAAGGAAAAAAACAGATCAAACACTCTTAATTGATCGGGGAGAGTAGAATTCAATGCATCAAGTCCACACAATTCAAAGCCCAAAAAGAAGAAGAAAATATCATTCGGGGGTAATGAGACTTTACCTAAGCTTGACTTTCCATTTGTGTCCGGCCCTTCGTCAGACTGATCCTTCTCTTTTTCAGCAGCTGCTGCGGCTGCGGCTGCGGCCACCTTTTGTCTTCTTGATCCTTTCCATCCACGACGAGATTTCACATACGAGCACTCACGCCTATCGGCGAGGCACCGTCCGCAGGATGGAATCCCAGCGTCACATTTGAGATGACGAGCTCTGCATTCAGTGCAGGCATTAGCCACTGGAGGAGGTCCAACAAATCGGGCAATACGCTGATACGGTTGACCCGAATTCTGATGCTTCTGCTGCTGCTGATACTCTGGACCCGCTGAGCCACTGCTGTGACCATGACCAGGTGTTGCATCAACAGGTAGCGGCTGGGGGGCCGGGGTATTCATCGATGTGGGCGATTGTTGGTGGTGCTGCTGCTGATACTCTGGACCCGCTGCGCCACTGCTGTGACTATGGCCAGGTGTCGCATTAACAGGTAGCGTCTGGGGGGCCGGGGCATACATAGATATGGGAGATTGTTGGTGGTGTTGTTGCTGCGGTATTTGTTGATGGTGTTGAAGCTGTGGTGATATTCCGGCGGCATAAACGTCAGTGTGTTCATAGGTCGCTGCTCCCGGCTGGTGGACTTGGGGAGGACTAGGAAATTGATGGTGGGTTACATATGGCTGTTGCGCCGGGGGCATGCCCCCGTGCTGTTGGACATGACCTGGGTGATGATATCCTGTAGGCACATACTCGACATAACCGCTACTAGTAGCCGACGAGTACCCATCTGCAGCACTGTTGCTACCACCCGTGTCGGAAGAGGATGAGTAAGAAAGATGCCTTCCATTCGCATCTGCAACAGGAGCTCCAGGGGCAGCGTCGTGAGGGGCGTAAGAGCCAGGGGTATTGGAGGGGAAGGCCATTTCGGCGACTTTCAAAGAAGCTTGGAGGGTGGAGGGGCGGGGGTTTGGATTGGAAGGGAAAAAGGTATTGTGGGAAGGGGGGGGGTCTTTTCGGAAACCGCGTAAGGCTGAATGCAGCTTCGCCTACAAAATGACAGGTGATCTCGATCGCCGAAGACAAGGGGTGCTGGGAAGGTGAGAGGAGGGGTTATGTGGGAAGCGGTATGAAATGTACTGTGAGTGGGTGGAAATAGAGAGCGAGTTTAGGTAGACGTGAGGAGACACTGGATGGCGGAAGCCTCCTTGATTTTGCAGATCGTGGATGGGGGACGGGCTCGGGAGGGAGGGAGAAATTATCCCTTGACCTTTTCTGGACCCAGACTCGCTAGACCGAGTGCGGTAGAAAATTGGTTCAGCTCGCCACTATCGTGACTGAATTGAGTTTGGCACCACAGCAGCGGCAACGAAAAAAGCTTGGCTTCTTTTGGGCTTCTTTTCTCTCGGTCCTCCTGTTCTGTTTCTCTGGAACACCACTCTTCCCAAATCAACTTTTCGCCGTTTGAATTGCGTATGATAGACAAAGGCCCCCAAAATACTGGGTCACAGGGCAGGGCAAGGTGTGTATTCCTAACAGGCAGTCGGTAAACATGAGGACACTTTTTTATTTTTTGAAAAGACAAAAATAAAAATAAAAATATAAAGGTCAGGGAGATAATACCGTAACAGGTTTTAGACTCGCTCCTTCCTTCCTCCCGGTCTATTGCTCGCCGATGGGTTATGCTGTGCTGCTGCTGGGCGAGCGCAGTGGTCGGCGTTCACTTTCAATGCCTGAAGTTCGGCGACCAGAGTGCGAGTCGAGCAGTGTGTGGGTGTGTGTGAGAGTGTGTGGTGGTGGTGTGAGAACGATTTAAGGTCGCCGAACAGAATTGAAACGGTTCCTCTCTGAATTTTTTTAGGGGGGGGGGGATGGTTGGGCTCGGCAATGGGCGTTATTTTATTTTTTTGCCCGACACCGTCAGAGATGATTGAATGGTTGACAGATAACTTAAAAGCCACGTCCTTCCTTCGAAAATCCAAGATTCCTTGAGTATCTTGTCTCCCTCTCCTTCATATATATATCAAAACCGCGAGGATTATCGATGTCTTTTGGCTCTAATAAGGAAAAAAGAGGCAGATATGTTGAGGATTTTGATTGACTGATCGACCGCGGGGAACCTTCTTCAGACCGCTATTACTGACTGATTGGTTGATTGAATTGATACAACACAACAAGACGATACGGTACGGTAGAACACTTGGAGAGAGTTGACGAGACAAAGAAGGAGAAGGAGAAGGAGAAGGGAAGAGCTTCCGCTCGCTGGGCTACCAGATATTATGAAGGAACGGGAGAAAAAAAATAAAAACCATGCCCTCCCCCCCTCCTCCTCACCCCTTTGCTCCTCCCATCGAGTATTCCATCCACCCATACCTCCGTCCGACCCTCCTCAGTCCTCACCCTCACACCCCCCCGGCCTCCCCTTCTTTCCTCCCTTTCCCTCACTTTCTTCCCATATCCACACGATCTGGTAACTGGCCAGACAACTCGCGGGAGATAATTAATCAATCAATCAATACTACAAGTCCCCGGCATGAAGAACCAGAACACAGGGGTCAACATTTTGTATGGCGAATTGTCTGTGCGCATCTGTGACCCCGTGCAAAATTCAGCTCCCAGGATCCCCCCTGTGTTCGACTTCTACTTGCCAGATACTTGTAGCTGCTATGCTCGAGTACAGGTGTTGGGGCAAAAAACGCACCCACTACGCCTTGTTCCTTCCAATCCTTTATCCCTTCATTTGCTTCTTGATGTCTAAATCCCTGTAGAACTGGAAAGAAAAGAAAAAAGGTTGCCTTATCATGCTCCTGTCCTCTTCCTGGTATTGCACGAGTTAGAAACCCTTTCCGTAAATTACCATGAGCAGTCGATGTGTGGTTACACAGGGCAAGAAAAAACGGTTGATGGGTAAGGATTTATGCATACTGTTGTCGACAGGCCACCTCTTCCCCTTTTCCCCCGCTTAGTAATGCACACAAAAGCCGTGCCTTGGCATAGGATTGTATGTGTTCGCTTTTTTAAAATACCCTCTTACAAGTACTCGTACAAGACAGGCAAGAAGTTATGGAACAGTTATTTGAGGTTAACAAGTCAAATATATCCCGTCTGTTTTGGTTAATGGGTTCCCCTCCCTTTCGCACTCCTCATTGAGTCCTCAACCTCCTAGGCACAGGTATGAGTGTCAGGGATAAAGTTTTCGCACAGTTAATTTGGGTTAGCCCGCAGAATAATCCCAGCCGTGTGCGAAAACATATCCCTTGGCGCTGTGCACTGCACTTGTGGCCATAAAGTTACTGAGCTTTCCCTCTGAGGTCCCTATTGTTGCTGCTGCCGTTTCTAGGGCCTGTTCTTTGCTATTTGGTCAACACCAGACGCCCGGCATGGCGTCTTTGTCCAATCCCCCATATTTTTAAGTTGAACCCAACAATTCTCCCCTAGTGACAAGTCAATATACTTGTACGGTATGTCTGTCGCATGGATTTCGCATTAGGTAACTTGTTGAGGCCCTCTTTTCCCCTCCCGCCAGACCTTCCCATGAGACTTTAAATTAAAGTTAACTTCAGCCATCCTCCTCTGAAGGGATGGGAGATGGGAGGGAAGAAAACTCTAAGGAATCAACAAGAGATATCGCCTACGCTTCACTAGTTTGGATGCTCCCAAAAGAATTCCAATAAATAACCCCTTTACCCCGCGCTACTCAAGTCAGTGCCTGGTCCCTCATGCATCATGAAGAGACCAAGTGTTCACTTTCCCCCTCGACTTTATTTATTTCTCTTTTTTATTTTCTCTTTTCCTGCTATCCCTGCATCTTCTAGCAATTCGAATTGCCCTTAAAGGGCCAACATATTATCTTCACAAGGCCCATAAAGCACTTCGCCTTGTCAAGGTGGTGTCCCGGCAATACGAATGTCAAGATATCCCCCAGAAAACCCCGATTTCGGGGATCAAAAATAAATAAAAATAAACAAAGAGTGCCCCACCTCCCTATCAACCGCTCGGGCCTCTCCGCGACACAATGCTCGAGTGCCTGCTATTAGTCGAACACAGAATATCCCGGCAGAGCTATTTTTCTTCCGCTGCTGCTGCCAATCCTAATCCACGCTTGCTGCGGGGAACCGAAATTATCAAATACGATAGCAAAGCGCAGAAATGTGTATGTGTGCTTTTTCCCACATTCTAGTTTCAGCCTCATGCGGGCCAACCAATCCTGCCAGCTCCTTTCTGCCCTTCACCACGGCTCACTCGCGTGTTGTCCTCACGTGGGAAACGTGTGTGTTATTCGACCCCTTGGGTGGAATGTGGCTTTGCCTCTCATAATTTGGGGGTACACTGCATTCCAGCTGAGCATTGCCTTTAGCTGCCCTGAGGTGGGGAGGGTTGGTACCGTATCCCATCCGCCTGACTTGCTCGTCCAGGAAATTTAATGAAAGATATAGGTGATAATAATATTACTGTATTATAAATTTCCTGAAGGTCGCCAAAGGGGGGCTCGAAGCCCTCCAAGCCCGCTTTTTTAGTTTGATTGCGCAACAACGTTCACCGGGCGCCGTGCTGTATGTCCCGCTCTGGAGGATCAGATGTACCGGTCTGTGAAGCCTCAAATTTAGTAGGCCTCCGGGAAGTCCATAACATTATCGACTACCGGTGCGGTACTAACCTCGGCGATCAACGGAATCCCCGCCATGCCATTTCTATCTTTCATGGCTTGCATCCCGGCTGATAAAATGCGAGTGGGTGCTTGACTAAAACGCAGGTTCACCCGAAGCTTATTGGCCGTATCAGCGTGGTGCCGTAGGAGTATGATACTTGTGCCACGGCAAGATAAACGTACTCTTTGCGCAGGATAAAAAAATTAAAATCGCCATCCTACAAACATTGATAGGGGAATCGTTAAGAAAAAGTAAGAGAAGTATATTTAATGAGAAGGGAGCATATTCCTAAATGACTACTATATTATACAGTACTAATCTAATTTTTCCTTCATTTTTTCTCGGAGTTTTTTTTCTTTTTCAAGAGCCACCCAGTTCGGAAATTGCAACACTCGTTAGGTCCCGTTGCCTGTAGTCAAGGGACGTAGTCAACAGGTGGGTGACGGCTGCAGCTGTGGCAGATTTTAGGATTTTTTGGATCAAAATTAAAAAATTAAAAAATTCATAGAATGATGCTCAACATTGCCCTCTAAAGCCTTAAGAAAATTATTTCAATATTGAAAACGATTTGGCTGAATGGCTGAATTGTGGGAATTTGGGAGCTGGGCCTTTTTCTTTGTTGGCATTGATCGAATTTGTGGGACTGGGTTACTAAGCATAAAATATATAACATCTATCGTACTTTTGCTCTCAAACACACCTTCTCATATCAGAACTTTGCTCCCTTTTTTATTCCGTACAAATAGTTCGCCTGCCGCACTTGTGCTCGTACATTGCTGGTGCGGTATGTCGCTATGGTACGTCTGCGGGGGTCCTGCACTCTGCGGAAGCGGAACGCATCCATATCATTGATGCTTCGGTATCGATACCATGGCCCTACGAGAATAATGGTGCCCAAACGTAAGGGGTTCCAATGACGCATCTAGAATCCGGTGCACAACACTTGTTACGCAATGGATATTGTCCTATTTCTTTGTCCGCCCCGACTCCGATGCATTGAGAGCGGTTCGGGCGGAAAGGGATCTTGTCCGTCACTCATTTGGTTGGTTGGTGCTGCCTCCTAGATCTCGGGGCTTAAGGGCGGGGTGGTTCGCCAGGTATATAAAAGGGTTCCCAGGGCCAGCGTCGATTGGCACTGGGTTATTGTCTTCAGGAATCCTTTGATTGAAGGTGAGATCCACTAGTGTTTACATAACTATGCGGATACCAAAACTTGAATACCGTACTGCACTGCACTGCGTAGGGGATCAATTCCGTGTATCCAGTTTGCAGTAAATGTTTGAACGCTGTACGGCAACTCTAAAGCGGCATCAGAAGAGCACGCCTTGCATGAACAAGGTTGTGCGGGGGAGAGAAAATTCAGAACCTTCCCTTTCTATTCCAATCTCCCCGGGCCAGCGGCTCAGAAAATATTTTCAACTTCTGTTCTCGACCGGGAGACTAGGAGTGTAATTAGTTGGCGAGAACAGCGAATAACATGCTGTTTTTTTAGAAAAGATTTATTATCGGTGACCTGCCCGTAGATCCTGTGATGAATGGTATGTTGCGCTCATTAATATATACTGGCTGTCAATCGTCAGGCCATCGCGAACTAAAGCCCGGCAGGATGCCCAACTATCTATTCGGCGACTTCGATTGCAGATGTGTCAATGACCCGAACTTAAAACGCCGATGCACGGGGACTATAATATCATATTTATGATATAACCAACAATAATCCTCCTTAGTATGGGTCACAGTGTATATTTGTTTACTGACTCTCGATTAATTGGCCATACGTCCGTTCGACACCTGCTTGATATGTCTTGACCTCAGGTCCTTGACTGGCTATTTGGCACATGAACCTGCTCATGCGATCTCTCTCAGTCAATACGAGCACGGTATTACGGCCTACTCGTCGCTGTCATTCCCCAGAAGATCCTGGCAGCGTTGGCCATTCCTGCGCCAAGCAGCCATCATCGACCTCGATCTTCACCTCCCTGAAAGCGGGGGCTCTAAATATCTTCGTTGCGCAGTTGTGGAATCTGAAGACGAATGCTCGTAAGCAACTAACCACCAAAAGCAACGATGCGCCCAATAGTGAATTAATTATTCCCGCCATCCCTCCTAACCTGACTTGTGCTAGTTGTTCGGATTTCCGGACATGGGCTTGGGTCCTCGAGTATGGACATGCGTTGATCGCCGTCTGCACTTAGCTGGGTGTGTTGGAGGAATTTTGGTGATTGGAGCGACTGGACCCATACTTACGTTTTGCAGATGTGAGGGTCATACAACACAAGAGCAGTTTTGGGTTTCGTCCTTCCCCCAATGGATGGGACTGGCATCCATTCAAACAGTGTTAGCAAAGCATCTCCGGAGTATCATATGCAACCAACTAGAGATACGTTGCCGTATCGACCGCCTCTGAAGCTAGGCCCCAAGACATCTCCTCAAGACTTGCATAACTACCCATCCACACAGCCGTGCTAGATTGAACACTGTGTTGCTGTAATCTGCCGTGCGCTACATTGACTGAATGGCGTCCCTTATGAGCCCTCAACCTCCCCAAACCTACCTTAGTTTTTGCAGCTCGCCGTTTAAGTTGCTTATTGCACTGTACCACGCCAGTCCTTCAATTTGGCGAGCAGAAAAAGTAAAGTGTACTAGACTAACATGAAGCTCAACCGCGGCAGCCAAGCTGATCAGCCCAAGCCTCCGGATCATCCCTAATATCCTGACGGAAACATCCGTTGAGGGCAAACTGTCTTCCACCAGTCCCACTGTTGCAATTATGATCATGCCCAGCGCTGAACAACTGTCAAAGGTGATACCCGGATCGCCAAGTTCGCCAGTGCGCGTTCTGGGGCGTGAGATACGCCCGAGTGCTGAGCCATGCTCCGGGACTTTCCGGGTGAACCAAACCGATGATGACGATACTTTCCCCCCCGGGTCTTATATGTAAGCGAAACAACTAAGCGCCTCTTAACTAAATTATAGTTAGCTAGGTTTCTCCGCATATATTAGTGGCATTTTCCCAATATTTCTAGTGCTGCGTACTTGTGAGGATGACCCCCCGATGAGACATCCCCAAGACATTTCTCTGACAAGCGGAATACGGAATGGTGCCAACTAAGAATCCTCATTTTTTCAGGAATTGATCTTCTATAGATTTTTTGAAGCGTGTTCCCACAGCGACACTATGGGGAGCCGGCAACAGAAACTGGGCTGGGATTGGGCTAACCTATCGTTGCATAAGGTTGGGGTATATTGCCCAGGAATGCCCAATTCATGGGCCGGGAAACGCGGTTTCACTAGGCCCGCATTTGTCCTCAATGGAATCCTAGGCGCTTGAGGGGATAGATAAAAAAACGCGGGAGAACTAGTACTCGAGTAGTCTCTGCGCACACCCCGGGCTGCCGAGTGTTTGTGCCTGCTTGGGTGGCTTCTTTGCTGGTGTGAAAAAAGCACTCTCCGTGTGAGACATCTTGTGGGACTGGGGCAGACCCCGGTGTCCCTATATGTTTGGAGAATTGGTTATATGTGATATCACAAGTTAGCTCGAGTATGATAACGATTTGATACTAGTGGGATAGTATGGTAGGATTTGCCCAAACTTCTTGCTGAAGTCTCCGGATAATGTGTGAGTTAGCTCTAGATCATGGGCTGATTATTCGTCCCGTGTGAGCTAAAAGGACTTGTGTCGGGAAACCTGCAACTAGGCAACTTACATCTTAAGTCATGTAGGAACCTAGGGTTGCACTTTCGATTTGGATTCAGGGAGCACATAGTCGTGGAGTCATCTTTCACTCCGCCATCCTTAATTTTCAGACTTTCTGAAGTAACATACCCCTCCGGTTTGGTGATTGACGCGTGTCTTTTTTTAGCCCCAGCCTCTCTAGGCTCCGGTATTCGCTAAAGCCCATCCGGGTGAATCTGAACTTGTGTGGATGGGGAGCTGTGCTGGCTCCCTTCACCGGACGTACCACTTTGATTCCGAGCCAGCGACCCTCGCCTTAGCACTAACCTATTCCCTACCTAGCTAGAGAATATGCTAATAGCAACTGGTTTCTCTAGCATTCCATCATTTGCCGCTTCCCTTTCGTTAGGACAACAATGTGTACAGAGACTTGGTGAGAGGTCGCCATTTATGACTATCACCAACCGATCTACTAACCGGAGGACTGCGCACTGCGCGACGGGCTCAGGTCCGAGGGATCATACGGATCAACGAGAAGGGAGTATTAATGCTAACAAAAGCTATTTGTACAAGATAAGCATTTGCAGCTAAAAGGGGAAGAAAATAAAATTTGTGAACAACGAGTGATAATTTGTGAACAGTCCCAAGCTGGAATAAGGGAAAAATGGGGATTATCCCATAATATTATATTCCAGATCCTCCCAATGAATTTATTTTAAAAACCGTCTCTGGATCCGATTTTCTATTTTGAGTAAACCTAGGCTAGCACATTAACTTTAACCCTCAGGATTCCGAAACGACTTAAACTAGTGGGAGGGCAAAGGGTGGTTGTTGGAGGTGGATTAGCGCTCTATTTATGTTAAAGAAAGCGACATGATTCTTCGTGTAGAAGTAGCATACGAGATTCCCTTGATTACGACAGCCTGAGGCGCCCTTTTCTGGGAATCGTGTGCGTGCCTAAAAGTATACACCATAGTTTGCTCCAAGAACCCGGCGTAGTAATGCTCGACCGGGAGAAAACAGAGCGTTCGTCGGCTACGCTTCAAGTAAATATTTTGATGCTTGGAGAAGGAACCTTCAGGGCGATAATAGGGTTCATATGGATGTGACGCCAATCAAGGAGGAAAGAGGATTTCACTGCGGCGGTGATTTTTTGGCTCGATTTCTCTTGTTGGATCGATGCTTGTGTCGCTCCGATGGTAAAAAATCATATCATACTGAGAGTCTTTTATTAAATTTTATCCTAGAGCGAGAGGTGGGTTGTTGTCCGCTTCTGTCTAGTCACTCACGATCACTCGCCCTCACATGTTTGCAGTTTCTATGATATATACTAGCTTCCGAATTTTAGCAAGAAGGGGACTAATGATCTGGACTGATCCTTTCTAAGCAGGGCTGAAGAGTCCAAGACCTATAGGGGTATATTATGATATCAATCCCAAAAAAGTTATCAAAAGGTTATCAAAGATTTTTTCTCGCCCTGAACTCAATTTCCCACAACCCGCTTTCCCACTTTTGGCTATGAATCTTCCCTCTCTCAGGTAAGGGGCTAATACGAAGCTCTTTAGTGGCAGTGGGAGAGGGAAAATTTGGGAATGTTGGGGAACTGGCAAACTGAAGGCCACCTTTCCGGAATCGATAATATTAACCGGATGGGGAGTGAGCCAACTTAAGCAGGATTCTGGGACTCGCACTTGAGAGTGAGATCTTGGAAGGTTTCATCGCCACTCTGACGTTTCCGGGGAGGTCGGCGCGGTTCTAACGAGCAGGGAAATATTAGGAGAGATTAGTCTCTGGGTATGTGTACCAGCGATTCGCAACACTGGCTATGCACAATGTTTAAGGATGTAAAAATGAATTAGGGCAAGAACGACACTCTCTGAAGGATAAGGTATCACACCCAGCTGAACGAACCTTTCATCTATCGGTTTTAGCAACATTTCGTCATCCTCATCACAGGTTCCCATCACAAAAAGTCACTCTCCTACAGAAGCCACCTGATCCCCATCAAGACTTCACAACCATAAACTCATCTCTAATAAATATTCATATAATTCGACAAAACTGGCAAAGGAACCCTCCCCTTCTCTTGGCCTCTTGCGCTAAAAGATCTACATCCCGCTGCACCAACTTTGACACCCCCCTTAACCAACAAAAGCCCATAAAGACCAAACTCTTTCAACCTCACCGCCTCCTCTAGGACACCCCCCGCACCGGCGCTAACTAGCGCCCCCGCCTCTAAAAGTACTTTAATAACAACGTCTTTCTTCCGCATCTTCAGCTCTGACAATAGCTTCGGTCCCTCTGCCGCGGCGTGTTGCTCAATCAGGAACTCCAGGATTAGCAGAGATCTGTCGCTGACTGCGTAACTAAGTGCTGTTCGGCAGCACATATCGCTCGATGAAACGTCTGCTCCGGAAGCTAATAATGTCCTTACAATGGCTTCGTGTCTGAAGTCTGCTGCTAGATGAAGTGGCGTTTCACCCCATATGTCTCTTGCATTGACGTTTGCTCCAGCTCCAATGAGCATGGAAACTACGGCTGCTGAAGCTTTCACCTCGCATGCCCTATGCAGGGGAGTCTTTCTATTCAAGTCTTGAGCGTTCGGATTGGCGCCAGAGGATAGTAGTAGTGCGACTACCTCCTGGTTTGAAGAGATTGCAGCAAAGTGTAGGGGTGTTGAGGAGGAGTAGCCGTATGTTTGAGTGTTTATTTGTGAGCAGATGGACGGGAGTGTGAGGAGGTATTGCAGGAGTGGGATGTGAGAATATTTTGCTGCCCAGTGTAGGGGCGGAAGACCGTATCTAGGCCTCAGAGCATGAGTTTTCAGGAGCGGTGTTAGGAGCTCGTGCAGGTATGGATGTGCCAGGATCAATCTTGAGAGGGGTTTGGTCGGCAGATGCGAGGCGACTATCAAGAGGAGTTCTGGTGGGAATGAAAGCAGCATTTTGACTACGTGATACTATTTGGTTGTCGGAGAGTCGTTTGGCGGAAGGGTGGTTGTCGAGATGATGATGTAGAGGAATGAAACAAATCGGCGACTGCTCTGATATCATATACTATCCGCCAAGCAGCCTGCCACCACAACCGCCTAACTTCCGATACCGTACCATACCGTCAATCCGTCACCTCGTCGCCACCGGAAGGGAGCAATCGGTAGCCGTCTCATCTTCTCCTCCGGGTTATCCCCTTTTCGCCTCTCCTACCATAAATTAATCAAATATCGTAGGGTTTCTTATCCACTACCTCCAATCATCTCTAGCCCGTACTCCCATTTAATACAGCACTATACTCGTATAGTCTCAGCATGCTCTAACAAAAGAGTATTCGGAACGCTCTATCGGGAGGCTCTTTCTAAATAAGCTTATCCAGAGCGCTAACGCCAGCGGCCAAGTTTCCGGGAAAAAGATACCGGTCGATATCACTCACCGGAAACATGAAGTCGGAAGGACCGCTATTATTAACCAGCCGGGAGAGGGGAAGGGAAAGGATTTTGGAAAGATGATTTATTTATTCTACCGAGATGGCTCGTACCGCGGATTACAGAGGGGATGTCTTTCGATAGCCTTTTTCTGAATCCAGGAGAGAGAGGACTTGGCTAGCTGAGGGATACGCTGCGGGTGTATTGCACTATTGCGAAAAACCCTGATTACCAGCGAATTACTGTTTTTCTGGAATGGTTAGACTGCTTCCCGGATTATGGGAACTTTATGCGAGCCATGATCGGGGCATCCTCCAATGCCATTAACTACTATTCCCCATCGGAGGAAACTTACAAATACCTACCTCCCGGTAGGAAACCTGTTCCCGCGACTGGGCAGCTTCTGCCACCTACAGGCCCCAATCTAGAAGCCAGGCGCCAAGCATACGCTAAGTCACCGCTCGACTTACACAAGGTATTGTGTCCTACGAGTGCTTTTGTATATCTCGGGCTGACCGGGCCCAAAAGGTGATATTTTGTGCCCTAATATCCGGCCTTGCTGAGCCGTAGTTACGCCACCGGCCCTAGCCTACATAGTTCTTCTTCTCGGTGGATGAAAGCCCTATGCTCGAGTAGCTTAGGTAAGCTAGTATCCCGGGTGACCTAGAATAGGTCCTCTGATACGAGCTGTATTCCCTGAGAAATAGGTCCCATTCCTCTGCAGGGTCTGGACCATAAATCCTTGTGGGAGCCCCTATACCCAGGAGAATTCATGTAACCCTACTGCTTGAATTCGCAGGCTCAGAAAGTAGATTAAACAGTGAAGTTAAATCAATTACAGTAGGGGATTGCAGTAGGGAGTAAGGAGACCTTCTCCAAGTCCCGGTCTCGGGGTGGAGTGTGTCACCCAAGAGGACTATACCAAGGCTGTTCCCCAGAAACCCAAGGGAGAATGTCACAGATTAATTGCTGCATACGTAATTGAGCTCGGGGGGGAGGTGGCGCGCTAGAGTGCTAGCAGCGAGAGCTCACGAGTTTGCCCCAACTTAAGAGACTATTGATGAGATGGAAAGATGGTGAGTTTACACACTATACAAACTCAAGCAAAAACCTTGACCATCTCCGTTCTTTTTGGGTTATGAATTATATAATAGTTCACAATATACACTATGGCCCAGCCCTAATGCTTAAAACTGGAATAGAAGGCATCATCAAGGGTGCAAGTATAACAATAATATTATATAATATTATTATACAAGTATCATAGTATTATTAGTGAAACTTGATTCATGAGATCTCACCCACTATGTGTGTTGATGTATGTGTTCCCTGGACCCGATAAAAGAAGCTTGATTTTTCTAAGGAAGCGGAGAGCGTGCTATTTATGCTGCCCAAAAAGAACACATATCCACTTCAAGAAAACAAAAGAAGACGAAAGAAAAAATCTAATGCGCATCGAGTTACATCTATGATTGACCAATTGAGCAGCGAAATAAATGAAAGATCCAAAAACAGATGAATGGAGCTTAAACTCTGACGGCATTAAAGTGAAACTAGTATGAACTAGGAAGTACTGTCGTACTCAAGAAGATAGAGAGTACATATCCGAAAGTATAAGTTCAACAATGCGCAGCTTAGAAATTGAGGAAGGAAAAGGAAGACTAAGGGAGCGAACAAGAGTAAAAGAAGAACTACTCCTGTACGGCGGATAAAACTAAGTCCAACAATGTGAACACCAAGAAAGCAGCCACGGAGGCTGCATCCGGCAACGATTCAGAGCTGCAGTTCAGTGCAGGAGGCTTTCTTCCTATGAGTAGTCACAGATCTGCGGCTTCAAGTCATACAGAGTAATTGCACTTCTGCCCGTGGAAAATTGCTAGCGCCATCAGTCCTCTTCCTACAGTAAGAATTGTTAACACTCCTAAATCCTAAAGGCCTTTAAGGGGATACCACATTAAAACGACGGAACTTATTCCTGGAAAGGATACATGTGAAACCGGAGGCTAGCTTCTAAATCCTATCTTGGGAGCATTTCCTATCACTAATATTCCCTCCGCGGATGTTTCTTTAAACATAGAGATCTTGTCCTTGGAGGTTTTCTTCTCCTGTTGCCCTCACCTCCTCCAGCCATCTTAAAGTGACATCGCGCTTTAACGCATGTAGCCTAACAGGGCGATTCCCACAGGCAGTGGATTCCATACCATATTCCAGTTCATTCAATCCATTTCGTCCATTTCTTTTCCCTTCCAGCCCAACGAGTATACTGTAGGAGCTAAAGAAAAACATATCATAGCATATATCGTTAGGGAAATGACCTAGCGGTATACCATAGCCCCGGCCAACTTGTCTCCAAAGCCATTGGATCCTTGTTAGGCCTAGCCCCTCATGCCATGCGCTCCCTATGGACATGTCCCGGCCCTGAAAAAGGATATAGCGCGGGGACTCGAAAAGGCATTTTTCAAGTGGCTGTTAGCGCAATTGAAAAGGCGCAGTCGTATTCGAGCAATTCTCAGTCTTGATCGTCCTGATCGATATATTTGTTCTACCTGAGGGAGGATGAGGAAGTCGGTGCAGACTTCACCCAGTCCGCCACCGACATTAGGATCCCTAGCACGATAGAGGGTTTGCGCAGAGAGAGCTGGGCGGTGTCAATCCGAGTTAGTGGCAAGTTGCTGACCTGACTCCCCGATTTCACCTGGCCAAGGTGTAAAAGGTGTAAAATTTCACCAGGAATTAAGAGTCCTAAATACCAACTCCAGCAATACTAAGAGTGTGATTTTGTAGCCATGTTCTTGAAGTATAATTTTTTTGACGAGAGCCCTCTCAAGATACTCGATAATTGGCCGCGTATAGCCCCTTGACTGGACGCTGTTCAAGAGGAGGGCCATTTTTCGGGATTCCATATGTTCTTTCTGCGGGCGAGGGCCACCGGGAGCACTATTGATAACTCGCACGCAGCCCAGACGGCGCAAACTCTCCAATGGAGATGAGGCATGTGGGGACAGGGCAGCTTGTGGGAGTTACGAGGCATGAATATCATGATAGCTCAACCCGATTTCGCTTACCAATGTCAAGCATTTGACAAGATTGGGCCTAGCCCAGTGTGGCACATAAACCTTTCGAGTTCATGCCCGTGCATGGCAGAGTACATATACATTTCCCCCTGGCGCACCGGTGCCCTTGTTCTAATTTCTCTGAACAAAAGAGCAGACTCGGAAAAGAAGTTGTTATTGATAGGTACATTTTCTCCCTTCATTAGGGTATCCCCTCTCTCCCTATGCTGGCGCTGGCCCCCCAGGCCGCGGCGCGGTCCTCAGTCGCTCCCCATTCGCCGAGGAACCCATACGACCAAATGATGATATGGTTAGTTGTTACGCAAGCTACAGCAAGCAAAATAGCATGTGATCTTATCTCGCTCTACAGTCGCACTCTCTCACCGTGGTGGAACTCTTTATACGGGAATCTTGCTATTATGCATGAGCCTTTGAGGAATTTATACCCTGCTCCCATACAAACGGACCTCGCTATAAGGAATTTCCTCCAAAACCTCGCTATAACGAACGAAACCCCTCTTGCCCCCGGCCCCTCTTATAACGCGGTGCGACTAGATCTTACTCCGTCCTCCGAAAGGAAGTATGATGTGTGTAAATTGGCGGATGTAAGGACCCCACTTTAATACCAAGGGTGAATCAAGGGCCCCTTGGGAACATGCCTTCCCACACTCGCCCTGGATACTACTGCCTTTTCGTTTACTTAACTCCGAATAGAACATAAACAGTGTTCAATGATTAGTGACATTTTCTCTTGGAAAACGAGTATTGTATCCTGATAGTATCCCCTGAGCCGGCCATCCCCCAAACCGGAAAAACTGAGATGCCCATAGTCCGGGAGTGGAGTACCGTAAATTGAGAACTTGAATGAGACCGTGTGCTATGTAGTTCAGAATTCCCTTCTCTGGAAAGGGGGCAAAAAACACAGCAAAAACAGAGCCCCTTTCCCCCCCTCCGAGACAGAAAAGAAATAAAAAATTACTTGGCCTTACTGCGAGAGAGGAAAGTCCAACGACATAGCAAACCGTCCAATTATTCAAGTTCTTACGGTAGGATGTTGTGTGTTGTAGAGTGTCAACGAGTGATACAGTGAGTGACCACCACCGTAAAAGCACAGCAAATAACTAGGCAAAGACCGCAAACAAAAAGCCTCACTGTGGAGAGTGACTTCCTCGGCATTCTCAGCAGTACTATGAGGGCTCGTCTATCGTGTAAGCTGTTTTCGGATTCTCCCTAGGCACTCATAAAGCCTGCACTTGACTGCGCTACCCTCCTAGCGGAGAGAGGATAGAGAGGGGCTGTATAAATAATAGTGTTGCTTACCAACGTTTGAGCAGTAGCACATCAGAAGCAATTCAAAGACTCTTTGCCAGAGCTGACTCCAGGGAAGGCTAAAAGCAATGATAAGAGTGATCTGTTACTTCCTTGACTAGTTATCAGATTTATGAAGCACCAATCGTTTCTAAGGTCCAACTGCAAGGCACAATTATCTCGGTGAATCGGTCTTCCTACAACTCTTTAATTTAGATAGCATTATTAGGCTATTTAGAACATTAAGCATAGTGGTCGTGGTTAGGGTCAATCTGTTCAAATTACGCTGCCAGCCAGGATGCATCTGCACCCACCATCTACCATATAATGCCCTGTTCCTACCGAGGAGATCTATAGGGCGCGCGGGATACGGGTGTGGAGCATCCACGAGTTTGTGTTCGAGGTACCGGAACTTTCGAGTCCGAGTTTAGTATGGGCATTCAGATGTACGCAGATGATTTTCCATGCGATTTTTGATCCCTGTGTTCGGGCGCTTCATACCGGGTACTTATAGCCATGAATCGCCCGCCCCTCACAAACCCCTCGCATCCCCTGCGTTAGGTCGTATAGACAGTGGTTCATCAGCCCTCACTCGACCCTGGACAACTGTCGATGGAGTAATTTCGGAAAAGTAAAATTATAACTCATGATTCAGGACTTTCCAACCCGTGTGTCCCACCTAAATCCCCCGAAATACCTTGCAAGCACATGTTTTGTGGGAAGCGGGGGGGGGGTAGTAGATGGGTGGTCCCGGGGTACGGGAGAAATACCGGTAACGAAGGATTAGCCGCACGTTGGGGAAAGCCAGTGCGTTGCGGGGTTCATAATAAATATCTTCACCCAAGCCTCTCTAAATATCTCTAGTCTTAGTTGTATGGAATGAAGGCCCCCCTTGTGAGTCGGATTGGAGATGGGGATCGCTGAGGGAGAGCGAAAGTGAACCAGCCAGCCAGAAGTCGGGGAGACTGCAAGTTTGCCACACCGCAAAGAAACGAAAAACGATTCGGCACAACAGTAAGCCAACACTAGCGCCAAGCCGAGCCATCACAGAACCCACGGTATTCCGCCCATGGAGAAGGAGGAAGAATACCCTTAAACACCTTGTATCAGGGTCTTCCATTGTACCTGTTAGTACAACAAGCCATATGCAGGTCCGAGAAATGCAATAGGTTGAGCTTCAGCTAAAATTGTAATACCGGTAGTTGTTGGTGCCTAGGTGCATGACTCGCTATTCCGGGAGCGGGATATGCCGTGGAATAGGTTAAACTGTCGAGCTCCGGTTTAGTTCAGACCTCTACTCGAGTAGAGACCCAGATCTGAGCATTCTTGCTGGCAATACCGGTGAGTTGAATTATTATGCTTCCCTATAGGAGCCCCGTAGGACTCCCAGATAGATCGCTATCACCAACACACACTGTAATTCCCGCTCTATAAACAGAGGGAGAATGCGACCAGTCCTTTTTGCTCTTCAAAGAAAACTCGATCCCTCGTTCTAGCCTTTGATCCCCCTCCCTCCCTCTCACGTATTGATTGTTGGTGAAAAATCCGAGAGGTTTTTCCCAAGGAAGATAAGAGTGGAAGTATCAGGTAATGCGCTTTGCCAACAAGCTTTCCCCCTAAGTTTAAGTCAGGGTTCCGTTGGAAACGCCAACCGCGGATACTCGTCCCCAGGACTATGACATGTTACCAGTAAGGGGACGAGGGCTTGTCACAAACCCTACTAGCGCTAGCCCTATTACTAGTGGCCATCATTCTCGCCGACGCCGACACTTTTGTGTAGTGGCTGAGGTCAAAAATGCCTTAACTATTCCAGGTTCAGCGATTTGCCGAACTGAACTACGGAACGGACTGGCAACGGATTAGGATCAGGATTCCATTGTTATATTTACTTGGTCAAGTTATGTTTCATATGAGGTTGTGTAATACTGATGATGATCCTGTACCTTATTTGAATAATCTCAAGATCAGTACCGGTACTTGGTCATTGTTAAAGAAATCAGGATAAGCCAATCACTACCCCAGTGGCTAGTGTAAGTAAAACGGCCAGGTGGATAATCTACAGATGATTGAAGAAGCAAATCCCACATACTTGTACTTCTAATAGTTTTTATTTACTTGCCAAAATAAATAAGTATGATACCGGTATGCGCTCGAGTAGATTGTCCCTAAAGCCACTAAACCTTTGATACATGGTAGTCACTAGAGACATTTATTGTGCAGTGGTGGCTGTAAGTGGTCTACTTGACTTTTCCCAGCTAGTATCATGATCCGTGGGGGAGGTCAGTAAGAACCGGAAAACTATTTCAGCCGATACATACAAATCTCTGCTCAGGGGTGTGCATGGGTGATCGGACGGACAGGGTCAGAAAATGTATGCTGATACATACATTTTCTGACCCTTGTCCGTCCGATCACCCACGTACACCCCCGAGTACAGAGACAAGGCTTATGTCCCCCGATTTTTAATGACCCTGAGCACGCCTGAGTGCAACCCATTTTCCCAGTCCCGGTTACTTTAAAAATGGGCTAATACTGCCTAAAAACAACAGTCCTTGATAATCAGGCCCTGCCAATCAACCAGACAGCCTATGACAGCGCTGTCTCCGAGGCTATATTTACCCGTAATGGTTGCTGCAGGTATCGACCCAGCCATGACACTTCACGCATCAAGCACAGATCTCCCAAGCCCCTTTTCCCAGGCTTATGAGAGCCAGTTTGGCCGTGAATTGTAAGGCACCAGGTACCAGTAGCCAGGAAGTCATCTCAGGATGCGTCCGACAGGTGGTCGGCATTGTTGGCTCCAAGACGGCACCCGGAGTCAGCAATCTATCCCGTTTTTTTGTTCTTGAAAAATTCTCGCCAATCAAAACGAAACGGGGGCCGCATTTCCGGGCGCCGGCCGGGATGGGAAAGTACCGCAGCGGCTCCCCAAACCTTATTTGGCGAAACCATCGACAACCAGCCAATTTCCGAGCACCTAAAACTGTGCTGCCCCAACGGTGCCTCCTGGCTCAATCAGTTTTTCAGCAGCGGGCGTCTTTAAATCTCCTTGACTGAACTGGCAGCCCCGTTGCTGTGCCATACACGGTGGCTGGGGCTCAAGCACGGTCCAAGTAACACTGCTGGAGGCACACCGCTGACCTTGAATAATTCCCTCTCCAGATTATTAATCACTAGGATGCCGTGGCATGATGATCAGCACCTAACCGACGTGGGGTCTCGCGAGCCTATTTTGCAGCGAAATCGAGCATCGGGAAAGAAGCTTAAGCGCCTGTGTAAAACAGGCACTAAACTCGCTTCAAACAAAGTGTCTATAGCACCGGTACCCGTACTCGAGTATCGTACTTTATACATCCTCAAGATACCGTGAGAGAGCCCCCGCCGCCTCTTGAGTCTTGGCCGTGGATCACGTCAACCGGGGTGCCGGCATGCATTCTGGGATTCGCTATTTTTGGTCCGCAATTGAGGGGCTGATTCTGTCGGCCACAGGCACCGTCTTGTCCTTGCATTCGCCCTGCGAGATCTGGCTGACTTGGCAGGAGACAATGGGTAAGTGCAGTATTTGCTTCTTCAGAACCGACGAATCTGGTAGTGCCATTCTCAGTCTTGGAGGGGAAAGCTGAAAGATTGCAAGGGTGATTCGTCACTGAATTTGCAGCGCTTGGTTTTCATGGTAATATTCGATTAGTCTACTTGTACGAGTACTAGTACAGTACTTGGTGCTGGCAAAAGTGTCTGGGTGTGCAGACAAGAATTTTGAAAATATTTTGCCGCGGGGGCGAAGTACGACACATACAATTTTTTGCAAAACCCTCCTTTTTTCTTCTGGTCACCCGGATGCCTATCGCACTTACCGGTATTCTCGCCCCCAAAGTACGAGTACCGGTACCACAGGGGAGGTGTCCACCAGGAGAAATGGCCTTTTCCCCCCCGTTCGACGGTTCGCCTTAACTCTGTCTTCAGTACAAGTGCAAAGACTGATACATTGTCGGTTTGGTACCCGTACTTCAGAACGGTCAAATCAGCTGTGGTTTCTCCCCAAACCCCCCCTAAAATCCTCCTGGAGGGTTCCCTCCAAAATTTGAGATGCGATGATGGAGCTTTGGGAGGAGTTTACTGAGCAGAAGTTTGTCTTCTTTCTCTGTTACTGGTGTTCTATCTACTTGTAATCCTATGGTCCTCAATGCACTTGCCGGCATTGTGTGAGGCAGGAATTCCCGATTTTGCTTACTGGCAGTGAAACGCTGCTGACGGATTGGACAGAAATGGTTCACGGCACGAACTGGAGCACTCGTACAGTATTGTCATGTGGGGGTTTGACTCAGGAGGTCTGTCTCAAATCCTCAGCCCCGCATTGTCCCATACCACGAAGGCCTTTTGCCTTTTAGCTCCTGGTGCCAATTGTCGATTTCATGTGAAGGAGTTCGAGGCTTCCTGGAGCTTGTTTTCTGAGAACAGCTGGGACAGGCTTTTAACCTGTTTCCTCTGTCCCGCTTATTTTAGCCTTGGCTGTAGATTACTGGATTCTCTCCGCGTTGGGTGTCAGCAATTTAGCAAATTTTGCTTATCTGGTGTAGGCTGCCGGTAATCCTCCCATTAACGGGAACGCGGCGCTACGGTGGAAGTCTCACGATAAACACTCCAAATATGCTATGTGCGTAAGTGGCCAATTTCCGCCAATCAAATTAGCGGGCTAAGTGTGCTTTTCTCAGCCCCTCGCTTCAGTTGGTCCAGAAACCAGTATTTTATTTTATTTTTCCCTTCTCACCCAGGCTTAGTTCACTCAGCCGTGTCACGTTCCACCACACGCCTCTCCATATCGGGTTTTGGTTCGGCGAATAAAAAGTTGGATGCTGACCCTTCGAGGCCCATGGAAGATATGCCGGTGGAGGGTTTTGCTGGATAACACACCCACCCACCCTTCCTCCCCTTCCTTCCGTTCTTCAACCGCTTTCCGCCCACATCTTGAAAGCAGGATTCCCTGGATCAGGTTGCGGATAATTCCTTCACGACTTTCGTTAGGTTCATTCAGTTTGGTACGGTACGCTCGCTGGCAGGCGTTGAATCATGGCTCGAGGCGGATTTAGCACTGTGGGAAAATGGGTTGGATTTGGCGTTCTGCTGGGGGGATTAATTTCTGGGGCTCAGAGCACGGATTGTATGACACGACTTTCTGGTGGAGAGGGGTGAAGGAGAGAGGATGGACACGAAGGGGAAGCGGGAGGGGGGGATAAGATCCTCAACTAACTAGTGTCCTCTAGGCAATATTAAACCTTTCGCTCTTCCCTGGCAGAATACCACCATCTTGAACTATCCCGACAGATCCGCCGCTCATAGAAGCATCAAATGGCAAGTTGGTATGTTGTGCAGATATCTCGCTCGTGCATTTTCGCATCTCCCCAGCGACGACTTGCTTACGACGCGTAGGTTCCGGCGACCAAATACTCGCCATGCAGCTGGGAACAACACTCAACTCCACCTTCATCCCTGATGGCGACAAGGTGTGCAAGAATGATGGAACGACGGATGAGCCGCCGGGGAAGTTTGGTTGCATATTTTGGAGAGGAGGACTCTTTCAGCCTGCGAAGAGTAGCTCCTGGATGAAGGATACCGGCGTTGTGCCATATAATGGATCTGTGAGGAATGAGGGATGGGATTATCTTCATCAGGATATGTATACCAGTATGTATACCGCGAAACTATGCATAAACGATGGGAGGCTTGGCGAAACTAATGGACTGCAGAGGATGATAAGGATCCGCTATCTGGTTTCCCAAGAGGTATGTTGATGTTCATTATCTTTCGTAATACACTAAACTAACACGATTTAGGTTGGGACACGGTCGGCTTTGGCAACAATCTTGACATTCAAGGCTACCCGATGACCATTATCGATGATGGGAAGTTTCCATTTGGGTATGATTAACCCGCTAATTTCTGATTGATCTCAACTGACGGAGTGTACCCTAAGCGCTGGCTTCATCGGCCTTGCCTCTGATTCCGTGTTTCTCAAGTCAGCCGTTTCCGCCAACATCACACCTTCCGCTTCCTGGGCTTTCGATTACGGTCTCACCGCCGCGGATGTTCCAGGTGAATTTGTGGTCGGAGGTTACAACGCAGCCAAGGCCAAACCGGAAGACTGGCACAACTTTACTGTTTCTCCGGACAAGAGCAAGCCTTGCCCTTTGCAGGTGACGGTTAGTAAGATGACGTGGGGGACTACCGATTTGATGACTGGAATGCGTATGTTTTACTCTACTCGTTAGATTATGCTTAATTTAAATTATACTAATATTTTTGTAGAACCATTTATGGCATGCGTAGAACCGGCATATTGGTCAATGATCATGCCCTATCAAGTCCAGCAAAATTTCAACAACACCATGATCAACGGTCGCTCTAACACAACCTTCTGGAGGGCCACTTGGGAATATTATTTTTACAACCTAACAGACCCAATTCCTGATGGTGACATCACTATCGAACTTGACTCAGGGTTTTCGGTAACGATGCCACGTGAAGAATGGTTTTATGATGCAGTTCAGATTAATGGTGATGGACATTGGGACAAAATACCGGGTATGAGAAACCGAGTGATGGGCTCGTGAAGCATCGAATCTGACCATATTGCAGGATCCGTTCAAGCAACGCTTGGAACAGCTGGTTACGCGGCGGGAGTTACCCCTCTTCTCCCTTTCCTCGGCGCGCCCTTCCTTTCTCAAACCTACCTTGTCGTTGACTATGCGAGCAAACCCCAAACCTTCGCCCTAGCAAAGACCAATCGTGCAAAGGCGGATTCAAAGCTTGTACCTCTAAGCTGCGGAGGGTCTTCAATAAGCACTAATGCAACAACCACCCCGAAGCCAAATAAAAAGACTCCGACCGGAGTGATAGTTGGTTCAGCAGTGGGAGGATTCGCGGTCCTGGCAATAGTCGGAGCAATAATATTCTGCCTCCTCCGCCGTCGCAAACAGGAAGCAGAAGCAACCGCGGAGACAAACGTCTTTTCAGGAGCCGATCCCCCAAAGACCGACATGGATAACACGGGATTTTACCGTCCACCAGCGTACTCCTCCTCAGGTCCCTCTCCGGTCGCAGGCGGATACCCCGCTGAATCGGTCATCTCGGACAGCAACTCGATGAGATCGCCATCCGGATACTCATATGTGCCTTCTTCCCCACCCCCTTCTGCCAGGGGAGGATACTATCCTCCATCCATACCCCGCAGGCCAACGCCCTCGGCCATGAACGCTGGAGTACCTCAGCCCCCAGCTGAATTGAGCGCAAGGCCACCGTCCGCGGCAGCTTTTCCCGGAATGTTCCAGGATGATGACTATGATGCTGTGTCCTCGAACGAAGGGAGTAAGAGGGGCAAGTGAGAAAGTAAGATGCAAAGGACGAGACGTTTTTTCATGTCTTTTTTTTTTCCCTCCAAGAGGAGTGTCCAGCGGGCGTTTTAGGATGTATATATGATGTAGTGGTATCATCCGTTTTTCCCCTTTCCATATACTTTTTCTCCTTCTCTAACTGCTTTTATTTAATTGTATGAAATTGTGTGTAATCCGAGAATAATTCCCCGGGACAAGGGAGAAACCCCTTTTTCAGATGACTATTATTTCCTCATGTGGCATAGATGTTTGTCGCAGAGCAGCGCTGACTGCACGCACGGGACCCGGGGGTTCCGAGGTCGTGTTCGTGTTGGATGTTGCGGATTAGGAAACAAATTACTGTGCGATTACTCATACTGTAACATAGCCATGTTCTCTGCATGCATTGATCGCGAACCTGAAGCCTGGCCTTTTCTTCTTACTTGCGCGCAAATTAAGCTATGGCGCGGATCAACCGAAAGAGAAAGAAAAAAAACACACCAAAATCCGAGGCCCGTTGCACTATGACTTAGTTTGCTCGCAAGTATAATATCATATCTGCGCGACAAAAAATGGAGGGCTACCGCTGGAGACTCTTGAAAGAATGAATGGAGGAAGGAGGGAGGGAGGGAGGGAGGGAGGGAGGGAAAGAGGTCGGCGGGGACTTTTTCCTTCCTTAGGCAGATTTGGCCAGTAGCAGCAGCAACGTAGCAGTAGATATACCGTATACCGATATATCACGGTACTTGTGTAGCACGGTAGTCAGAGGTGTCTCAACATCAAACAATGCACGAAAGGCAAACACCTGCCCCATCTTTGCCTGATCTCCCCAGAGAATGGATATGGATGAGGTAACTGTACGGTACCAAAACCGCCTTTTTTTACCGTCCCGCTACCTCCCCCTCCCCCGTAGCACAGTGTATGGTTATCCCACAGCATCAAAAGAAAGCCTACCGTACCAACGATCGGAAAAAGGAAAACAAATATTAACAAAAAAAAAAGTAAAGGGAAGTAACTGATACACGAGTAACGCTGTTGGTTGATTCGGCCCGTGCGGCGCCATAAAGCTTATCTCGCTGTGGTGTACCTTTTTTGTTTTGGCAAATGGGGGAAGAAAGAAAGAGAGAGAGAGAGAAATGTGCGTCGGTTCGGACTGGCGGAGCGTAGAGGAAAAGCGGGGAACTCGAAGGATGCACGAAGGGGGAGAGATGGGGGGGAAAGAGAAGAAGAAGGAAGAGGGAAAGGCAGGAAGGAAGAGGGAGGAAGGGCATTGTGTAAAAGAGGCTGAAAAAAAAACCCCCTTATGGCAGTATCGCGGGTGCAGTTTGTTGGCGGGTGGGTTTGTCGGACGAATGGATAGGTGGATATAACAGAGGGCAGATATAATTTGATATGATAGTAGATGTGTGTGTGTGTGTGTGTGTTCATGGCGAATAGGGTTGCTCGCATCACAGATATTCGAGAGACAAAAGACCTGAGAACAGGAGAACAGATTTGAAAAAATACGAGTTCGGGGAATTCCGGACCTGAGACAATTGCAAGGCTGAAAAGTATTTGGATTTCTTTTCCTTCTTCTTCTACGGTACTACTCCGTGCTCAGGTGTGTCCTCAAAAATCGGGAGAGAGAGATCAACAAGATTGTAGGGGGGTGAGTGAGCAGATAGTCAGTATATAAATGGAAAATAATAATAAGCACTGGCAGGAGCAAATATTAAATTGAAGTGGACACACCAAATATATTATCTCACCAATGATAAGATGTCCTGGGCCAATACTTAATAATGATTGGCAGTAGTACGGATTGGGCTCATAGATATTAGCTGAGACTCCTAGAAGCTGATTGGAATCTCCAAAGTTCATGTTAGAGGAAGGTAGACGCAAATACAACTGGACCAGATTCCCAACTTCGACAATCCTGTGCTCCCTTCCACGAAGTTTATCGTTTTTGCTACCCTCAGCTTACCGACCTTTACGGACACACCCGAATACCGCCTAGCAATCACTGGGGGTTTATCCCAATAGATTCCCGAAGAGAAAGTGGAACTAAGTTATCGTGTTCGGTGTCATACGTATCAGACGGAACCGTCCACCCCAGAGCTTGGAAAAAAGCGTTATTTTTTTCCTTTTCCCTCGGAGTGCCAGTATAATAATATGAAAAAAGCGTTGTGCACGCGGCGCCGGAGTCTTGCGACATGAAAAGCTTACATAAACGTTTTTCTTAAACCCGAGGGCTAAAAAGGAAGTACCGGATAGTGATAAGGTTGCAGGTCCAACGTGCAAGAGCAGGTACTTTGGTGGTTCCTAGCTTGGTGGGGAGGGGAACGTCCTACCGCTGGCGAACGAAGCGGCAACCATGGAGGGGCGGGTGGAACGCAAGCCAGAGAGCGAAGCACGGACTGTGAGTAAATGATTACTAGAGCAAACATCTACAGGAACGAACGAAGACCCCGAGAGGGGGGGTTTTTCGCGGTGTCGTGCTGTACCTGCACTGCCTCCCGAGACTCGTCTGTGTTCTGAGTGAACTACCGCATTATCTGGCGAGAACCTGCAGGCACTTTTACGTTGAGATACCGTAAGGAGCTGCTGAGGTGATGCCTGCAATTCCGTCGAAATTGGAGCTCCGAAAGGCCTTGTCCCAGCTATACGAGTTAGGATTAGGATATGGAGTTTTATTGCAACTTCGAGACTGAACGGGAATAGAAAGATCTTGTTTGAACGGACTAGCGCCTAACGTATTTGGGAGTTCTATTCATCTATGGTTTGGTCAGAGTGCTGTTTTGAAGTGACATCGTTGGAAGTTTTTCTTTCAGCCTTTTGTTCCCTTAAAAAAGAAGCATGATACGAATACGGAAAGGAAAAGAAAGGGAAACGAGTTTGACGCTATGATTCAGGTCGTCTTCGAAGGCAACCTATCATAGGAAGCGGGGAGATTGCTGAAAGTGCTTTGTTCTTGTTGGGCGGGCTCCCCAGGCGTTCTGGTATTTGATTGGTTGGATGTAGTACCCACCTAGCGGTCACTTCTTTCGCATAAAGGAAAAAGTACTCGGGAGAGTCCTCGTCGCCACTGTCGCCATAAATATGATATCTTGGCTTTTTCCTTTTTTTCCCTCTTTCCCCTCCCAACAAGCTGGCAAAAGAAATGAAGGCAAGGGAGGGAAGGCAAAGGATGAAAAGGATGAGGATTGTTCATCGTACGGACCCTGGTAGAGATACTTGTTCAGAGCCAGCCCTGTGCTGCACGAGTAGGTACCTAGCTGTGATAGCTGAGCTGCTAGGAATAGTAGTAAATAAGGCAATCCAGGTAGTGACCCAGCTTTCCCCGTGCCGAGCGTTACACCGGCCAATTCATCATCATCTTCGACGGTCCACTCGGAAGCCATCCTTGCTGTTATGCGGAGGATGTATCTGATAGACATTAGCTCCCTACTAAAGTGGCTAAGTACGGGTAGTCTTGGGTTGGGGAGGGAAGGTGCGGTAGTGGAACAGAAGTTCAAGGGGATTTTTAATTCATGCTGTTCTATTCTGTTCTGTTCTGCTCTTGCTTGTCCTTTCTCATTCCACCCCCTCCCTTCCCCCCTTTTTATCTGAATCGAATCCGCAGGGCTTTTTGCCAACCACGTAAGAGTTCCTATTTACCGGTCTGTAGAGCGCCTGTAGCGTACTAGACGATACCGTGCGACTGCGTTACCTTAGTGCTGGATATGGCCTTGTTATAGACAATGGCTTGCATTTCGATTCTGGCATGCGTCTTTGGCTGAGATGGGGTTTTGACTGGTCTGTTTTTCTTCCTTTCTTTTCCTTCTTCTTTTCGCAGGCTTGATAGCTAGTGGGGGGGGGGGGGCTGATTACTTGGGCGATGCCGTAACTTGAACCTCTGGCTAAGGTCGAAATACCTGGTGCAGAGCTATCCGTGAAATTTCGATGCGAAGCACAGTGTCCGAGCGGTCGAGTTGAATCCCGACGGCTAAGGTAGGTAACAATTCCAATACAAAATGTTCGGCTTCAATTCGGTCGTGCGTGTACAAGTCGTAAGCACTTAGCCACAAGTAACAGGTAAGAAGTACCTGAGAATTCGAATACGTATTTAGCATGGGTGCTCAGACAGAGATACGCACGGGTAATTACAAGTAGCTCCATGTTTTTCTGACCCTTGTGTTCGGGTAAATGTTGCCTATTCCTTATACTTGTACCGATATACCTGGGCGGTATTAACTGACTTACAAGGATACCTCCCCAGAAAGCCCGGGGGGAGTCATTGAAAGGCCAAGGGAAGTGATCGTCCGGATTCTCCACTCAACGACGAGACCACATCAAGACTTGGAAATTAAAAAAGTCTTTTGGAGACAATGGCAACCAGGAACAGCTTCCAAGTATGATATTTCAAGAACAGGCATGATAAAAGCAAATACGAAGTGGAGATTGAGATCAGAAATAGCCCGGTTTATATGAGATGGTTGTGATAGTAAAAATTTCCTCTAAACCTCCGATTCCTACTGGTTCAACTGGGTGAAGTTTTTAAAGCAACTGGTGTGTGTTTTTGGTTTCTGTACAAGTAGCTTTGTATTTCTTTTACAGAAGGCATAATCGTCCGATCAGGTAACCCCTACCTCGTCACCCTTGTTGGTTTCCGATTTTTAATGGCCCCGCAGAGTGCTGTACTATGTCCTCCTCGCGCGGCTCAGTTGAAGTTGGACACTGAGGGTGACGGTTCCCATATCACGCAGAGTGTCAGACTTCAACCCGGCTGCCGTAAGCCAATACTTTCGAGATTTCGGGCAACAAAGTTAAACAAGGCAAACTCAATTCGGATGGACGTTTTCTTTTTTTTTGCCTCGTCCATTTCGCAGAAACCTTTTCGTTGTTGTCCTGTCTCTGCTTGTTTAGAGATTGCCAAGAGTGGTTAGTTTTTTCCGCTGGTTGGACCAGTTGAATTAACTCCGTTACTATTTTGATGACCCACCAACCACAGCTACACCATCTCGCACCTCATCCTTACCATCCATCCACCCGCCTATCCACACACCCATGGTTCCTTATGACATTGTGGTAACTGAAGCGGGCTATTCCTATTCGGTGGGTTTGTAGGATCTACGAAACAGGGTTATTGTATTGTCTACTCCTAACCCTTTCCCGCCCATGCAGGTTGAAGATTAATAGTCCAGATTAGGGTTTCCCTGTAAGATTTTGATTCGATGGCCTTGTTCTCTTGCTCCTGGCCTTGCGGGCCGTGGGATTCCAGGCTAGTAGAGAACAGTATTTAGACCCTCGGGATCCCCCCATCCTGAGTCGAGATTCACCCTCATCGCTGTCTTTCGTTAGATCGAGCATACTGTACTTGCATCTTTTCCTCTCTGTCCGTCTACCTATCCAAATCTTCCCCTCGTTGGAGAGACGCACACACACACACTCGCTATGCATTTTTCAATGGTTCCCGCTACAGCTGCGTTGCTGGCATTGCTCCCGGCGACGATTGCTTCCCCGCGTGGCCTCTCTCGTAGAGATTCTAACACTGGACGGTGTGGTGCTGACAATGGCGGTTTGAAGTGTGATGCTTCGACGGGGAATACTTGCTGCTCTCCCTCTGGATGGTGTGGTGACTCGTCGGATCATTGTGGGACGGGCTGCCAGTCGGCTTATGGTGTATGTTCTCTTTCTTTATACCTCCATCACCATTGACGTCTGGCTGATTTTTTTCTTGTTCAGACATGTACTGGAGCAGCACCCAGCACACCAACTGGGGGATCAACTTCTGGTACTGCGAGACCTAAGCCTGGGAATGTTCCTTATGGCGCGGATATTTACTCCTGCACTGTGCCGGGAACAATTGCCGTGACCTTTGATGATGGCCCGTACATATATACCGCCAAGATACTAGATTCGCTCAAGGCGGCGGGTGCTAAGGCTACGTTTTTCGTTACGTGAGTTCCCACGAACTATCATCCCTCCATCAAAAACTAATTAATACTTCAGTGGAAACAACCTTGGCAAAGGCGCCATCGACACCACACCCCAATGGTCTGATATGATTAAACGCATGGAGAGCGATGGCCACCAGATTGCCTCTCATACGTAAGTCTCCTTCTGTCCAGCCTTAGAGCCAATCTAAGAAAAACAATCATTAAAAATTCAATAGTTGGACCCACCAGGATCTCTCCACACTCAGTGAAGACGCCCGCAGAGCCGAGATGTACAACAACGAGGCTGCCCTCCGCAACATCGTTGGGAAGTACCCGACATACATGCGCCCCCCATACTCTTCTTGCTCTGGCAGTTGCCCTGCCACGATGGGCGAACTGGGCTACCACATCATCTACTTTGACGTGGACACCGACGATTACAACCAAGACACCCCCTCCACCATCGTGAATGCCGTGAATAACTTCAATAAGCCCATTGATGGGACTTCTCCTAATACCCAGGACTTTTTGGTTATCGCCCATGATATTCACCAGAACACTGCTGATACATTGGTCCAGGCTATGCTGGACACTATTAAGAAGAATAATTATAAGGGTATGCCCCCCCCCCCCCTCCCTCCCCTTCTAGCTTTGTCTACCATTGATCAATTGCCTGTGGGATGTGGGCTGACTTCCGATTTTTAGCTGTCACTGTTGGCGAATGCCTTGGCGATCCTAAGGAGAACTGGTACCGATCTTAGATTATACACAAACCTAAACATAAATAGCGTTTTTTTCCCTATCTCTCAAAATTCTTCCTCCCTCTCACTCAGTCTCACTCCTTTTTCCTTTTTTTGTTTTTGATTTTCATCAATGGACGGGATTACAGGTGATGGAAAATAATGTTTTATGTAAAACCTAAGTAGGCGGGTGTAGCGGTAGCGCTGGTGGTGGTGCAGGCGACAATAGCCTAACCCAATTTAATTGAACAAGGAACACTTCACTTGCACATACAGTACAGTAGAGTACACTCGCATCTGCACTTTTTTTTCTTCCCACAACTCGCATTTCCAGATGGGGAATTGGTACCTTTAGCTCACATCCGATTATCCCATCTTTCCCCGAATCCTACAGCCATCATCCCCTCCTCCAATCCACTCAGCCCATGAGGAGGAAGAAGGGGATCGCTTCGATCGACCGCATTCATGTCCAGCACCTTAAATTCAGCCCTCCAATCATTCCTGAAGTCACTTTTTTGCGCATTACAAGTATCGCGCAAGCCTTCTGCACGAGCAGGAGTACAAGTGCCGCATCTCGAGTACGAGTACCCGTAAGCCTACAAACTGCAGAAAAGGGAGGGAATTGTTAGGATCGACAGCGGGGATGACCACTACGAGTACTCGAGTACAGTATAGTGCTTAGTACGTGGTACGTACGTACTTGAAAAGTGGGTACGGGCAGCATGCCGGCAGGGCTACAAGTTTCTCAGACAAGTAATGGGTGCAAGGGTCAGGCATAAAATAAATAAAAAAGCAGTACGAAGCGGGGCCGTTGATATTGATTTTAGTCAAATTTGGTGGTGCGCAGTGACCAGCCTGCCCTGGGAATGTGTGGGCCGTCCGTTGCTTGACGAGAGAGCCTGAAAGAAGCCTTTTTTTCTTTCTTCCCCATAGATGTACGGTATTGAACTTGGTGGTCAGGTGCCTTGTTCCATTAATTATATCTCTTTTTAAAATTGGCTGGTGTAAGAGGAAATAGTCTACTGGTACGGGTGTCATGAGTGCCATGTTACTCAGATGTGCAACAGCTACTGTACTAGTTATGCACCCGCCATTGTTTTATCCCTGACTCTGGTATCGTGGAGTGCTCGATTTACTGCACTTGCAAGTAAACCCTAATTTATGATGGGGCTCCAATGAAAAACGGGGATCCTCCGTGACACCGCGCTGATAATCGAGGGTCTGGCAAGACATTGAAGATATTGTTGCTGCCCTTGGGAATGAATGTTTGAAACATAGATGACTAAGGAAGTTTGAACTGCAACCTTAGTATTCCTTAGTGATATTGGAGTGACTGTGGTCATGAGGCTAATATTGGTTATTGTCTAAAGTCTCTACACATCTGCGAAATTTTGGTTATCAACAAAAGGTTGGCTACTTCGCCTCAGTCTCCAAAGTTAACAGGCGGGGGACAAGATTTTTAGTGTCTTGGCGGTCTGGGGGCACGGGGGGCTGGTCGAGGCTGAAGAGTCGGAACCTGAATGGTTGCGGGGAAAGAAGCAATTGAAGGGAGCCAAGGATCAGTGTCCGGTCTGGTGTGTGTACTGAGTTATTGTAGTTTTTGTTTTTCATGGTAGGTATTTTTAATTTTTTCTTGCTTTTGGCAGACGTTTGCCAAATTGTGATACCGGTGGCGGGGGAAGGTGATCGGTGCGCCCGGTGGAGAGACAATTGATGATTTGTGGCTTGCTCGCTGCGATTGCACATGTCCTCCGAGGATGGAGAGAAGTTGAGAGGCGCACTATGTGGAGGGAACCTACGTGAGCCAAGGTAGATCACATTTTACAATTCGCAAAAGCGGGTAAGAAAAAGGAAAAAAAAGTGGTGAGAGGTTGACGTTACGAGGTGAGACTTCGTTATTGTGTGATAAAAAGTATCTATCGTGCAGGTTACAATACAACGAGGCTGGGGTTGCGTTACAATTCAATAACAGTGCAGGACCGCCACCACTGATAAGCTAACCCCCATCGACGACGATTAGTACCTAGTCACTATGCCAACAATAACATCAGGCTCTCAAAAGTGCCTGGGAGACGGCTGGCCCCTGGCTTCTTGTCCTTCTCTCCGAACAGGAGAACCGCAGCACTGTCGGCCTCAAGCTAGAACTTGTGCTCTTGCGGTTTCCAAGCCTTTTGTGAGTTCACATGTCACTGACTGTACTTCTTAGGATCTAATCTGGGGACTTGGTCAGAGTGAACGGTTTTAGTGACGGTATTGTTGGAAGTGCTCGTGACGGAGATGTGGGTTCCGCTCTTGGGCCCGCTAGAGCAGTATTCTGTAGGATGTGTTTGGTTCCGAGCCCAGCCGGGAACGCCTCAGGTAGGATGGTGCTAGATAGGTACAAGTAGTTGAAAGATATTTCGTAACTTATATGGTTAATAGCACTTGAAGCGGCCCAGAGACTAAAGGAGCGTAGAATTCCTCCTTCTACCTGAGGTTAGGGTCGTTTGTGAGTTTGGGGATGTTTGGAGTAATTTACGGTGGTTAGGTCTCCGTCTTCTGCTTCTAACATGTCGGGGTGTTGTGACCCTACTGGCACTGCTGTAAGTAACCTTTTAGCAGTTTTGCCAAGAAAGAAAGACTTACGAAGAATTTGCTGTTGAAGGAAGATGCCGTGATTGATGATGGGCACTTTATCACATGTTAGCTACAGACACAAGAACGTTGGATGCCAGTGAGTACGCTTACTCCTCGTGCGGCCGAAATCAAGTCAGACACTTTGCACAGGAACTTCCACCTTAGGTGTCTGTCTTTAATTCGGCCGCGCGAGCACCGAGTCCCCAGGACCAGCTATCCTGATCCTCCGGCCCTGGCCGGCATGATTGCCCATCTCTCCAGGCGGGCATGGGCTGCAATTCGTTGGCACTCGCACATCTGGCTGATAGATGATTGGATATCGGTATGCCTAAAAGGTGCACTAATTGCAGAAGGAGCAGGTGATAGTGTCGTTCTGCTTGTGCAATGCGGCTCCCACGAGGTTGGGTTGCTTGGTTGAATGGGGGTTGAATTCGACTGGGACCTGTCGTATCCTGCTGATACCTCGATACCGGTACTGGGGCAGCACCAACGAAACCAACGGCTTCGGTTAAAATCATTGCAGGCTGAGCAGGGGCCGCTAACCCACCGGTTCGGTTCTCCTAGGTTCCGCGCTAGCGCTCTGTCCAATATTGGTACCGTCCATCTAGTTTTAGGGGTAGTGTACCGGTGGTTGTCGTATTCTAAGTCTGGTATTCGTTAGGAGGGGTTTCTGAGGCAGGTTAGACCACCGATAGTCGACCCACCCAAGGCCGCGCGTCGACCTCCTCGTGGCCGAGTGAAGCGAGATATCCGGCGCGGGTAGCGTCTCCAGCAGCAGGAGATGGCGAGCCTGAGGCCCACGGCATGGATTTTATCACCGGTGCCTTGATTCTGTCGGGGAACTTTCAAAAATCGGGCACGATGTGGCCGGTGGAGTTATCACGGGAGAGCGCCTAGGATTCTGTGAGATTGTTAGTGTTGAGTGGCCATACGGTGGGCTAAGGGCCGTCACGTGCCGTGAGGTCCTACCATTGCTATCAACATGCTAACGTTAAAGGTTTTATGTCGCCTGTTAAACATCTTTAGTGGCTCCACCGTGGGGGCGGATCTGAGAGATAGAAGAAGCGTGGGGCGTACGGTTGGTCAGAACCATCCGCCGGCGTCATACAAGTATAAGCTAACCATTGCCCGCATTGAATTACCTGGCTCTGGCTACGTATTTGAGGACGGCGCTAGAGGTAATGTTTAGAGTTTGCGAGCTTTGGGCCTCGGATATCCGGGGGAGGAGAGAGAAAGTCTCATGAGGGGTGGCGGACCGGAGGTGCCTACGGAGGTTCGCAGCAGCTACAGCTTTGGGGAGGAGGCATTGAGAACACTAGTCGTTAAGTTTCTCGCAATGTCATTCGCTCACGGGAACCATTGGTCTGGAGTAGCTTGACCCCGGTTCATTGGCTAAATCCTGGTAATCCAAGGCTACAAGCCAATCAGTGGGGACTGTGTAATTGGGGGGGGGTTGTGTATTTTGATGCTACGACCCGCGATCGCAGCATTACGCCGATTTACTTAGTCATGAGAATCCTCTCACCACCACACTGTTGATAACTTCTAGTATTTTGAGTAGAAACACGGGCTCCTGCGGTGATGGCAGACAAGAAGGTAGAAAAGTCCGTAGCTAGCATTACAAGCATTGGAGTTCCAATATACTACTAGTAGAGAAGGACTGAGCAAGAGTCAACTGAAGAGCGGCAATACCAAAGAGAGAAGGAGAGGAAAAAGAGTAACCCCCATTGCCAACCTTGTAATACAACATCATAATACCCGCAGCCGGCCTCCGTCCATCCATCCACCCATACCTTGCCCACGCGGTACCGTACTTACTGTACCATACATGTCGGTCCTATGGACTAACCTTCGCCACAGAACTTACGCGGAGGAGTTGCGTCTAGGGGGCAAGAGAAGAGGGGTCTCCCACCGTGCAGCAAGATCAATATCAATAGGACCGCATATTCACTACAGTACTGGCACTCAAGCACGGCCTGCTCTGAGCTTATGTTCAATTCGTTTACCCCAAAACGGTTAATATCACCGATTCCCCAAACTAGTACAATGCTCGTAATGTCGAAGCATTTTGGGGGAGATCTACTATTGCTTGCCTCCAAAATTTGACCCTTTTCTTGAGCCTGGGTGATATGCAAACGCAGTTCTTTTTAAAAGCGCTTCGACACCAGGAGAGGAGTACTTACTTACCCCCCCCCATCGCATGTACGACCCTCGCCTCCGATGGAATGTTAAGGGTGCCTTACTGCTTCTAGATGCGCGCCCTACAATTATTCCCTTTTTCACCCCGTGGACTGTTGAGTATCAGTGGGGGGCTTTTTCTCCTCACTTTGTCGTCGGCCTTAACTTTATTCTCCCTGAGCAAGGATTGGGTGGGAGGGAGAGGAATTTGATTATATAATACCATGATGAATCATCAGGATCATTGATCTGCTGATTGGACGTTTCTATTGTGTTGATTCAGCTTAACGGTTTCTTGAGGTTTGTTTTGTTTTGTTTTGTGGTGAAGTGGGCTAGGGTTCCCTTGAGCTATTTTGCCTTGGCAGAGTTCAGGTTAATTGGGAGGGGGTTTATTTCGTTCAGGAGAGTATATGCAGTACCGTACTGTACGACTTGATGGATATGATGGGGCTGAGATTCGGACTGCTTGACGATGGATTCACTCGAAAACTGCAGTAAGCTCGGTACAGTCGGAGGGTTCTCGCTGATTCACATGTTCATATCGATCACATCGTACTCCTGATTGCACTGATGATAGCTATCAATAGATGGATAGATAGAAGATAGGTGGAAGTTTCTGCTGCACCTACCATCGGTCCCACTCGCACTCGGCATTTGTTATCACCGCTTCCGCCCGCCCATTTTTATGGGGAGATCCCCGCTCTGGGAAGCATCGGCTACGGTGGATCCAACAGTGATTGTGTTTGTGTTTGCATCTGGGATACAAGATAAGGATTAAAGGTACTTGGCTTTGCTGTGTAACCGCCTGACTGGTGGGACAATGCTGCATGATGGGAGAAAGGGCAGAGGGTTCCAGGTATCCAGAAGGGATACCTGTTCCGTCGATAACGTGCACAGCAGCATGTGCCCCCCGGCCACCCGCGGCAGTGGTGGCGGCAGGGACGTGAGGAGGGGTTGAGTTAACGTACGACTTTTCCTCTGCTGTTTGCTACCAGAAGAGTTGGTGGTTTGGTGGTGGCGATGCGTGGTATATTGCTCACTTCATCCATGTTGAAGAATTAGCTAGCCAAGGGGCCGGCTATCTCGGGCCGCGAGGGCAAATTAGAAAGAAAACATGAGGGTAACCGTTATATAATGCCGGGAAACAAAGGCTTGTTTTAATCACAATGTCTTTAATTAGTCTAGTGCTGTTTCAGGTCGAGGTTTCTACAGACTTCCTAACTCCCACTACTGGGGGTTATGCTTAAGTCTGGCGAATAAAGTTTTTATGAAATGAACAAGAAAAAAAGGCCGAAGGGGGGGTCGGCGGTGAGAGTAGGGAAAATAAGGTCACACTAGTATCACTTTCCCGAGTTCCCGGTTCTGCTCTCCCTTGCATTGCGTGATGCATCCCTATTCCATTCCCCTCTTGACAATTATTTCTAGATGAGCCAAACGAGCATCTAAGGGCTCCTGTTGGTAAGTATACTAGCCAACATAGATGATCAAGAATCATTCTCAACTTAGCGCACCCCCCGCCCCAACGATTGCTGTGAGCAGGATTCTACCCCACCACCCTATCGTTCTCATGTGACACTCTAGCTTTCCCACGTTCCCTCTGCTGAAAATCGAGAGACGCTGCCCGGCATGCTCTCATGATAGTTTCTTTGTTGTTCGGATGGTTTTGGGGAATGCGTTTTGATTTCAGGCATATGCTTTGGCCTTCGGGAAAGCATTTCGGCCGCAGGAATGCCCGAGAGTTACTACAACAAAAGCAAAACAAATAACTGTATAACGAAACGAATTACAAATTATTCATCAATAGAAACACTGGGTAAGTGGCCTGAAAGGGAGGACGCCAGGGTGAAAGGGCCTGCAAAGATGGGATTATCGGGTCCGGCTGGGGAGCCAATCTGAAAGGTGAAAAAATATTGACGCAAAACGCTCCCCTTCCATTAGCTCAAAGGTCAACTCATAGGCTGAGGGGTGACCAAAGGCATTACTCTCCCAGCCGCCATCCCTCCGGAACCAGAGGCCACAAAAATCGCCACTTTTGCTAATATATCCTTTAACTGCATCAATTCGTCTCCCTTCCTTCCTTCTCCTCAAGCGCCACCTTTCCTCCGGCGCTTATGCTGCGCAAATGTGTCACTTTCTTCCCATACACCTGCTTCTTTCATCAGTTTCTTCGCTCGTCGATTCGCTCTATACCATGCGGTATCTGGTAGTTTGGGATCGATGCGTTCGCCGGGAAAACAGTAAGAAAAGCGGGAAAGCTGCAATGGAAGTGGAAGAGTTGGATCGTGGAGAGTTGGATGCCCGGAGGCTATGGGCAGTGAGAATCTTTGTCTTTCCCTTGTTAGCATGAGTACGCAGAAGGGAAGGGGGACATACAGCGAAGAGGACGGATATGTTTGGTGGTCCATGGGAGGATAGGAAGACTTTGTTGTAGTTATATCTACTCCTGTCTTTACCGTTAGTTAGTTAGAGCGTGTGTTGTTGAACGAAGATAACTTCCCACTCCTGAGTTGTGCTGTCGTGCTTTCGTTGTGCGAACTCTTGGTGTTTTGTTTTGTTTGATGGGGGTCTGGTTTATGCGCAGGGAAATATGCCGTCGTGCAAGCACCGCAATTGCACAGCTATGAGCCGAACTGTCGCCACGAGGAAGGCCCTGGTCAGTGGCTGATAGGAAAACTGAGATGTGTTCGATATTCGATGTATGTGACAAGTGTGTTCGCAAAGGAGTGTCCGTGAGAAGAGATGTGCAGAGAAAGGAACGCAGCTCAGACTAGATACTGTTTGTGGTGGCCCGCACAGTGGGCTCTCTACCACACAACACCAGTCATCGCCGCGCGGTCTGGTCGTAGCCCTGCTCACACCTATAAGTGTGCCCTAACCTAACATACCACGATGGGGTTACTCCATAATGGTTGTCGTGACCCACGTTCAAAGCCCTAGAAAGGTCTCCAGTCTGGGGCAACATTGCTAGTGCATACGTATGATACCATTAATCCTCGGCGATTCACTTCCCTCATTCCTGCCTGCGAGCTAATCACGTGAGAATAGATTACCTGGAATCTTATTTTAAAGACGGATCGTGAGGGCATATCCATACCCTCTCCATAAATAGGAAGAGGCGGAAGAATAAAAATAAAGAAATAAGGAAATAAGGTCTGGCGAATTCGTTCTGATTGGTGTATATTTTGAACAAATCGACGAGCAGAGAAGTGCCACTTGACAGTCTGCATTATTGGGCTCTCATGAGTACCGGTAATACAGGTGCGAGACCCAAATTGCCATCATCACCACTTCCCCTCCTCAAATTCACCTAAAACTCTCACTTTGCTTAGCACAACATCCTCCATTACAAGTATCATACTGTGAAAACTGTGGATATTCGCTAAGTCTGGACCAGGTTGCCAAGACCCGTCATTAGTTTGTGTTAACAGCCCTAGGGGCTCTCCGGCAAGTCCTCTGTTTCCCCATGTTTGTTTTGGCTGGTGAAATCCCCGGGAATTAAATCGGGGAGGCTAGTGCGCTTATGACGTATATGGTTGCATTTGTCAAGATAACAATGCTCTGGGGTGCTATGGTATCGGTACTCCATAATATTGTGTTTCCGGCTATGTCGATATTCATAATATTATACCCTTCCAAAGTTGAAGAAATCGTTATAATGTCACGTAAACCCCAGTAATGTCACTGCATCTTGGGATGCAGGTGCAGACTGCCAGCCAGCTCCCTTCAGCAAGCGAGCTCGCTGTGCGGAGCTTACCCTGACGGAGAGGTGTACCCATGGGCGTCCGATATTCGCTATCAACAGCGAAGAATGTCCATCGGGCTTCCCGTCTATGAGCCACGGGGATATTGCACCGCTGTGACTTCTTTTTTGACACCAAGTTCTTTAGCATGCGAGGGGCGTGGCATGGGATTCCTAGTTTCCCGGAAACCGTGGTTTGCAAGAGGAAGACACCGCACTTGAACGGGTTAGGGTTATTCCGAGCATAATCATGGGGTTCGATAAACTCGCCACGATCATTGGCCTTTTGTTAGCTCCTAGCCGGCCGGGGGCTGGTGTCAGAGGCGTCGAGACTCGAGAGACAATATCATAGGTTGGGGGCCCAGTGTAGGGTGTTGCTCAATCTAGATCTGGCATTATGCAGAGCCATTCTGGGAGCGAAAGCCGCATCCAAGAACAGCCTTGAATTGCAGCTGCTCGGGGTCTTGAAACGTGTTTCAGATTATTATTTTTGTTTGCTCGACAAACGCAAAACGGCTTATTATCTCTTGTGGAGCAGGGAAAGCCACGGGAAGGGAGCACGGACTCAGCCGCAAGAGACGCTTCGTGCGACCCGCTAGGGTCCAAGCGACAGCGCTGGAGAGGGCTCAGTGCCGGCATTTGGGTGGTGGAAGAATCAGTGATGGATAGCTTAGGCGGCGATAGACAGGTGCCCGGGAAGATGTTTGCCTATACGATAGGGATAGTTAACCAGCAAAACAATCCTTATCTTGTACGAAAACATATTCGTGGGCACTTGTACTGTGCTTAAGTGGGTTAAATGGAATCATTTACCAGCTCTGTTGAGGCTCCCCAACCGGGTTTAGGGAGTTATACTGTTTGATCCACTATTTTTTCTTCAGAGCTTTCTAGTGGTTAGTTCTCACCGATTAAATTATTCCCTCCCACTGTTCTATTGGAGAACTTTAAGCCAGCTCCTGCTTGTTAGCACTCATTCCCGAATTTTGGGATCCTCTCCCTTAGAGAAAACGCATTCCTGGCACAAACTTCCAATCCAATCCCACCAGACGACCTTGCAATAATATAGATTAAAACATCATCAAAAGGCTCTAACCCCCCCCAAGAGGCGATCTGGGTGCTGTTTGTGGATATTTTACTACCACAGGCATCTATATCATTCCAGATAGCAGAGCAAAAACAATCTGGGATAGAAGCCAGAATCATCTTCCTCGAATCTCCACTAGTAATTCGGTGTGCAACACGTACTAGCGTGCCCCTCCCGCGAGTGCGAGTTTGCCTTCTCTAGAGCTTACATAGCACACAAAACGCCACGCCGCCCCCCTCGTGACTTCCTTCCCCTCTTTGCAATCACCAAGAGCGAGTATGTGACACTTTGTTGGATCAACCATGCTTCTCTTCACACAATTCGGAATCGCTAAGTTTTGTGCCCCCCTCCATTTAACCACCTTCATAGCTCGCTCTCAGAAGTGTATCCCCCTTCTTTTATACCCGTGCTCTGATACCTACAGAGCTCAATCACACTTGTGGAGTAAGTCATCCATTGCTATCGAGAATTGCAAGGGTTGATTTAATGTTATGTGGTAGGGGGTGGTAGGAACTTGACGGGATTGAGGATATGCTAAGCCTGATTCGATAGGTCTGCCGTTCTTTGCCATTGCGATGTCTTGGGTTGTAGGTTTGTTGGGTCAGCTTGTGGCAAGCAATTGGGGTGTTTTTAGGGTCGAGATGGTGTTAAGGTTCAGGTAACCATTGAGGAGTCTCGGATAATGCGACAATACTTGCTAACATTTGGGGTGATTCCAGATGCTGGTTTCGCGGCGAGCCATAGAAGCAGGGGATGAATGGAGAGAGATAGTGTTCCCGAAGATAAACCCCAGTCACAAAACATCCACAGCAATCGGTCCCTAGTTTCCTCAAACAAGCATTCTATTCACTTCAAACGATACAGACCGGAATTTCACAGAGTTTTCTGTCCACGAAAGTACAACTAGAGAAAGATTGTATGTTTTAAAAGTGAGAAAACAACCCAACTATAAAGCTCAGTCATCTCCCTTCTGAGTCCTAGTAGCGTTAACTGCAATTCCACCATTTCCTCCCCATCCTCCTGTCTCATCCTTGGCATCGAGAGCCGATTCGCTAACCCCCTTCGGACCCTGCTCGGACCCCTTCTGCTGGACAACATCCTCCTCGTCGGTCGAATACATCTCATCGGCAAGCGTGTCCCTGGTGACCTCACGCTCAACCTTATTTTTGATGTCCTCGTCGGCACATTCGGCGCATCCGCAACTAAGTCTAAGACGATACCACATTCCGTCCATGGGGTCTTTGTACACATTCATGAAGACCTTACGAACAGGACACATGTAGGCATAGATGTACTCGGCCGGGATGTAGCCCTCTCCGAAGGCACCGCCGCTTCCGGTATCTCCGGGCCCATGGGTGTCGACGAGCGGGGAATTAATCTTGATGCAGGCTCCGGCTGTTACCATCGCAACCTTAAAGTCAGTATATAGCCTCTCGATTGGCTGCGGAAGAGTGACAGAGAAGGGGGAGATGCGAACTGTCGAGAAGACGGCCGAGATGATGACGCATGACATGCTCAGTAAGAGTTGAGAGAGTAGACACAGTTTCATTCGGAGAGAGAGGGAATGCGATGACCTGGGGACACCAGGGGCAGTAATGAATATTCGGTGATGTCGATCTAGGGGAGGGCATTTTGGAGATTTTATGGTGTGGTTGTTAGGTGAATTATATTTTTGATGGAAGTGGGTTAAGAGTCGAAGAGGTTGAGTGGAAAGAGAAGATTAGTTTCAGATTAAGAGTTTCAGCGAGGTATCGCCTGCTCGCCGTAGAAAGTTAAGCGTTAAAGTTAGATGAAAATAGAATTGGGGAAATTAGGGAAGCGAGTGAGGAGCGAAGGTGCAGAACTAACAAACTGACGGATCGTGATGTGGGGTATAGAGAGGAGGAAAGAGAAGGAAACGAGAACCATCGTGAGAGGAACCCCCAGTTATAAATTGGACTCTAAAGAGGAGAGCGTAAATCGAGAGACTACCGTAATCGTTTTCCGTAATAACTAACAAACATACACATCATAAACCACCTGTAAACAGCGTAGGAGCCACTCTGGGCTTACCCTACGATAAATCCAGAATTGAAACAACAAACACAATCAGGTGTGTCCTTCGAGCCATTTGAGGCCCCCCCCCCATAGGGGGACGGTGGACGTACCGCCAATCCGACATCGCGCACAGCCGGACCAACAAACAAACAAGCCTTAGCTCAAGTCCCTCTACAATACCATACTCGCACGGCCGAGGCAACCTATCTCCCCCAGCGAGGAGAAATAGACGAATTATCGCCCTACGATACTGGAGGATATCGTATACCGAAGGCTGCTTGGGTAAAACTACCAATTTCTATTGTAAGTTTGTATAGGCACTGAGATGATGGCTCCTGGGAATAGTTGGGAAGGTTCTCATTTTCCGTCTATTTGCTTGTTTTGACTAAGGTGAGTTTTGAATAAGCTCGGGATTTCAGAGACAACCGGGAGGGCGGGTTAGAGTTGAAGGCAAATTAACTGGCTTTGATACTGATGTGGTCCAAGTTGCCACGAGGAAGCATGAAATACTCTATTGATTGGTTGGTTGATTGAAGGTGGCGTCGTCTGATCACGATCCTAGGTAGAGCCAGTTAGCCGGGTAAGGGGGTGTCTTAGAGAAGGAATATACACTGTATTATCCCTACGGGACCTAGGCCGGACTAACATATTAGCAATTAACGATTCTTGAGCACTAGGTTAAGCAGCGGATACAGTATCTAGAGTCTTGAGGTTCAAGGTTATCTCAGCTTTATTTGCCACGTAAGCCAGGATTTTCAGAGGATTAGATATGCTTTCTCGAATTCAGACACTCATCCCAATACCTAATGACACTCCAATGATGGCCCCTGCCTGGAGTCCAACAATCCAGACAAATTTCGATGGGTCATGCATAGAGTATCATTCGCTATCTGCATTCTAAAGTGCTAGATATCATGGGCTGTTCGCCTAAGCTTTGTCATAAGGTCGTCTTGGTTGTCATTGGTTGTGGGGCTCGCTTGTCATCTCCGCTCTTTCTCTTTTCTCTTCTTTCCTTTCCTTTCACTTATCTTTAAACGAACGCAATGAAACTCGTCTCGAAGCTCTTGTTCAACCTTTGATCTCTCTCTCGCTCTCTCGCTCTCTCCTTCGGTAGGGCTCTTTCCATGCTTTCTGTACTCAATAAGCGGCCGTGTAAACTCTTCATTCGGCCCACCGCTTTTTGGGTCCGGCTCGCCAGGGATCATTTCTAACAATTCTAAAAAGCCTGAAAAAAACATTGGATTCACAGGTTCTCACTCTGGGAAAAAGAGGGGAAAGCCGAAGGTTTCCAGGCTTGGCATGGCTGTGGCGACAGGAACTCGTTGGCCCCAGGTTCCATCTATAATCGCCCGCATCCCGTGCTAAATTACGGTTTTTGTCCGCCTTACCGACGTGAAGGGTCCTCCATTCTCAGCAGTTTTGTTAGACTAAGTTAGCGGTTTCCCCGTTATTTCTTCCATCAAGCCCCCCTCTTTCTCCTCTCCACACCGCACCCAGCTCTCATGTGACCTCTCTCTTCCCACTTATCATCACCGCTAAAAACCGCTCCTCTCCTCTACTCTTGACATTTTTAAGAGTGCCTTATCACAGTACGGCTGCTTTTATAGCCTCTACTAGTGCTCACTATAATCTATAGGTCTCTCTGCGTGATCAGTACTCAAGTCTGTGTTATATACCTACCAGTGCCTGGGAGTCTCAAGCCAGCTTGGGAAAAACATCCCATACCCCCCTGGAGCAAGCCGGGCTCTTAGAAAACAAGCATTCTGCTGCTATTGCCAAACACAAAGTTTGTCCCCTAAGTTTGACCAAAAACAATGCAAAGGCCACTTGATTTATTGGGAAATCAGGAGTATCTACTATTCTACCAGGTTCTCTATCGTTCCGCCTCGATTGGGATTCCCAAACCCTACCCATATTGACTCTTTCGTTTGCCCTTCTGAACGGCCGATTCCGAACCACCCACCACGGCACCGAGGATAGATGTCTTATACGCCGCCTTGACGTAGTAAGCCTTGTTCGCCAAAAAGTTCCGATGCGCATTCTGACTGTGACACCGTATTGTACGAGAGTAACAAGCGCATAAAGCACTGATTCTGTTTCAAACCACGGAGAATCTCTCATTAAACACCTCCGTCGAAATCTACCAGCAACTCGGGAAGAGACACACTACCCACCTATTAAAATGCTAAAATCGGGCTTCCAGTAGGATAAATATTAGTTCCCTGGTTGACATTTCATGAAATACCTATCATAGCTGGCGCGGTGGTTAATACTCCTGTCGCAATTGGCGGGAGCCCAGGAGTTCAATCCATGCTGACAATCAGTTATTACTGAACGATCCATCATGTAGGGCAGGAGAATTAAAAAATCCTGCCCTATGGGGACTGGGAGATTGGAGAACTTGGCCTTCATCAATAGGGCTGTAGGGTTTATCAATCCTGCTATGAGGAGGTAGAATCCGACTCTAGACCTTAAAGGTTGGCGATCGGCGGGTAGCAGAAGCAAATGGGAGGGGGGTTGGCGGGGAAGGGGATATGGGGGGTTATAAAGTAAATATAAAATAAATATAAAGTAGAAATTTAATAAAATATATGATAAGATAGAATAAAAAACAATTGCTTCTTTTACCTTGGGAAGGCCGCTGTTGCCCCTCTCCCTATTTATTGCCTTGTATACATAGCTTTTTTTCTTAGTAAAGCGAGGTAGTACTAGTAAGTTAATACTGATCGTTAGAAGTTATATGAATTCAGGGGGGTGGGGGTGCAGTCTACGAGCACACCTCCATGCGCTGTGTATCATAGGAAATAGAAGAAAGCCTGGCCAACCCTAAACCTGTATCTACTCCGCCTAACCGGGATACTACCCTCCGCGTCTAACTTATTACACCCATGATCAGCCTTATAGTTAGTAGCCCCAGACGGTTTGGTGCTTCCGGGAATTGGCTGGTAAGACCTCTACCCTCTGAAATACGATTACAAGACGCGACCACTGTGACCAAGAGCCGATTCTCCTGTGCTGGCATTCCTAGATGGTGAGGCCGCGGCTAGATGACAGGATAGCTGTTGCCCTGAAGCTTCCTTCGGGGTCTGGGAGAGGGGGCTTGCTTACCTAATCAAGGAAAGGGTTGTGTCAGCAACAGCAGGTTCTAACATGACCAGCTCGGTTGCACCATCGCTATTTATCGCCAAACATTCATCGCTCAACCAACCATTTCTTAACCGACAATAATCCTATAGACTCACGGAGAAAACCCGAGATTGCGCTACGTGATCCTTGTTGATCTGCTATAGGATTATCTTTATTGATTCTGCCCACTCTCTTTTCTTCATATTATTATTATCCCCTTTGTTACCTTCTCCCGAGGTGGTTGACGTCGAGAAGGTAACAGACCCCAGCGTGTCGCGAAAAAAGTTAGGGTTATGCCCTATGCCCTAAAACCTCTTCCAGGTCTACTAGACGGCTTAATTATATAAGCATTGCAGGTGAGATAGGCTTTAGTCAGCTAGTTTTTCCACCTTCGACAAAAGTGCATGGCCGGTGAGCTACCAGTACTTTGTGAGTCAAACGGGTATCTTTCATTTATTTATTTTCCCTCTTACCCAGCTGCCCTTTTATAGGTGCTGATGGTAGAAGTGTGCTGTCTAGGGGATTGCATTCAGGAGGCCTTGTCTCCTGGTGATGGTATGAGCATGGATCTCGGGAAGAATCCCCTTTAACCTCCCCAAACATTTTATCTAAGGGAATTGCGGATGTCCCTAATAGCCCAAGAGCCTGGCTATGAGCGTGGGCGTATCCCAGCGATAGCTTGAACTTGCTTTTTCGGGATTTTGTTGCGTGTTGCAGAGGACCAATCCCGAGCAACACCGGACTCATCGCCCATTCGAGCCCTTTCACTCCGGGGCCAAGTTGAGCACAGCAAAGCTCATATTGTGATGAGTTCCATGGGTTTAGTGATTATTCTTTGGGTATCATATGTTATTAGGGTTAAGGCTGGTGAGGCGGTAGACTGAAGTTAGGGAAGGAAAATAGAAGGGCAAAATTCAGGGTGTGATGTATAAGTGCTTCGATTCCTAATCAACAGACAGGTAGAGATTTCTGTTGACAGTGTTTAAGCACCCTGGCTACCAAAAATCCCGCCGGAATGGATCCCCCAAGTGCTTCCTCAATCTCAATCCAGCAAACGGGTGAACGCTGTCTTCATGGACAGCGTGTCTAGTATCACTAGCAGCAGCTCTAGATATAACCTCTATACCTGTTGTTTTACCAGTCCTCTTTCTTCTCCTCCTCCCCCCATAACCACATCATATACCAACTTGCCCTACTAGATAATGTCCGAGAAACTCGATTCCAGGGGGGCTTCCTAGGCAGGCACCTCCTTCCCTCTAACCTTTACCATCTTCCAACCAATCTTCTCTGCCCTCTCTGACATATTCGGCCTAAAGCTGCTAATCTTAACGCCCTAACCTTCTTCGCCAGCGGCGTCATAATCCGGGGCCCGGCAGACCGCTTCACGGCCATCTTGGCAGGATGTAGTCTATGCCAGTCCTCAATCAAACTCTAATTGCGGGACACAGCTCTGCTGGTGCTGAGTGCGCGGGGGAAGTATCTAGGCACTAAGCTCGGTCTCTTAGCCGGCCACCGGAGGCGCGTTCGCGCAAGAGGCCGGCTAGCGGCGGACCCCCCACCTTGACCTCCCATTCTGCAGAGCGGGGTTTGTTTGCTTGGCTTCGTTTTTCAATTTGCACCAGGAGAGGGGTGGGGTTGAGGATATGTCTGCCCATGCGGATTAGGGTGGCTTGGCGGTGTTTGTGGAGAATGTTGCCGGGATACTGGAGAACATTGGTGCCCCCGGTAGTGGGAGCTTTGGTCGTTGATGGATTCGAGGGGGCAGAAGAGGATAGCGCCGGGGAATCCGATGATCCGGTTGGAGATTCCGGGGACACAACAGCAGCCGTTGCTTGTATTAGCACCGCGCGATTCATGGGGTGGCTGTAGTTTTTAATTCTATGGGGTGCTACCCAAGCCAATGTGTATAGCTCCAAGAGAGTATTGCACTACGCCCCGTTCTACTTCGAGGTGTAAAGATGTCTCGCCAGCCACTGCCAGGGTCTCCGTATTCCAGGCTTACACGTCTCCCCTTTCCCTATCCCTATTTATCCCCCATCATTCCTAGCCCAGCGCGGCGTGGTGGACATAACTAGCACAATAATCACCAAAACCCGGCACTTCCGCTGAGCAATCTACGTCCGGTGAGTCCTAAAAATAACCCCGCGCCGGCAGACTCGCATTTCTAGATGTCCATGCCCCCACAGTAGCCTGGGGTTTTCCCTATAGTCCCAGGCATCGGGGCCAGTCTCTTATTCCCTAATGCCGCCTTCCCCGCGAAAACCCCAGCCACAAACGAGAACTAGGCATACACGACCCCAGCGCCCACCCCCTTCCGATCATTTAGTCCAACTTTTTTGGAATCACTATCTGGGTGCGATCTTTTAGAAATCCGCTAAAAAGGCCGTTGAGCAGACTACCGGGGGCTGCAAGATTAGCCAGGCAGTATGTGCGTGATGCGGTTAGGTTGGCACAAGTGCTCAACGAGATGCACGATGATCAATGGGGGGGGGGGAGCGCTATGTTGAGGCATCCAAGGTGGTTTGATTGGGGATAATTGTGTTTTTAGCTATGGGTTCACTAACGAGTCTTTCAACGAGGGGGGGGGGGGCAGGAATTTTCAGAGTGGTCATGGCTTGAAGGATCAGAGGGGTGGTGCGGGGGAAGGGACAGGCTCCTGGGTGCCCGGGATTCCTTTTCCATTAGGGGCTTGTAACGGTCGGCTTGCGGTTCTGATGAGACAGTTCCACGAACACCCCCCCATTGATGCTAAACTCATATAAGTAGCTAACAAGAGTTAGCATAGAGGGCGAGCACGAAAGTTAGATGACAGGGTCACTCATCTCCGATCACAAAAACAATTCCATAACCACAGCCATCTCTCAGGAAAGCCTCATTTGTCGAGCGCAAAGGATTTCCCATCAGGCGCTCGAGTTCTCTAAAGAAAAACTCTCCAAAAGCTACCCAACCAACCCCCTCTCGAGTGACCTCTCATGAATCTAGCTCCACCACCCTGCTTCGTTTGCGGAACCATCCCCCACCACCCCCGAAAAATCTATTATTCTCCGCTGTAGTGGATCTATAGTGTATAAATCGCCAGATCCTTCGCAATCTCGGAACCCTCCAGATGTATGCTCTGGACAACCCAACATTTCTCTAAGAACGCTGCTTGCATGCTACATATTTCTAGATGAGAATTTGGGAAATAAAGAAGCTGTACTAGACTATCAATAAAATTAAAGGTTGAAACTAGTTCTACTCCCTATCACTTATGGCACTCTATACCTCTATCCACCCTGAAGATAGATATTAGGGCATTAACCCGAATGCCAGCAAAACAAAAGTGGTTCGCCAGGCATTTTTAATGCCCGACTATGATACACTTGGCGGTGATTCGAACTTGCAATGGTCCCTGCTTCAAATTAGTATGATACGGACCAGTTCCTTAGCCATTACACCATCGGAACTGGCCAATAATCACCTCACTCCTTCGAATTTTAAGTGTAACCTTTATCATATAGGAAAATTTTAAAAAGGTCTGATAACAATGCTAGTGTTAAGGGCTACAACTCTTATATTGTGCAACATGTTGGCCGCTCCCGCAGTATATAGGAGTGAAATAATCGAATCAAGGTACATACATAGTCTTTCCTCGAAGATGTCGTATGAGGCGTGCAAATGCTGCAACTAAGGACTGTTTATTTTTTGCTCTCTTTACCAAGCATGTCTTCCAAGCTCACTACAAACCGGCACCAAGGAAAATCGGCACTTGAAGGAGAATTGTGTTTGGGGAAGAGCTCGTCACTGAGTAATCACTCGTAATTCCGGACCTATCAGCTGCAGTGAATATATCTATATGTACGCTCTCAACCAAACTAACTTTCGAAATTACACAGTCACTTTGCTAGGGGAAAGTGCAGTGCGTGGTTCACAAAATGTCAAATTAAGCTTAAACCAACTTGACGTCAGCAACTAGAGCGAAACGGGGTGGATCCAAGGTAGCGCCCCCTTTTTATCTTCTGGGATTCACTGTCGGAGAACAGGTGGCAATAGCTGGGCCGGAAAGAGCTTTTAGTTTCTGGTAATGTTACCAAGGGTTAAGCAGGAAGGTGAGCACAGGACGGCAACAATAATTGATGGAGACTAACCGAATCTATTGTCACATTGCTGGTGCGGCTCTTGTGATCATGGTGAAGACCGTTAATAAGAGTTTAGCTGGAAACCACTTTCGTTGTCGCAAATGCTATCTTGTGCCCCGCTAAAGCTTAAACTAAGACGATTTCTTCCCCACCCCCGGAAACTCGCCCAGCAGCCAGACCACAATCCGATTTTATGCAGCACGAGTGACAGCTTATGAACCCGCCCATTCAGCCACCACTTGATTCCTCGCTCAAAATCTTTGCAAACACACTAACACCATTCTCCCCGAGCGCTGTAGCAACCCCCACGCCCTCCGCTCCAACGCTCAACATCCTCTCCCACCCATCTCTATCACTCACTCCTCCGACACCGATAACCGCTACATCCTTCAGCTCCTGCACCTGATCCAGCATCCGTCGAATGGTGCTAACGTTCCCCAAACTCAGCCAATGTATCGACGCACCACCCAGTCCACCTATCCCCGTCCCAGTGGGAGATGACAAAGTAGGCTGGTAAATAGCCCGCTTGCCCTCAGATGCGGCCAGTGAGGGCTGCGAGGAAAGGTGTAAGGAAGATCCCAGAGTATTTGTTGAGGTGATGAAGGATACAAGCGAAGGGTATGCTTTCAACGCAGATAAAAGGACCTGGAATTGGGCATCATATGTGTAGGGTGGCGTCTTGAGTCCGATCGGAACGCCCACCTTCAACTTTGAGAGCAGATCCAAGTACGCCTTCAACTCCGGCAGGGAATACGCGGGAGGCGGCTTATCGGGAATGTTCGGGCAGGACAAATTAGCCTCAACTAGAAGATGGTAACCAGCCTTGGCAACATCGTTAACAGCGGTCACCGCCTCCGCAACTTCCTCAGGAGTGCCAGTGATCGATATAATGAAGGGCTTCGTCTGTGGCTTGCCAGTGCCCGCAATTACAGATTTTACGGTGTCGAGGTAGAACTTCAGGGGGTACGGTGAATAGCCGTACGTGTTAAGGCTATTTGTGGGGGAATCGAAAAGGGTGTGTTGGTGGATTGAAGGGTTGTGGGGAAATCCCGCAAGGAGTGAAGTGCGGGTAGTCACGGCACCGGTGAAGGGAGAGTTGTAGAGATCCTGTAGGTCGATCTCTGTTGTAGCCCAGGGGCTTGCAGAATTGAAGAGCGGTGGCATGAAGGTTACTCGAGGCATGTTTTCGTGTGTGATGTGATGGCCTACCGGTATGATACAGGAATTAGGGGATGGTGAGAAGTGAGAAACGAGGGGGACTAAAAGGCCTTTTACACGATTTTTCTTGGTGGACAAACGGGATGCCGTGCACAAGGCTTAGAAAACATGATAGGGTGGCCGGGGGAAAACCGGTATCTAACCCGAGACTCCCAAGAGCATCGCGGCGGATAAGATTGGGGGTTGACGGATTGATAAGCTTAATTCCTACGGCGGCCCGAGTGCGGCAACAGCGAAGGGGGGGCGGACTGCAGTTCCCTGCGGCAAACAAGAGATTCACTCATCTCCTCCCCGTCTGTCTCGTGGAATCTCCTCTCTGCTTTGGGGGGGGGCAGCACCAAGAATGCTGCCCCTTTCGAGATGTCCGTCTGATTTTGTGACGTCACTCACCTCACCAGGGGACATCAGGCATCGATAAGCTTCAACTCCCGGATGCCCTGTGCGACGAGAACAGTAGGTTAGCACGTACCGTACTAGCTAGCTTAGGGATTTCGTGCGTGGTGAGCCCTGATTGGCCATGCGGGACGACTCTTTCGGGAGACGCCGGCTTGGCGACTCGAGGTTTTTTCGCTGCAACGTTGGTTGTCTCGATTGGCCTCTTTGCAAATGCTACCGGTAACCTGAAGTACCGGTCTAAGAGGGATGGAGAGTGCTGTACCACTAAGGTATCGTACCGGTATGTGCTCTGCGCCGTGTAAATGAGAAAATTTAATGCTCACGAGATACGAGACATATGGGCCAAAGCATGAAATTCTCCACCTTCCATCACACTGTGCTTCCCCATTTGGGGGATATGGTGCTCTGAGAATAGATATTCTGTGACAAAACTCTGGCGCCGACCCGGACTATCGGGATGCACGAAACAAACAACCCCCTTGTTGACACGTCGAGATTGCCAACCAGGGTCACTGCCGTCAGCCAGCAGCCAGTCTGGCCCGTGGAGGGGGTGGGGCGGTCGCTGCACGGAGTGGACGGAGGAGCCACCCCCTCTTCATATCGCAAAAATATGTGAAAAAGAATGCTGCATCTCTCTGCTCTTCCACCTCAGATTTCCCTTCAACCTTCGAGATCTGTTGAATCCCAGCCGGTCCTCTCCAGCACCCTGCTCCACTCTATATTACATACCGTACTTCATATATATATAGTCTAGAAGAGAGGAAAAAAGAAAAAAAGTAGCGTATGAGCGACGGACAAAAAAAAGAGGAAGAAAGAGAGAAACAAAAGAAAAGCAAACGAGGAAGAGGAAAGCAAAACACCACAGCACCACAGCACCACAGCAACACCACAACCGCAAGGAGGACCCGAGGATCGAATCAAATCCTCCTATTCTCTTTATTCCTCTCAACTGAAGAGGACCGAGTCTTTTTCCACCATCTTTCCTGCTCCCGCCTCCTTCTATTTTTTGGTCCTCTCATGATTCGTTGGCGGGGGTGGCTTGACTAGGATAGGTTTGACGGGCTGCTTCAAGGGTAGTTTGATCTCAAGACCACACTAGAAGGTCGATAACAGCAACACAACAACAACTCCGCTCCGTCTATAACCATCATCATCATCGCCATCACATCCCCCTTGTCCCTACTGCTTTCCCCCCTTCTCAACCCTGATTTTTTGCCACCGGTGAACGCTCCAGCGCCTGAGGGAAACATTGAACTTGACTCTGAACCAACCACACCCCTCATTTTTCACAGCACTTTGTCCAACAATATTCATCCCTGCCAACAACCGACGGGAACCAAGCGTCTCACGCCTTTCTTCGTTGTCTCCTCACCACCAGCTCTGAATACTGTGCCCGTAGGTCTTCGTATAAGGTAAAAACTGTTGTCCTATCACATCACTGCTCTAGTCTGCAGTGCCGCCTGGCTGTGCATTTTTTGCCCGAAAGTTCCCTTTCTTTCCCTTCATCTTTGCTCTCGCCTGGGAAAGCGCGAAGAAGTGTTGCCTTCTGGAAGCCCACGGAAAGGGAAACCCTTGAAGCATACACACACAGCCTCTCCCTTCGTCCTTGCTTTTCTCTCCTCATCTCGTTGTCATTCGACTCATCTCACATCTCCCCTTCTCTCCCTTCTCTCCCTTCTTCCCTTTTTTTTCGTTATATATCCGCCTTTTTTACCTTTCATCACTCCTTACTCTTCGTAAAACATCGATACTCATCCATCTTCATTGAAGCTTACTTGACTTCAGACACTCTGCTTGCTAAATTAAGGAAGCCAAGACGACGATCAATTGAGAAAGATCTTCTATCATCCGAGTGATATCCGTGATGGATGCTGCCACAGAATTGAACCATTTAAAGTTCACTCCCCGAACTTCAGCATGGAAGCACATGCAACGCTTTGAGAGACTTTGTTCTCTGGCATACCCTCGAGCTACTGACGCTGGAAAATGGTGAGGCTCTCAGGATGTTTGTTTGCCGTTATTCTAGGAGGTTCTAATGTTATACGTGTTACAGGAGTTTATTCGTGAAGACGATTGATACGACGAATGTATGGGGCACTGGTAGAGGAATGACGCCTGGTCGGTGGCTTATGGACTTGAGTACGTTACATATCCCTGCCATTGGTGACCTGGCCGGTTGCGCCCTATTCGCTGCACTCCCGCCCCCCCCCTTTTCGTCGAGCTGGGCCGGGTGAGAGGGTTGCAGTAGTTTAGATATCTGCACCAACAGCGGCCCCTCGTCACTTTGTTCTTACCCCACCAATCTTTTGCTGACATATATTTCAGGTGAGGACTGGCTGAGGAAGAATCCACACTGCAGTCAACCAGACTGTACTGACTGTAAGTCTTTATTTGCTTTGTCCCCCTCACTAAACCTTAACTTATCCATCAACTCAGCTAACGCACGACCATCTACAGGTAAACACGACTCGATGTCTTTCGACTACCTCAGGAATGCTTTCTTGGACCGATGGGGCAACACCAATACCTCCCCGCATGGTAATCTTAGGCAACCCATGCGTTCACACTCACTGCCCCCTCCTTCGGAATCTGATGGGGACCCTGCAGAGATGATCACTCCATCCGATATCATTTCGAATGCGCTCATCCCGCGAGGGGGCTCTTCCCACTATAACCCTCCTGCAGCACCTACCCCGCCCAATGAGCCGGTTTCGGAGCGCGAGAGGCTAGTCCAAGAGACGAAGACATCCATCGCTATTAATCCTGCCGGCAATGGCGGTGGACAAATCGTTCTTTCGATCACGGACAACAACAAGCCACGAAAGAGGAAGAAGGAGATTAAGGCTACCATTGATACCCCACCTCCACAACACGGTATGCTCGAAGGCTCCCTGCCGGATTCGCCAAGGGATAGAGACTACCATGACCGTGACTACCACCCGGATGACCGTGATGCTTACCGGAGTGACCGAGATGAACGCGATCATCGAACCCCCAGGGACCATCGAGGCCAGCGCCACGATCGTGAAAGATCCCGCCACCGCGACAGCGTCCATGTCATCGAGGCCGAACCCCCAACCCTTGAACTGATTAGGCAGCCGTCTCCCCAATCAGACCACAGACACGATAATTCCCAAGCACTTGTTGAGGTTGCCTCTAGCGAGGTTGATGAATCCACCGTTACCGGTGACGCTTTGTTGACGGCCCCCTCCCAGCCAGTTCTTCGGCCTCGGCTACTCGAGGGCAAGATCTGTGCTATCACCGGAGCCTCACGCGGAATTGGTCGGGCAATTGCCCTAGGGTTCGCCAAGGAAGGTGCACACATTATCGCACACTACTGGGGCACTAAGAGTGATCCTGCCAACGAGGAGATCGTATCTTTGTGCGTAGAGATCAGATCCATGGGGCAAGGCTGTACAATTGTGTTTGGCGATATCTCCGACCCCCGAACGAGTGATAACATCGTCAAGCGAGCAGTGGAGACCTATGGAAGACTAGACGTTGCCGTCGGCAATGCTGGAATGTGCTGGTATAGAGAATTCTTGGATGTATGTGCCCACTTTTATCCACCTTTTAAATAATTTTAAAAATAACATGAACAGGTCACCCCTGAACTCCTCCGCCGCCATGTGGACGTTAACCTGAACGGCAACTTTTACTTTGTCCAAGCCTGTGCTCGGCAATTCAAAGAGCAGTTCCACGCCATGCCCATTGAACCCCGCCCAGATCCAATCCCAGACTACTCTATAATCTTCATCTCCTCGGCGAGTGCACTTTCAGGCAACGGACACCAATCACACTACAATCCCACTTCTGCCGGCGTTCTCTCGCTTATGCAGAGCACAACTATTTCCCTAGGGCCCTATGGCGTCCGTTGCAACGCGTTGCTACCGGGAGTCGTACAGACCAAGATGAACAGAGAGGAGCTGCAAGACATGGAAAAGCGTGGCAGACTCGAGAAGAAGGTTCCTCTCGGCAGATTAGGCGTCCCGAGTGATGTTGTCGGGCCGGCAGTCTGGCTTGCAAGCGACGGGGCAAAGTACGTCAGTGGAGCACAGATCACGGTCGACGGAGGGGCGTTTGTGAACAACTAGTGTGGGAGTGCATGTATTGGATGAGTGGGGGGATTCCTTTTTATTTTTTCATGCGGGGATGTATGGCATTTTCTGGGGACTGCATCTTTTACTTTGTCTTTTTTTTTCTCATGTGTTACTCTCATGATAGTGGTTTTTAAAGATTTTCCCCTTTTTTGTGTCGGCGAATGTGTTTTCTTCCTTTCTCTGATTATTATATCTCTTTCTTTCTCTTTCCTGTTTGCTTGCATTAAGATGGGTTTGGGAAGACGGTTTCTCATGTGGGTTACGGGTGAACGGATGGATAGTTTGTGCATTAAAATGAAAAGAATTGCGTGGTTGTCAGAATATATCTGAGCACGGACGTTTTGTGGTCTGTGGATGAAGTAGAGAGCCAAATTCGGGAGAGCTGGCATCGAGGCTTGAAGTCATCTTGACACTACCCCGGATACTTTGAGGGAGTAGTGATAGGTTAAATTTCGAACTGAAGGGTGTCGTGGGATTCCAGCGCAATACCGGTGGCTCACTTCCTATCCAGGGGGTCTAATAAGATTTCGTGAGCTCACCCACCAAACACACCATCTCCCCTGATCACGAAGGAAGTGCCACACATCTTAGGGGGTGATCGTGAACTACACACTGGAATTCAACTGCAACGTGACCGATAACAATGAGCTCTAGCCGTGTGCGGGGGGGGCACTGCAAACTCCTGAACTAGATGGAGCGTTTAGCGGGATAAGGACTCTGAGATAGGATGGAGGCGATAACTCCAAGTCCTCTATGGCTCATGCCACGCACCCCGGGATAGTCTACGAATCGCCCCCGCAGAGTCGTATCGAGAGATATCATATCATACTTCGAGCCAGCAGACGGCATCTCTATCTCAGCACTTGTCAAGGTATAGGCGTATGCACTAATACCGAAGGCGTCTCCGGGCGTATGGATGGCGGGGGGACGTGCAACTCTAGCTTACGATATAAGAAGAAGCTTGTGTATCTCTAGTTTGCTAGTCCTATCATTCTACTTTAGATCTAAGAACCCACACCCGCCTGGGGAAAGAGTGAAGGATGGGAACGAGTGCTGAGTCGTGATTTGTAGATTTTTAGGTTGGGTGTGGAATATGTTTCTTGCAAAAACTTGCACGAGCTGTGTTGGACTTGGATTGGCTCTTGGCTCCTATAGATGAAGCATAATGGGAGTTGTTTGTTATGGCGCTTGTTCGAGAGCTCGGTCGGGGATGGAAGGGATGGAATAAATGAGACCTTGTGCTTACTAGAGGGCTTGGGGGGGGGGTGGACGACGCGACGAAAATAACAGATGCGGAGGTGATAATCGGTGCTGAGGGTTTTGCGTAGCGGGGTGGGGCGGCTCAGGCGGGGACAGAGTTTCTAATCAAGCGGTGGGGGGGGGGGGGGGGTTCATTTTTAATGGTTTGGACCGT
>Ga0307517_10000389_pt1 | contig 75279 bp, 80 predicted proteins | sample 23_EM_MG_FD_194515 | JGI IMG/M metagenome (GOLD analysis project Ga0307517, IMG submission 194515) | Populus trichocarpa ectomycorrhiza microbial communities from riparian zone in the Pacific Northwest, United States - 23_EM | ecosystem: Host-associated > Plants > Roots > Unclassified | place... | reverse complement strand
AGGTAGTGAATTAATTAGTTGAATCACTCGTTTTGTGATTAATTAAGAAGTATCATAATAGCCGAAGGTAAAGGAGGAAAAAAAATCAAAGGCGATAAACTCGGAAGAGGGGAGGGGGGTGGGGGGGCCGAACACCCTTAATGCAACCTGTTCCCAACGCCAATCTCCGAGCCTATAGGCGCCTATCAGGCCTGATAGGCTTTCATAGGCCGATCGAATTCGGCCTATATGGGCCTAGGCTGTCTTCCGGAGCGGCCTGCCTTAGCCCGGCCTACGGCCTATAGGCCGGCCTACCATCGGCCTGGCCCGTTGGGAACACTGTGATTGCGTAGCATAATGAAGATTTAGGGCCAACTAATTAATCTCCTGCATCGGTAGGGGGAAATATCATACCTCTTTAAGTGTTATCCCATTGTATCATACAGTACGATGGAAATAATATGCAGTAGAGGGACATGGTAGAGTGGCTTCTGTGTTATTGGATAGCTAGGTATAGATACCTATACCAGGACTTAAAAAATAATAAAGGATAATGACTGAATTGATTTGAAAACTGACATATCACCTAACCTAAAAATGTGCACCATAGTTCTGGGTTCTGTTCAGACATTGCCACTCTTCTGGATTGGCATAGAGATGACCGAGTACAGTGCTTGCATAGCCTATAACCATAAGCGGCTACATTTACCATAATCTGCCCTTAATCCTAACTCGTGAGATGTAAATTATTCAAAACCAAGTTGAACGACTAAGATAAGTACCGGCCCACTTCTGAGGGCTCCAAGATGCTGATGTATAGTATTCCGTCACATTCTCGGATAATAGAGGATGTGAGATTTGCCTCTAAACCAACTAACCAAGACAAGGGGGTATATCTCTGGCAAGCAGCACTGAAAGGAATTACTATAGGGAATAGATGATTGATGTACTGTGCCTGCAACAAAACTAAACTACTCATATTAAGTTAGTTGAGTACTGTGAGTGCAAAAAGAAAAAAGTTAATTCTGCTTCGGCCTGTTCATATACAGTAGAAACTTCAGCGTTCCCAACCGTCCAGTCCGTCCGTCTTCGGGGGAGGACGGGACGGACTACGGCTCATAGTCCGTCTTTTTGGGGGTGTTAGGACGGACTACTCCCGGGAGGGTGAGGACCGGGCGGACTATAGGGGACTATAGTCCCAGCGCTTGGGCCTCCTGCACTAGCCAAGCCGAAATCATACACCTCCAAACGGATTCTTTTCACATCATGAGACATCACTCTTGCAGTCCCCGGCGGTCCCCTGCCGTCCCCCGTAGTTCCCCACCGTCCCCGGCCGTCCTCACTCTTTCCCGGCCGTCCTCAATAGTCCCCGGCCTCCGCCCCCTGCCCTGAACTAAAATGTCTCACCCTGTAGGGCCCGCCGCCCTTCCCAAAGACGGCCGTCCTGCACTTAGGCAGCCCCGGACGGACTACAGATAGCCGTTCCGTCCCGTCCGGAGCTCTTGGCAGCCCCGCCGGGCCCCCGGACGGTTGCGAACATTAAGAAACTTGAATAATTGAACCGTGTGCTATGTTGTTAGACTATCCTCTGTCGGTATGGTCAAGAATCTTTTGCGTTTTTTTTCTGTCCAGGAAGGGGGAATGGGGCTGTGCTTTTGCTGTGTTTTTTACTCCCGTTCCAGAAAGGGAAATTCTGGACTTCATAGCACTCCGTTCAATTATTGGGGTTTTTACGGTACAGGACTGCAATTGAGTGCTCTTAACTCTAAGTGCGTGACTTGGTGTGGGGTAGCCTGGCGTGCAGAGTTTTCTGCATATAAGCCATCCTTCTCTCTTCTTAGTTAGACAATGGACAACAACACCCGGGCAATCAACTAATAGAAGTCATTTCCTTTCTATTCTAATTGGGTCTAGCACTTCCTCTTTTGTTCTATTCCTATCCCAGCCTTTAGGCAATTCATCGCTTAGTAAATTCCCCACCGATTTATTGTCCGGTTTACCAAGAGGTCAGTTATGCACAGGAGGGACACTTCGGCACGCGCGACACACCATCCACAATAAACGGGTAAACGAAAGTAGCCCGACATTGGTTATTGCCACCAGTTTCTTGGTAGTTTTACAACATCTGCAAAGATCATCACAAGTCATCACTCATATAACCTTATGATTGAAACTGTGAGTTCATCACAGAATATGGATTTCCTATCGCTTGAGCTTACTGTTGTACCCTCTATAGTATAGATATGATCCCCTCACAAGAGTCGCGATGGGGGTGTGCTGCCTCTGCAGGTAAGTGTTTGATGAAAGAGACATTCACCGTATGCATAGGAACTAGAATTAACATCTGAGGTTACTCAGAGTATTCGAGTTTCTACTGAGTACTGAAACATACTTCCCCTGCGTAGCTGTGTTCCCGACATCCCTACCGAAGCGACATACCACTCGTTGCAACTCTATCCTGGAAGAGTACGTATGCCTGGTTGGATGTGCCATTACCTTTTCACCGGCACTTCCACCCACCAAGTTTGCTAAATCACCGGCTTCTGCAAAACCACAGTGCTGCACACGACACCACGCCCCTACCACCACCACCGCACCCCCAAGCCCCCCCCTCACCCACACTTCCCACTTCTCACTCAATGGACAACCCTGATACGGTTGCTGACAGCAACCTACAGGATACCCAGCCTCCTGTAGTCTTAGCTACTGTCGATGATATCTCTATTTCCCCGAAGGTTCTGGCTAGAGGAGTTTCCGACCGGATGGAACAGAATGTGTAATCAATCATCACTCACAGGAGCGGTACGCCGAATTGATCCGATACTATGAGGATCGTGAAGAGAAACGTGAAGACAAGTTTTATCAGAGGTTAGCGAAAGTTGAAAAGATGTGGCATGAACGCTGTGAGAAGAAAAACAAAGAGGTTTTTAAGAAAACGCTCTAAATTGGCGACCTTAAGGTTTGGTTCCCACATTGTGATTCCTCTCCTTTTGCTAAGTGGTTTATAGATCGCGGTTGGGGATGCGAATATCAAGTATATGAAGCTGGCGGGTAATTTTAACCTCCGGGGGGCATTGGGTAAGCAATGGCAATTCCAATCTATTGAGGTGTTACTAATATTTTGCTGCAGAGAGGATCGTCGCTCATGCCAAAGAACTAAACAAATTTGTAAACCAACCCCCCTTCGGTACCCAGGCTGCGTTGAATGTGTTAGCAGTGTTCTTAACGGTCCAGTCCGTCCGTCTTCGGGGGAGGACGGGACGGACTACAGCTCATAGTCCGTCTTTTTTGGGGTGTTAGGAAGGACTACGCCCGGGAAGGTGAGGACCGGGCAGACTATAGGGGACTATAGTCCTAGCGCTTGGACCTCCTGCACTAGCCAAGCCGAAATCATACACCTCCAAACGAATTCTTTTCACATCATGAGAAATCACTCTTGCAGTCCCCGGCGGTCCTCACCCTTTCCCGGCCGTCCTCAATAGTTAGTTCCCCGCCGTCCCCACCAGTCCCCCACCGTCCCCTGCAGTCCCCGGCCGTCCACCCCCTGCCCTGAACTAAAATGTCTCACTCTGTAGGGCCCGCCGTCCTGCCCAAAGACGGCCGCCCTGCACTTAGGCCGCCCCGGACGGACTACAGATAGCCGTCCCGTCCCGTCCGGGGCTCTTGGCAGTCCCCTCGCGGGGCCCCGCTGGGCCCCAGGATCCTTGGGAACACTGTGTGTTAGCTAAAACGTACGCTTTTAAAAAGATATTGGACGAAGAAATCAAAGACCGTGGGCTTGTACCGGAAGACGTGAGAAAGTGTGCAGGTCAAGTCTACCATGAGGAGTCCAAGCACGCACACGGGAACACCGGAATGATTACCGTTTACTGGGAAGATCATGTACGAAATGAAGTCGCGGCACTGGTCGCTTTTCCAGTGACAAGCGTCTGGTCCGTCCATCTTTGGGTCCGGACCGGACGGACGGCTTACCTGAGAGGACACCCGGGACAGACGGGTATCTTGGCGTCCGTCTGGAAGACTGCCCGGGACGGACGGGCGGGGACTACAGGTGTCTCAGGTGGTGGAATCTGCAGTGCGCCTCCACGTGACCGGTGGGCCCTGAAGGTGACGGGACCGGAGGTCCCCCCAGGGAATTGGCGTAGACAACAGGTAACAGCTGATGACCGAGGAGTGAGATTAAGGCTTCTAACATCCAAGGCAATGGCTTAAGTTCTTACGAAATTGTTCATATAAAACTATAAGTTTAAAAAGGTAGGAATATGTGTGTATATATTGTGTGTTGGGAGAATTTGTAGTTTTGAGAGATGGATATAAGGTGGATATAAGGTGGGTACGCCTGGTGGTTATAAATAAATCAGTTACCATAAACGAAGAAGCGATTGCCTCATATAGAGTTACAACCTTCCCCCTGCTACCGCAATAAAATTAGTCGTATATTCCAGAAGAATGCGTAACTTGAATTTATTCCTAAAGTTATATAGAACAACCTATACTCGCCATCATACTCACGCCAGCCCTGCGCATGCATACGGAGTATTTAATTAGGAACCAAAGTCTGAGGTGAAAGGTGCTAGCGATTTATAGGCATGACAGAAAATTCGCAGGGACTATAGGTGACGGCCGGGCCCTGCAGATGACGCCAGGGCCCTGTAGGGGACGTCAATCCATCAAGATGACGGCCGGGCCCTACCGGCAGATACCGTTCCCAATAAGACTGCAGGGCCCGGCCGTCAACCCATAGGACTGCCGTCTTTATGAAAGACGGACGCTTTGCCCGGCCGTCCGTACCCACCCTGCCCGGGACGGTTGGGAACACTGCGCTTTTCTGAGATTGCAGGGTGGGAGGGGTGGACTAGGGTGGGGGGAAGTGAAAAAGAGGGAGAAGACCGAGAAATAAGCTCTGCTGTGGGAGGATCACCTTGAAGTTTTTGCGAACCTAGATTTTTTCTACTCCTTTTTTACTCGGCTTTTTCGGAAAAGGGATTTAGGTTGTAGATATTGCAATGAGGGCTCCATAGTAATGCAAGGTCAGTTCAGATGGATATGCTACTGTAGATACAAAATTCAACAAGAATTCAGCCAGGGATTCCGCGCTCGTTTGTATTTGGGATTGAAGGAATAATTAGGAATCAATTATATCAGGAGGCCCTACCCGTAATTAACGTCATGAAGCTCTTGAAAAAACAGCAGGGTGGGTATGCTAGTCAACTTGAAGGAGGGTAGCAAATTTCTATCTAACGTGGTCTCCAAAACCGGTACCATATACAATAATCTCCCAAAAGTCGGATTGGAGCTAAAGCAAATGAGATCGACACTAAGAGAACCGAGCTAATAGGAGGGCACGAAGAGGGCACGAAGGATGCCGGCTCGCTACAGTTAAACATACACAAGGGCGACGATTGGGCACGTTTAAGAAAACCTGCACTAGAGTCGGTTCGACTTTTACTGGATTACTGGATTACTGGATTACTGGATTCTGAGATGCTTTTATGGGTATTGGCAATCTTGACTGCGAGGGTTCCGGTGCAGATGACCGGCAAGAGAAAACAGAAGAAAGCAAGATGGGCTATTGAAGCTATTGAAGCTGAAAGATGAGCACCAGATGGGTGTGATAAATGGAATTTATCTTCTCACAGGAACGATGAAGGATAAGGATGGAAAGAAGGTATTTCTACAGTCCGAAGAAAAATCCACGATCGTCTCTCACTCCTGCGAAGTTTTCACAATTGTTAAGTACTGTAACAAGAATGCCTCTAGCTAAACCGCTCGCTTGCTCCACCGCGTAAGCCCCCAGGAAATCTACAAAGAAAATACCTAAAGTCATAAGGGTTATCTAAGAGTTCGACAATACTGCACTAGACAACTCTTGCTCACAATGGTCGAAAAATTCTATCGTATATCATACTAGAACCTCATGGAAGTCGGAATACCGCTGGTGCTGATTTTCTTGAACCTGTTCAATCGCCCCTACGTTTAAACTGTGGCGACTTGGCATTCCTGTTGGTTCGGTTGCCTTAGTTTTACCTTAGTTCGACTTTTCGTGAAAATACGGTATCTGTACTTTCGGGATCCTTATTTCCTGATCATCGACCTAGCCGAAACATCATAGAGCACACCGATAATTATTAGCGTCGCACCGCCCTATTAAATCACGGTATTGGCAATCATCCACCCTGTCTCTATCCTTCTGTTGATCGAAACGGTCAGCTATCTCAACGCGCACTTGGAAGCTTGATAACGGAGGAGGATGTCTCAATCTTGATTCAATCATCGCATCTGAGAAGAAAGAAATCATCATTAAATACATAATTCAGAAAGCTTCAGCACCCCATCTTCCTCCTTTCTCAGCATGACTTCTTCACAATATAATCAGCCACGCCCCTTCTTTTCTCATCTAATCCCACTTCCTCTCTTATCTTCCATTCCCTTCTCTTCCTTTCTCATCGTTTCTTCCCTCCTCTCTTCTTCACCGTGACTTTTTCGCTTCACGCCTAGCGCCACTACTTACCTTCTCCTACTTCTATATTATTCTTGTGGGTCCTTTATGCGAGAGATAACGAACTCCAGATATGTGTCCGTTGTTCTTGATGTGCCAAGGTCACGTTATCAATCATATCACAAAGCACAGCTGATTCACAATATATCTACCCCAAGGGAATGTAAATCCGTCGAAGAACCAAAAACTCGATCGAAAGTGGTGTTTGCCAGTGAACAAGCCGACCTGGGAGTTCGGATGACTTCCGGGGTGCTCCCGCCTTGGGCCGGAGCTCAGCCTTGATCTCGCTTAGGCATGGCATATGCAAGAACGTTCATGAAACGTCACACGGGTCCCAATGAGACAATCATAAGAACAGGACTTCTATACCGGCCCCGGCAGGCAACAGCACCTTAACCACACACACCCGCTATCAAGGCCTTTAACTTAATTCGCATCGCAGTCTAGCATACCATGGCACCGCACTGATTCCAAACATAATCCATGTGACATACCGAAATATAAAGAAGGAAGAATGAGAGAAAGAGTTCATCCTAACCCCCCCAACTCTCTAATTCACCAGGAATGGAGTCATACGGCGCTGTGGGCTTCTTGATACCTCTCCCCTCAACCAGTATGAGGACATTCCCTGTATAGGAGTTGAAAAACTCCCTCTTTCTTTCCCTTGGCACTTGGTTGAGTGATTAGGAAAGAGCCATGTAATTGTTGATGTATTGCCGATAGGGCGAGAGTGGGGAGTTATGCACTTACAGGGCGTGTGCGTATCAAGTGCACAGTGATTGAAACCATGGTGCTCAATGGTTGTTTCCATATCCTGTGCCGATAGATATAGGATATCGGTATCTGGCTTATTTTTTTTTCCTTTAGGCCCGATACCATTTGCTATGGGGCAGTGGGCAGGATTAATTTGCCCTTTCTGGTAGTCGACGCAGGGCATAGGATGCAGGGTCACTCGGGATCACAGTGGTTCTGGGTTGTTTGAGATTGTGGGGGATCAAGATGTTTCTGAGTGCTGTGTTTCTTTGGGTTCGCTGTATTTCCGGTTAGTAGAGATATACAGCCCTAGTCTCTCCTTAGCTAGTAGCTCATCGATCGCTTAGCTGACCACTTTCTTGTTCAGCTAGTCCAGTGATCTCATTCCCGTTGGTGTGTTCTTTTAGCTTCTTTAACTGCTTTATCTGTTTTTTAGTCGGGCAGCCTTGAGGCAATCCATCCACAGATATTATTTCCCGTTGATCTCGGGAAGGCATTGGTTGGGTGGGTGTCGGGTGTTTGGCGGCGTTAGAGCGGCTTCTACTCGAAGAACCTTGTTGGGGGTGAGTACCTGCTGTAGTATGTCCCTTCCGTGGCATAATGGTAGTAAGCTCTATCCTATCAAATTGATCGCAAGAAGGATGAATTTAATGAGGGACATGAAGGGCTAGTCCGCTATGCCCCCTCTAGTACTGTTACTCATCTCGGCTCAGGTGGATAGTGGGTATCCGCTCAGGATAGTGTAATACAAGTACTATGTCATTTATGGTACTCAATTTTCTATGTAGGTGCGGAGTATATAGTTGCTGGGAATCCCCTCGAGAATCCTTACAATATGGTATACCACTTTTCTCTGTCCGTAGGACGCTATATACAGTTGATCTATTGGTTGGAGGGGAGGGAAGGGAAGAAGGAAAGTATACGCGAAAAATAAGGAAATGTAGGCAAGACTTTACATATAAAGAAGAATTAATTATAACAGGACGAAGTGGTGGGCCATGAGCTCGACCTCCTTATGGCAATAGAACTCTCCCCACCCCAAGAACTAAGCTCTGTACGACTTTTTAAACAAAAACTCAAATCCTTAGACGGCAATGAAAGCAGATCGCCAAAAAGGCGCAGCAAAGTATGGCATACATGTGCATTCCAATCTTATGGGTTTTCCTCCAACTACAAGGACGTCAGGGGCAATCACCAAGGGTAACACGCCTCGAAAGGGAAGGGGCGGTGGTTATTCATGTTTCAACAAGCGGGTGTCTCCTAAGCCTCAAGCCGTACGGGGGGTTCCCACTTTGCAAGACTGTAGCAGCGATACCACCTTCTGACGGCCCTTCTTAGTAGCGACCGAGAGCGGTGTCTGACCGTGGTTATCTGGCTTGTCGGGGTTGACTCCTTCCCGTTCGAGTAGTATTTCCACAACACCCTCATGTCCTTCCCCAGCGGCAAACGAGAGCGGTGTTTGGCCGTCATCATCAGGCTTGTCAGGGTTGACCTTTTCGCGTCCGAGCAGTATTTCCACAACTCCCTCATGTCCTTCCCCAGCGGCAAACGAGAGCGGTGTTCGGCCGTCATCATCAGGCTTGTCAGGGTTGACCTTTTCGTGTCCGAGCAGTATTTCCACAACTCCCTCATGTCCTTCCCCAGCGGCAAGCAAGAGCGGTGTTTGGCCGCCATTATCTGGCTTGTCGGGGTTGACCTCTTCCCGCCCAAGTAGTGTTTTCACCACCCCCTCATATCCGGAACCAGCGGCAAAAGCGAGTGGTGTTTGGCCGTCAATATCCGGCTTGTCAGGGTTGACCTCTTCCCGCCCGAGTAGTGTTTTCACCACTCCCTCATGTCCATAGCAAGCGGCAAACGAGAGCGGTGTTTGGCCGTCATCATCTGCAATCTCAGGGTCGACCTCTTTCCGTCCGAGAAGTGCTTTCACCACTCCCTCGTGTCCAGACTCTGCGGCAAGCGAGAGTGGTGTTCGGCCGTCAATATCCGGCCTGTCAGGGTTGACCTCTTCCCGTCCGAGTAGTATTTTCACCACTCCCTCACGTCCACACTGAGTGGCAAGCGAGAGCGGGGTTCGGCCGTCATTATCTGGCTTGTCAGGGTTGACCTCTTTCCGCTCAAGTAGTGTTTTCACCGCTCCCTCATGTCCATTATGGGCAGCCCAGGCAAGCGGTGTACGGCCTGGGGAGTCATCCCCGTTGATATCAAAATATCCCATCTCGATCAAGGTAACCACAACTTCGACAATTCCGAGGAACGATGCACAGTGCAGTCCGCTGAATGGATAAAAAGTATCACAATTGCCAAGATACAAATTCTTTACTTTCCCTAAAAGTAATTTGGTTGGTATCTGGCCATAATGCTCCGATAATAGATTCAACGCAAGTGATGTCCCATAGTCAGAGAGCTCCCTTTTTGCATGGACCCCCCAGTATACAGAAGAGTATTCTAGAAAGGGTGTGTTCTGGGCGTTAGGAGAGAGGGTGGTTGAAAGAGCTTTGGCCTGTCGAGAATTCAGATAAGTCAAGCAGATTTCTGCCATTGCTGAGTGGGGTCTGGTGAATATATCGGGATGAGCGGAAAGATACTCATTGAGAGTAAAGTGGATCAATCGTGCCGTCGATGCTTCCTTATCTACTGTAATCAGCCCTTGACAGAAGCTCACCAATATCGAAATCGAAGGGATATTGTCAGGATCGAGATCCTCGGAGCCTAGCTCAACTGCTAGGGCGTGGCAGAGTTCATTCGCTTGTAATGGTCGCTCCGCATGACTGACCCACATTAATGCTGTCATCCCTAGTATCGATTGGTCCCCGTCTTGTGCCTTTATCCGTTCGATGGTTGCGCTATAAACATCTCCCACACGCAATCCATCTGTCATTCTATTGAGCCTCTCTCGTCTCCGGTGGATTGTCGATTCGTGTAAGATTGCATTGATACTTAAGGAAACGAGTAGAAACCTAGATGCATATTTATTAGCTGATAGTGTGAGGTGAGATTCCTAGTACCGCTGCCCCTACATACATTTCAGACATAGTTTTTGGGATCTTCTCCAGAATGTCTGCCTTCAGACTCTCGTTCATCGTATGTGGAGTTGGGTCCTCGCCTAGCCTAATACGAAGGTATTCGGCGATGTCACCTCTTCTGGGGCTCACAAATACACTTGTTACTCGTCCAACAAGGAGCCTCTTGACCTCATCCTCTACATGAGGCCTTCCAATGATGAATATTCGTGTACCTGGGGACATCTCTAGGATTTGTTGTAGTGAATTAAGGAGCTTTACTCGGTCCTGGACTGCACATTCGTCTAGAGCGTCTATACACACAAATATCGGCAGTGAGGACGTAATAGCCTGTAACATCCTCACAATATCCGGAAGCCGCGGCCCCCGTCCACCAATAGCATTCCTACCCTCTCGAAAAGCCCGTGATATTTCCTCCGGGATCCTTTCTAGTCCTCCAACGATCTGTCTTAGCAAGGAACCTAGAGCGCTGGTCGCAGACTGCTCCTTCCGATCTGCGAAGTCGAAGTAAAAACAAGTTACAGCTGATTTCCGTCCCCTAACTTGATCACACAACCTGTCCACTACTAGCGGACTGACACGGCGGGTTGTTAGCACTGGCTCTCTTCCTTCCGTCCCTCGAGAATAATCCTTGATGTTCACCTGATAAATGTCTTTCCGACTCCCGGATCTCCATAGCAAAACAGCACTGCATTCCGACCTTCATCTTCCCCACTCCAGTCATGCCAGCTTCTAAATGCTTCAGTTTGCAAAAGCCATTCCCCCACATTGTCGGCGCGGCGCTCTTGGATATCTCGATGGCGGATCCTGGGTTCCAGGGGAGATAACCAGGCTAGGAGTGGGGACCGATCATCGGCAATGGTACAGTTGTTCCAAACATTATTAAAAGAGTTTTCATAATTAAAACAGTTGTTATTATCGTGAATGGGGTATCTGGGATATTGGGACATGTTCGGCTCTTTGCTGCCCACGTTGTTGTAGAGGGGGAGTTGTTGAGTATGGTGGGTCGACGATATTCTTGGGCCCTGGGAAAAAGCGGGGTCTTGGTAAGGGAAAGCGGGGGTGATCTTCTGCAGCTTTTCGGATCATAAGCTACCATAGTACACCAAAGAAGCATGTCACACCATACAAGCCGCCATCCACAAGGGCCCTAAGCGCCGGCGCTAGAACAAGCCCAATCAGATCTCTTCATAAACTATGGCAGCTAGGTGCAGTACAAGTATCTTACAGCCTGTTTGGCAAAAATGTGACCGTTCCGTTGGGCGACCGTTTCTGCTGTGAAAATGACCTTCTCTCCGTTTTGAAACGGAAAAAAGGTCATTTGTATGGGAGAACGGAACGGAACAGCGTTTTAGCCAAACAGGCTCTTAGCCCAGACTATCATACAAAAACAATTTTTGGTGGAAGCCACAAACACCATCGCAAGCGACAATCCCTCGGCTTCAGCTCAAGACAAAAGGCTCCCAAACTCTAGCACTACCCAGTCGCGGGAAAAGTGTTCACGATAACGGCACCATAGTTAGAACCTAATATCTGCCTTTACTTCCCCTACTACTACTACTACTACTACTTAATACCTTTATGCAAAAATGAAACGAAATTTATCTGCATGCCCCCCCCCTCCTATCCAGCTGGCAGGTATCTTTTTGCGTTATCCCAAAAGGGAAAGAGCCATATTTCCCTACCCGGGTAGCAAGGGGGTTGATATAGTTTTCCTTAGCTTAATCTTTAATCATCTTTGTCAACAGATCCCTTGTGGGTTTTAAATAGGGCATGGTACTTTGTCGCGCCGTGGTAGTATCGCAGGAGACGAAGGTATAGAATAGAATTATCTCTATGTGAGCACTTTGATACCGTAATCACGATAGCAGCAGGGCAGTTAGAGGTTGTGGATTGAGTAATGAGGGCTCCATGGTAACGGAAGGTCAGTTCCGATGGATATGCTATTGTAGATACAAGATTCGACAAGAATTCAGTCAGGGATTGCGTCTTCGTGTGTGTGTGTGTGTGTGTGAAATTGAAGGAATAATTAGGAATCAAATATATTGGAAAACCCTACTGGTAATGAATGTCATTAAACTTGTGAGAAACTGTAGGGCGAGTATGCTAGTCAACTTGAAGGGGGAAGAGTAAATTTCTATATGGTGCGGTGTCCAGATACCGTTTGCGGTGATCCGCCAAAAGTCAGATTGGAGCCAAAGCACAGGACCAGAACTAAGGGAACCGGGTCAACGGGAGGGCACGAAGAATGCCGACTCGCCACAGTTTAAAAGACTCACCGCTGTTAAACATGCAGATGAGCGACGATTGGGCACGCTTAAGAAAACCTCGACCAGCATCAATCTGGCAAATTCCGGATTACTGGTATACGGCACTGGACAACTCTCGCTCATAATGGTGGAATAATCCTAGTATAGTAAAATCTCATGAAAGTCGGAATAGCGCTAGTGCTTATTTTCCCGAACCTGCCCGATCGTAGGAAAAAGTGGAGTTTGCACTTATCTTAGCGCGCAGCGGGGTATGATCTCGCTTAAGTATGCCCTGTGTAGGGTCATTCATATAATATCACTCGGAACAAGCATAAGAACGCTACTTCGATGTTAGCCCCGGTAGGCAACAGCACCTTAACCACACATGCGCTAACAAGGCCTGTAACTTAATTCACACTACAGTCTAGCATACCATAGCACCTCACGAATTCCGAACCTAACACATGATATACCAAAAAAAGGAGGAAGACAAGAAAGACGGAAAGGATCCCTTCATTTCGCTTTCCCTCCACCCTCCAATTCACTAGCAGATGGAGCCGGAAGGTGCTGTGGGTTCTCCGACTTCGATTCCTTGTGCCTATATGAGGACTCCCCCCCCCTGCTTTCCCTTGATACGTGCTTTGATGGTCAGCAAAGAGCCCTGTGATTGTCGCGATGTTGCCTAAGGGTCATGGGGTGAGGAGATACGCAGTAGCAGGGCTTGCGCATATGAGGTGCGCAGTGATTAGGAACATGGCGATCAATGGTTGTTTCCATATCCGGTGCTGATAGAAAATGGGATATGAGTGTTTGGTTTCGGGCTCGATACCACTTTCTATGGGGCGGTGGGCGGCATAGAGCGTAGGGTGCGGGGTTTTCCCCAGGGATCACGGTGGCTCTGGATTGCTTGGGATTGCGGGGGATCAGGATGTATCTGAATGGTGTTTCTTGGAGGTTCGCTGTATTTCCGGCTATCCAGAGATATATAACCCTAGTCCTCCCTCAGCTAGTACCCCGATCGATCGCTTGGTTAGCTACCCTCTTCAGCTTATCCAGTAATCTCATTCCAGTTAGTGTGTCCTCCGGCTGTTTCTTTTATTTCTTGGTTGGGCAAGCTTTCGGAAAGGTATCTAGAGATATTATTTCTCGTTGATCCCGGGAAAGGAATTGTGTGCGGTGTTGGCCATTTGGCGGCGTTAACGTGGTCGTCGATGAGGGCTTTCTGCAGCGGTGTGGAGGGGCCCAAGTGAACAACGAAGTCTGTATTAAGACGTGAAGAAGCTCATGATGCATTTTAGTCAAATGCTTTGAAAGGAAAATCACGAGGAAAGTAAAGAACAGGAAGGAAGTTTAAGGCGGGGAAGCGATAGGAAGGAAGAAAAAACACGGGGGAGAAAACTTTCCATGCCCTGCATGCTCCCCCGCCGGCTCATTAATGTACCACTATGGCCTCAGGGGGTGCCATTGAGCAGCACGCCCCGGACAAGGATGATGTACTGGAGGTCCTGGAGCTCGTGCGCGGAGAACTGGTTGCGCTGTAACTTCATATCATCAGTTATCTGGATAGTACCTGCCGAGGCAAAATGAGGTGGGGATAAAAGATTCTCGGAGGCGAACGAGGTTTGGAGCCCGGTAGAGAGATGATCCACACTCTCGGGTTCTGGATGCTTGAGCCACTTCAAGGGTTCGTAGATCGAGGCGATGTGTACCGACTGATTAGCGGATGGGGACTACTAGGGAACTTCTCCCGCCGATCGGGGGTTATGAGGATTAGGCCGCCGAGGATCATATTTTAGCCGGTTTTTTTTCTCCATCAGCCGTTAGATGCAGATATCAAAAAGAGGGGGGGCATTCACCTGACTTGATGGTGTACTGCTGTCCCTTGGCCCGCCTGTCCATAGATAGGGCCATCTGCAATTTCGAGCGAACGTGCTTTAGCAGTCCATTCTTGCCATAGCCAACCCATCGCTCAAACCCGGACGAGTCAATCATTTCCCCATAACCTCCCTCTTTCCCCTCCGCGTTCCCCTCCGCTTTCCCCTCAGTACTTTCACCCCCCTCCGGCAAAACCCCATACTCCTCCGCTCCCTCCCTCGTAACTGGCCTGCTTTCTCCACACTCGGGCCACATATCCTTCAAAAATCTGGACCTCCCAACATTTATCCCCCCAATAATCCATATGCGCCAGTCCTGCTCCGGATATCACCCTCTACTTTACCAAACCCCCAACCATTCCTGGTAGAAATTACGTGAATCCTATCCACCGTGCTCTCGACTCTCTCGTCCCCGGGAAGGGCATCCTTGATGCTTTTCTTGATGTACGTCATCAAACTCGAGACCTGCCGTTTAGAAGCCATGAGGATATCTGACCTAGTAATAATAAACGAGACTGTCAACTGGCATCGGAGCAGCTTGGACAAATTCTGGTAGAGGTGCTCGTGCAGTCTCCGTTGCAGTGACACGGGGAGGTCAGCGGCGTCGATGAGGTGGTATATGTGTTTCTTGTGTGCGGCGAGTTCTGTATAAGGTTGGTTAGTGTGTGGAGGTGGGGTATGCAGGCAATCCACTCGTGCGGTGGTGGTAATGTATGCCGTGGCACCGCTCATAGACCAACGATAGAGTAGTGAGGTCTGTTCAGCGGGTAGACTAACGCATGGGTAGATGGTTGGCTAAGATGACTGGTCGGATAATGTCTGGCTGCGCTCTTTTCCCAGAAGCAGGGACGGCGGGTTGATCAGTGGGAAAGCATCAGTGACCGTGATGCCCTTGGCAGATCGGAAGAGGATCAATGACATCTGCTTTCGCATGGTGCGCTAACTCTTCGGAGCACTGTTGGAGTTGGCAACGATTGACAACTAACAGCTAGAGCCTAATGCAGAATTGGGATGCTGACGCCACCTAGACTCGTCATGTGTAATGTCAGCTCGGTAGACGGAGGGGAATATACTTCTATGTTTTGAACACTATCATCGCACACTATTGCACCCTATCCCGCACACTCTGCTCCCACTATCTAACTCTTTCATATTTACACATTTATAAAAGGAATTATCCTCTCTCTTGCCCAGACCCCCGTGACCCCCGCTTCTACATTGTTTCACTGGGGAAGAATCTTGTCAGGAAGCCACTAGCCGGGTATTTGGTTATGGAGTCTATCACCAACACCAACTCGAACAAGGAGAACCGGAAAGCCAAAAATAAACTTCTCCAGGGTAGAAACGAAGAGCTCGCAAAGCTTAACTAGAGCATCGAGAGACTGACAAAGAAGAAGGAAAAATGGAAACGAAGGTATGAGGAGATGGCCGGCGAAGGAGAGAGGCGAGAGGGATGAGTTGGAGAAAACAAAGAAGGCTGTGGGTGAGGCGAAGAAGAAGATGACGATTTTGGAAAAAAGACTGGAGGCCTCAATGAAAAGGGGTGTTCCAATTGTTGCAGCTATTGTATTGAAAGCAGTATATAAACATGCTGTTGGAATTCCCCAGCAAGGCGAGTCTCCAGAGAACCAAGATACCCGAGGAGAAGGATCAGTGTTCCCAACGGTCCGGGGGGACAGCCAAGAGACCCGGACGGCGCGGGACGGCTATCTGCAGTCCGTCTGGGGCGGCTTAAATGTAGGAAAGCCGTCTTTGGATAGGACGGCGGGTCGTATAAGGTGAGGCGTTTTACTTCAGGGCAGGGGATAGCCGGGGACGGTGGGGGACAGGTGGGGGACTATGGGGGACGGCAGGGTGTTGGATATCTTGGGTTGTTCGCCGAAGCTTAGTCATACGTTGAGCTTGGTTGCCATGGGCTATGGGGCCCACTTGTCTTATTTGCGCTCTGTTTCGTTTCGTTTCTCTTCTCTCCTTTTTCCACTCAATAAGTTTTTTCTACACAGTAAACTAAAACCAACGAAACTGCTCTTAACGCGACTCTCACTTCGACCTAGAATCTCTTTCTTGCATTCACCCTCAGTAAATCTCTGTCCGCACTATCTCTACCTATCGAGCGGTCTGTAAGCACTTTATTCTGCCCACCTTAGAGAACTCGGCTGACTCCGGATCATTTCTAACACAGGGGACCGCCGAGGACTTCAAGAATGATGTCTCATGATGTGAAAAGAATTCGTTTGGAGGTGTATGATTTTGGCTTGGCTAGTGCAGGAGGTCCAAGCACTGGGACTATAGTTCCCTATAGTCCATCCAGTCCTCACCTTCCCGGGAGTAGTCCGTCCTAGCAGCCCCAAAAAGACGGACTATGAGCCGCAGTCCGTCCCTCCTCCCCCGAAGACGGACGGACTAGACGGTTAGGAACACTGGAAAGGATCAGGAGCCTCTCCGAAAAGTTCTATCAATTTGGTTGCGAGAATCCAGGGCAAGTAGTGGAGCTGGCCAACGCTGTAAGTTACAGTTCCTTCACCTTGCTTGGGCTGTGGGGAGGACTAACCTTGAGAAATAGTGGCCGGGCTTGATAAACGACCGCAACAATTCCGCCCACAAGGTCACCGGTGATGATGCGAACGGGATCTTACCTTTTTGTGACCCTCAACTACGTCGCATGTTGGAGAGAGCATTTCGGTTGCTCTTGGATCCCCCAGCGACTGGAAACATGCAACTCCGAATCAAAAGGCCCGTGTTTTTCGCAATTGTTAGTTATTGGGCGCAACCTGTACCCTATTAGTAGATCTGGTAACTGATTGGGTTCCGATAGGTAGAGATTGCGAACTCACCAGCCTGGGCTGGTAACCCATTACCCGTGCCCGAATGGCCCACTTCGCTCGCTCTTCCAAACCTCATCCTACCTTACCCCCAGTTAGTGCCTGTCGATGGCGCCCCTCTTTTCCAAGTGTTAATATCAGGAAGGGGGGCAAGGGTGATGGATATTGGTTAAGTTTTTTTTTTTTTTTGAAAGAGTGTTATCCTGTCGCAAAGGGGTGCCTGTAAAAAAGGTAGTTTCTGAGTGATTTGGTGGGGTTGAGTGGTCTACCGATTATGTTCATGTTCCAAAGGAGTCTTGTAAAAGTGTTAGTTTTTGTGGGGGGCACTAAGGTGGTCCACCTCTATTTCGTGTTATCCTATCAGAGTTATAAACACGATCACCACCCCGTACCTGATTTGCTTCGCTATCATGCAGACTAAACAGCTGGGTCGGGTATATTGATGAGAGTCACAACCTGTATCTGCAGGAGGCAGGGGTTTGCTTGCCATGATATTCCGGGAGTTTCATGGAGGGCCAGGCTTTTTGAACCATGGTAAAGTCGAAGTGTGAGGCAAAGCGGATTAAGTGGAGGAAGCGAAGGAGGTTGCCGGCGAACTTTTCTTTCGAGTGTAGTGGGTTGCGGATTGTGGAGGTTGCTATGTCCTCTACTCCGAAGCCGGCGCACACGGTGTAGGTTGTAAAATAGGAATTTGATGGGAGGGCATCTTTTTCTGGGGGTCTGGATTCTAAGGCCACCATAGATACTCCCCTCGCAATAATTGACGATAAAGTGGAACAAACCATAAGCGGAATCAATCTATGTTCGGAATAAGTCTCACTAGTTCAACAGACAAAGTCGATATCCGGCCAAGGGATCGTTGTAGTAGCAGCCTCTAGATGCTTATGCCTCTCGGGATTGTTCTCGACCTTGTACACACTGAGCAGTCCAAAGCCGTATTTCTCCCTGTTTGCATTGATACACTCCGAGAGCCGAATTGAAAATTGCACCCGCTCATATCGCCTATCCCTACATCGATGTCCGTGCTTTGAGTACCCAAGAGCTTATCTCTAACACAAATATCAGTGGAAGGAAAAACTAGGTGCTCATTCTCGGGTTACCTTTCTCAATTTGTTGGGCAGCATCCACTAGGAGCCTGGGTAAGGCGCCTTCCATCAGTGAGAGGGTCAGGGTGCGTGAAGTCATACGGGGTCTAGAAATTATCGTTGTACTTTATATATTTGAAGTGCCGGCTGGAGGAGAGGACATTACATTAAAAGGCGTGAAAGCCTGAGTTTGGCTTGACAATATTCAGTGAGTGAGCCGTAGAAGGTTCATTGTCCCGGGGACTTGTATGGGCTGCTACGGTGGGTTCATTGCCTTCTGGATGCGGAGCGAGCGACCAGAGCAAGAGGTTTTGCAGTTGGTAGTTGCAAAGACTTAATTAAGCCCCACTACCGGTACGGGTATGGTACTAAAAAAAAAGAGAACCGGGGTATCAGTGTATCCATTCTCAGGAGAGGGAAGTAACTACAGTACAAATCACAAACTATCACAGACGAAACAACAGAGAAACAAGCCACACAATTCACTATCAATTCGTCTAGCACAAGCTAATTCACAAACATCCACCTGATTCCGATACAGAGAAAAGAAAAAAACCTCCGCATTTGCCTTCGTTCACAACACAAAACCGTTGCTTGTTGACCGGGGTGGTTCGCTTTCGCGGTGTGGAATGAAACGAGAGAAGTGAGAGACGGCTGGCTACCTTACATAGACTCACCCCCCTGTCTGCCAAGCCTCAACCCACTACCCCTGTAACGAACATGACCCACCTGGCTTCCAACTACTGGCTATTCTCTCTTCCAAGTAGAGAGCAATCGTGAACTCCGCCGAATCACCTCTAGCTAGCTAAGAATATTCAAACTAAGCAAAGACAAAATTTATCCGCAACAGTACAGGAACACAATACCGCAGATCCATTGTTTCTCCCTTTGGATCGGCTTGTTGTTGAAAAATCACCCGCGATCACTCGCCGCAGAAGGCTGTTTCTTATCTTGTTCATCATTTGTTACTAGTTTCGGTGGCCAATCATTACAAATTAGAGTAGGGGACTTGGCATACCTGGTTCGTACACTATATGATGATTCTGATATATGACTAGCGATGATCGGTGAGGTCAGAGGAGGGGAGATGGCAATACTGGAGGAACGGGGATTGGAATTCTCCTGTTATTTTAATACCTCCGGATGGATTCTCGAGATCATCCAAGTTCGTGTTATTTCCCTCACTTGTCTGCAGATAGGAACACTGATATGGGAATATTGTTGTATCTTCCCTATAAGCTTTCTGCTTCGCCAAAGATAGGCAGCATAAGCAACGAAATATTTCTCAAAATTTAAAGACATTTTATCCTGCCTCTCTTTATTTTATTCCCTGTTCTACTCTGCTTATTTTCTGCGAATAAAGAATTTGCCTCTTGTCTTTTTGACAGACTCTCTCCGTTCAGTGGACTAAGCTTTCGCATCGTTCTTCAGAGTTGTTGAGGTTGTAGCCGGTTAAATTGGTGTGGAACGATAGAGTATTGGTGAAATCGATTTTTCAGGTTGCGGATGGCTTGCATATGCTGCTCGGAATGGACATGCGGGAGTCATGAGAAAGCTGCTGGGGCAGGGAGAGGTCAACCCTGACAAGGGAAATAATCGGAGCCAGGTGCCCCTCCCGCAGGCAGCTCAGAATGGACATGAGAGAGCGATAGCCTTGCTACAGTCCCGCAAAGGGGTAACCTCCGGAACGATGTAATACCCAAGAGATCTGTTGCATGGAAGTAGCCGCTGCCTTCCCCCCTTTCAGGACACCTTGCCCCCGGTGATGCATTCGAACGTCATCCTCTGTCGATAGGGGGACCCCTACAAGGTGGGTGCGTTGATATGCGCCATGTCATCCTACGCCTTTTTAGCTATTTGTTTCCGTGGTTGGATGGGGATTTACAAATTTCAGTTTACAAAGTTCCGTCCAGTGTTCCCAACCGTCCCGTCAGGACTGCAGGGCCCTGGAGTCCAATAGTCCCGTCCGTCCCGGGCGGGGTTGGTATGGACGGCCGGGCAAGGCGTCCGTCCTCACCATTTCCAGAAAGTCTGCAGGGCCCGGCCGTCAACCTACAGTCCTGCAGTTAATATCAAGTTCCGGTAGGGCCTCGCCGTCTTTGGAATTGACGGGCGTCACCTGTAGGTACCAGCCGTCACCTGCCCTCCTGAGTGAGGACGGGCGTTACCTGTAGGTATTTCATAAAAATACCATAAATACTTTCGATTCGCTATCTCCGTCAGCTTATAATAGGTTCAGTTTGACAGGTTAATAGAATTGCGTGTGTCGGTTAATAAGATTTAATAACTTTCTGATGGTTGATTTTATCCCGCATAGGAAAGCACTAACTTTAACCCTTTTGAAGACTTCTAGGCAGTAGATTCGGAGATAGCAAACGACAGGAGTTTTTACGGTATTCATAATGTGTGATTGCTCTATCCGCTGAGCTGTTGCTTCATACATTTGATAAGAGAAGAAAATATGCTTGGGGATTTGGAGGGCAGAGCGGTAATATTAGGCGGGGAACTAGGGCAGGTTCTGGGGATCGGATATGAGTGCACAGCTTGGTTGATTGATGAGAAAATTTGATACCTGATACCCAAATATGATGATAGAGTTGTAATAAAGATGTTTTGTTTCTTCAAGCACAGACTCCCGGCTCGGAAATTTTAAAATAGCAGTTCAACTGAGACACCTGTAGGGCCCGGCCGTCCGTCCCGGGAATGGGTTAGGACGGACTACAATTTGGCGTCCGTCCCGTCCTAGGCAAAAGACGGACGGACTGGACGCTTGGGAACACTGGCTGCAGGATCCCCATTTCGTAGCATATCTGGCATGATAATGTGCTCTATTCTGTCAAATTTGTAGCAGGAGGAATGGATCTAATGAGGGACATGAAAAGTTAATCTGCTATGCCCCCTCTAACACAGTTGCCCACTTCTAGCTTGAGTGGTCAGTGGGTACCCGCTTAAGATGATATAATACAAGCTCTACTTCGTTTATGGCAGTCGGTTTTCTAACGTAGAAGCGGTGAATATGGTTGCTGAAAGTTTCCTCAAGAATCCTCACATTATCGTACACTACTTTTCTCTATCCAGAAAATACTATATACAGCTAATCTATTCGTGGGGGGGAGGAAGGGAATAATAAAACTATACACTAAAAACAAGGACATGCAGGCAAGGATTTCGAGATAAAGAATAATTAATTATAATAACGAGAGTGGCGGGCTATGAGCTCCACCTCCTCATGGTAATAGAACTCTTCCCCCCCAAGAACCAAGCTCCATGGGACTTTGAAAACAAAACTCATAAATCCTTAGCTGGCCATAAAAGCAGATCGCCAAAAGGCACAACAGGTGTGTGACATATATGTGGATTCCGATCTTATGGGATTTCTCCCATCTACAAAGGGCGATATCGAGGGCAATTGCCAAGAGTAACATACTTTAAAAGGGAAGGGATGGTGGTTATTCCGGTTTCCACGAGGCGGTGTCTCCTGGGTATCAAGTCGGGCGGGGGGTTACCACTGTGCGGGACTGTAGTAGCTCTACAACCCTCTCATGTCCGTACTGAGCGGCAAACGAGAACGGTGTTCGGCCGTCATTATCTGGCCTGTCAGGGTTGACCTCTCGTCCAAGTAGTATTTTCACCACTCCCTCATGCCCATACCCAGCCGCAAACGAGAGCGGTGTTCGGCTATAATTATCTGGCTTGTCAGGGTTGACCCCTTCCCGCCCGAGTAGTGTTTTCACCACTCCCTCATGTCCATACCCAGCCGCAAACGAGAGCGGTGTTTGGCCGTCATTATCTGGCCTGTCCGGGTCAACCTCTTTCCGTCCGAGTAGTATTTTCACCACTCCCTCATGTCCTCCCCGGGCGGCGAACGAGAGCGGTGTTCGGCCGTGAATATCTAGCTCGCTAGGGCTGACCTCTCGTCCGAGCAGTGCTTTCACTACTCCTTCATGTCCATACCAAGCAGCAAACAAGAGCGGTGTTTGACCGTCATTATCTGGCCTGCCAGGGTTGACCTCTCTCCGTTCGAGTAATGTCTTTACCACTACGTCACGTCCATACTCACTAGCAACCGAGAGCGGTGTTCGGCCGTCATTATCTGGCTTGTCAGGGGTGACCTCTTTCCTTTCGAGTAGTATATTTACCACCCCCTCACGCCCATACCCAGCGGCAATCGAGAGCGGTGTTCGGCCGCGTCTATCCGGTTTGTCAGGGTCAACCTCTTTTCGTCCAAGCAGTGCTTTCACCACTCCCTCGTGTCCATACCAAGCGGCAAACGAGAGCGGTGTTCGGCCGTGAATATCTAGCTCGCCAGGGTTAACCTCCTCTCGTTCGAGTAGTGTTTTCACCACTTCCTCATGTCCATACCAAGCGGCAAACAAGAGTGGTGTTCGGCCGTCATTATCTGGCCTGTCGGGCTTGACCTCTTTCCGTCCGAGTAGTGTTTTTACCACTTCCTCATGTCCACACCTAGCGGCAAACGAGAGCGGTGTTCGGCCTTTATTATCTGGTTTGTCGGGCTTGACCTCTTTCCACCCCAGTAGTGTTTTCACCGCTCCCTGATGCCCATTATGGGCAGCCCAGGCAAGTGGTGTACGGCCTGAAAAATCCTCCCCATTGATATCATAATATCCGATCTCTATCAAGGCTGCTACAACTTCACCAATTCCGAAGAACGACGCACAGTGTAGTCCACTGAATGGATGAAAGGCATCAGAATAGCCAGGATACGGATACTTTGCTCTCCTTAAAAGTAATTGGGTTGGTATCTGGCCATAATGCTCCGATAATAGCTTTAGCGCAAGTGATCTCCCATAGTCAGAGAGCTCCCTTTCTGCATGGGCCCCCCAGAATACAGAAGAGTATTCTAGAAAGGGTGTGTTCTGGAAACCAGGAGAGGGGGTTGTTGAAAGGGATTTGACCTGTCGGGAACCCAGATAAGTCAAACAGATTTCTGCCATTGCCGAGTGGGGTCTGGTGAATATATCAGGATGAGCGGAAAGATACTCCTTGAGGGTAAAGTGGATCAATCGTGTTGTCGATGCTTCCTTATCTACAGTGATAAGCCCTTGACAGCAGCTCAGTAATGTCAAAATCGAAGGGATGTTGTCAGAATTGAAATCCGTGGAGTCTAGCTCGACTGCTAGGGCATGGCAGAGCTCATCTGCTCGCAATGGTCGTTCCGCATGACTGACCCACATTAATGCTGCCATCCCCAATATCGATTGGTCCCCGTCTTGTGCCTTTATCCGTTCGATGGTTGCGCTATAAACATCTCCCACCCGCAATCCATCTGTCATTCTATTGAGTCTTTCTCGTCTCCTGTGGATTGTCGATTCGTGTAGGATCGCATTGATACTTAAGGAAACGAGTAGAAACCTAGATGCATATTTATTAGCGGATGTTGTAAGGCAGAATTCCTAGAACCACCGTCCCTACATACATTTCTGACATAGTTTCAGGAATCCTCTCCAGAATGTCCTCCTTTAGGCTCCCGTTCATCGCATGTGGAGTTGGGTCCTCGCCTAATCTAATATGAAGGTATTCGGTGATATCACCTCTTCTAGGGCTTACAGATACACATGTTACTCGTCCAGAAAGGAGCCTTTCAATCTCATCCCGAATATGAGGCCTTCCGATGATGAATATTCGTGTGCGTGGGGATTTCTTTAGGATTTGTTGTAGTGAATTGAGGAGCTTTACTCGATCCAGTTCTGAACATTCGTCTAGGGCGTCTATGCATACAAATGTCGGGAGTGAGGCTGTGATAGCCTGTAGCATCTTCACGATGTCTGGAAGTCGCGGCCCTCGTCCACCAATAGCATTCTTTCCCTCTTGAAAAGCCCGTGATATTTCTTCCGGAATCTTTTCCAGTCCACCAACGACCTGCCTCAGCAATGAACCCAGAGTACTAGTCACAGACTGCTCCTTCCGATCTGCGAAGTCGAAGTAAAAACAAGTTACAGCTGAGTTTTGTCCTTTAGCTTGATCACACAACCTGTCCACTACTAGCGAACTGACACGGCGGGTTGTTAGCACTGGCCTTCTTTCTCCCGGCCCTCGAGAATAATTCTTGATACCTGATAAATGTCTTTCCGACTCCCGGATCTCCATAGCAAAACAGCACTGCATTCGGACCTTCATCTCCCCCACTCCAGTCATGCCAGCTTCTAAATGTTTCCGTTTGCAAGAGCCATTCCCCCACATTGTCGGCACGGCTCTCTTGGATATCTCGATGGCGTAGCTTGGGCTCCAGGGGCGACAACCAGGCTAAGAGTGGGGACCGATCATCGGCAATGGTACACTTGTTCCAAACATTAAAAGAGTTCGTGTTATTAGACCAGTTGCTATTATCATAGATGGGACTTTGAGACATTTTTCGTTCTTTGCTGCTTGCACTGTTGTAGAGGAGGGGTTATTGAGTATGGTCGGCCCATGACATTAGAGTGATGGTGCCCCACCTAAGAATGAAACTAGAGGTTGAAAGTTGGAAGTTGGAAGTTGGAATTCTTGGCAAGTATTCGAAAGGCAGGGAAACTCCTTTACAGCAAGAAGTTTGTGTTATTGCATATTCTTTGCTTTTCTCGGGCGTTGCCTAGGGCATGGCAGACAAGTCCCAGGATTTCTGACTCCCAACTTTGACTTATGCACGGGGGGCCCCGTCACTCTATTCCTGGAAGTTGGGGAAAGGCTCGGTCTTGGCAAGGAAAGCATCGGTCATAGAACCCAGTACTCGGATAACACCGGCTTCATAGAACACCGAAAAAGTGTGCCTTACCATACCGGTACTGAAGCAGGCTAGGTTGCCGACACTGGGAGAGCGATCCTTGATGGAAGCCACAAACATCATCGCAAGCGACAATCCTGTGGTACTCAGCTTAAGATATGCAAGGCTTCCGAACCCTATGGACAGAACCTCCCCTGCTCATGATGACCACTACAATCGTAAATAACAGCCAGTATTTCTCCCATCAAAAGTTTTTTGCCCCAGGAAAATCACGGGTCCCTCACACAGCGTGAACAATAATTTATTTAGTTATGAAACTGAGTCAGTCTTCACAAGCGGCTCCACTATGGCCCCCACCTAATATGGCGGCACGGGGCGCGTGTTTCACATTGATGTCTCTTTTAGGTCTGACGGGATCGGTTCGGCTCCAAAACAATGTTTCCGCTTAGGCTGCCACAACAGACTCCTCAGAGCTAGTAAAAACGGCAGGCTGGGGGGGGGACATGCCAGTCAACTTGAAGGAAGACAGAAATTCTTTTTCTAGAGTGGCCTTCAAACAATCCTTGCTCACAATGATGGAATATCCAATAACTGTACCTTGGGGATCCTATTTGCAGATTCTCTCGACTCAGCCGACATCGGTGCGCACAAATAATTATTACCGTCGCACCGCCCCATGATGAATCCCGGCATTTGCAATAATTCACCCCATTTCTATCCACCCCGAGGGAATTTAAATCCGTCGAAACCGAAAGCCAAAAGTAGTGTCTGCCTATGAACAAGCCGACCTGTGTCGATGTTGGAACTGAGGGCCAAGTACAGTAGATGATGAACTAAGAAAATTCACGGGGAACCTAGGTATGATATTTTGGAGGAAGATATGGAATGTGGGTTTCGCCGCTCGCACTTCAATCATTTGCTCGCTCTCAACTTCACCATCACTAAAAATTAAACTGAGGGGAGAGGCAGGTGTATAAGTAAAAGACAAATACCGCATTCTGATCCTTCTATGGATCACCACACCTATCTCTGTATTTCCAGCATGCCCTTGTTCACCTTCCACTCCTGTTATAACAAAGAAAACGCATGTTAGGTAAGAATCTATCGAACAACCACCCGCATCCGTACCATCCTCATGTCTCCAGAACAATCGTCCACACCCACGCAACAAAGCTAAGCACATCCGTCTGACAACCTATAAGTCCACATCACTTCCTAGGCACTCCCATCCTGAGCTGCCAGAGCCCAGCCTTGATTTCGTTTGGGGATGACTATCACTGTGTTCATGAAGTATCACTCACAGTCATAGGAACAAGAATTCGATGCCAGCCCCCACAGGCAACAGTCCTTAACCACACATGCGCTAACAAGGCCTATAACTTAATCCGCACAACAATCTAGCATATGCGCCATAGCACTAATATACCGAACATAACTCATATGATATACCAAAAAAGAAAGGAAAGCAGGCAGGACTGAAAGAAACCATTCATCCAACTTTCCCTCAACCTTCCAATTTGCTAGTGGATGGAACCGCATGGCGCGGTAGGCTCCCGATCCCGATTCCCTGACCTATGTGAGGACGTCCCTCCTCCGCTTTCCCTTGATATTTGCTTGGATGGGTGGGAAAGAGCCATCCGATTGTCGCTAGGTTCCCTATATGGCACGCGGTGGGGAGATATGCAGTAATAGGGTCCGCGAATATAAGGTGCGCAGTCGTTAGGAACATGGTGATCAATGGTTGTTTCCATATCCGGTGATGGTAGACATAGGATATGGATGTTTTGTTTCAGGCCAGATATCGTACCACTTGCCATGGGGTGGTGGGCCGGATTGTTTTTTCCCTCCCGGTAGGCAGCATAGAGCGTAGGGTGCTGGGTTATTAGGGATCACGATGGCTGTGGGTTTTTGGGATTATGGGGGATCACGATGTTCCAGAATGCTGTGTTTCCTTGGGTTCATTGTATTTTCGGCTATCAAGAGCCATATAACAACAGTCTCTCCATAAAACAACATTCTCTCGATAGTTAGTATCTCCTTTGATCGATTAGTTAAGCCACCCTCTTGTTCAGCCAGTCCAGTGACCTCGTTTCCGTTGCTGTGTCCTTTAATTGTTTTACTTATTTCTTAGTTGGGCAGCCCCTCGGCAAGCCATCCGGAGATTCTATTTATTGTAGATCTCGGGAAAGGTATTAGGTGGGCGTTGGCCGTTGACGGTGCTACTGCGGCTTCTGCGGGGAGAGTCTTGTAGCGCGTGAGTACCTGCTACAGGATGCAGGGTTCCCAATGGTCGGTCGGGTCAAGTCTTGAAAGCAGGGCTGGGCAGTCAATCATGAATCATGATAGATCTTGCGAACTGGACCTGACTGTCTCAAGCAGTCTAGTCTAGACTAGTTTCTGACCGGTCCTAATGAAAATATCGCTAGGGCAAGTTAGTCATGATGCTGTTCTTGGAACGTGACCAAAATGTGAATGCCAAAGGTACAATCTCTACTACTGGCAGATCATGCTAGGCAAGTGGGAGGGGGTTGTGATGCAGGCTAAGCGCATATTTTCCACATAATATTATCATAGTATCATAGTAAAGATTATGCCTTTGGTGCTCATAGTGTAAACCAGTTATGACCCCATGCCCTTCTTACCCGATAAGAAATACATGCTGGATGGGTGGACGTGGTGGATGTGAGAGAACTTGTTCTATTCTCAGATGCGCGCGGCTGCTAAGGAAATAGGACTAACAAACAGGAGTGGGCAACTAGTGGTTTGCCCTCAAAGTAGTCCTATCTTATCCACAACACTACTAGGGTGGTTGCCCGTACCCTACTAGACTCAACACTCCCCCTATGGGTGCCACCCATATACAAGCCTATATAATACTCCACCACACTCCATCGTTGGGTATCACCCTTATATGAGCTATCTAAAAAGAAATTCAAAGTAAAAAGTAGAAAGCTTATCAAGACAATCAAACATCCGCACAAACAGAATATGCTTGCTAAGTACAAGGGGTTTGGTCAACCCATCTGCAACCATATCGTGTGTCCTGCAATAATCCATCGTGACTTCTCTTCCATCTTCTATAAATTCTCTGTTTGGATGGACACGTACGCTAATGTGTTTGTGTGAGGTTTATAGGCAGTGTCTTTAAAAATAGAAAGTGAGGCTTGTTTGGCATTATATAGAGTACTGATTGGTAACTCAGTTCTATTGATCTCTTTTAGCAGGACTCGAAACCAAAGGAGCTCTTGAATTGTTGATCTACTATAAACGCCCCATCTACAGTTCTCGTAGCTGTCAGAGCATGACATTTCAAATGCTGCTTAATCACTCGCATTCCCAGAAGAAAGACATATCCAGAGGTTGATTACGGCGTTCCTGCGTCACTGGCAAAGTCTGAATCCACAAATCCAGCGAAACATGCAGATGCTCACATTTGTCGCCCAAGACTGAGTCAGAGCTTCTTCGTGCCTGCAAGATTTCTGAGGACCCGTTTCGCAGAAAGCCAGTGATGATCGTTACGGCCCGCGTTGAACCTTCCAAGGTAAGAAACCGGAAAAGGAATATGAGGACGGGTACCGATCGCAATCCAGCCACGACTCCCAATAAGGGGCCAATAGAGAGTGCCATTGCCCACATTCTCTCCTCCTCTTTTCATGCCCGGCTTGTCCTTTTCCATTGGTGTTCCTACCGGCTTGCAACTCGCGATGCCAAACCTCTCCAACACCCGCTAAATCTAGCCTTGCTGTGCCAAGGAAATCGTATGACTACTCGTATCCACCGATACAACTATTCCAAGAAAGTTCCTCACAGTTCCAAGATCATCTCAAACTTGCTTTTTAACTTATCACATATGAGCTTCACTGGCACTTCTCTCAATGCTCCTGTAATGAGCATATCATCAACATAGAGTGCCAGTATCGTTCTCTTGTCGTGAGTATTAATGCAGTAATCAAACCTGGCTCAATGAAAGCGCATTTTTGTAACTAGAAAGTTGTCGATCGTGGTGTACCAGCATCATTGAGACTGTTTTAACCCATAGAGACTGCGATTGAGACATGCCAGCCTCTCATCTCCAAACACCCCAACCTGTAGCAACACATACACCTCCTCATGCAACTCACTACCTAGGAATGCCCTGACCACATCCATTTGACGTACTGCAAAACCCTTTGCTGCTGCAATTGACAACACAAGACAAACTCGCGACAGACTTGCTACAGGCGCAAAAGTATCCATAAAATTCAAGCCTTCCAAAAACTCTGCGCCATCAAGGGCACCTTATCTCTCACAGTTTGCCCAACGGGATGGAGTTCCACTGTAAAATGAGTTTCGTAGGGATTGCTTTCTTTCTTTCTGGTATCAAATGAACAAATATGAACACCTTATTCTTTTCCCAAGATACACATTCAGAGTAGATAGCCACCTGCAATTCACGCGCTTCATCTGACTCCATGGCTGACTTATACGGATTCGGACCTGGCTCCATCATGTACAAGGCCTCCACTATCGCCTCACTAGTACCTGTGTTTGATGTCCCGGAATCAGGCCTCTGGGAATGTGTGCTTCCCATTCCCTCTGTAGTATTGAGTTTTACTCTCCGGGATTTCCAGTAGGGGCTATTCGTGTCCGGTCTCAGCCCGGTGAGCATTCCTGAGCTGTCTGATTTTCTCTTGTTCTTTCTGGTCGGAACAAATGGCATTTCTTCCCTGCCCGCACTATTATCATTATCACCATCACCATCACCTCTAATAGAGGATTGCCCTCTGGTTAATGACCCAAATTGTGGTTTGTGTTGGTGAAAGGGTGCCAGTATCTCTTTGGCATCTCCGCAATAAAATACTTCTTCCTGCTCCTCTTGCCTCACTATCCTCTCAGGTGCCTTCTCGCAAGGCGCTTCCTTCTGGTCAAACTTGTTACCCCAAGCCGGCTTTTCCTCCCGTGTCTTAATCTCCGGCGCAGAGTAGCATCTCGATTCTGGACCCACTGTATCTCTGGTAATGTAGTACAATGTAGACTCTGCGGAGATAACATCGTGGGAAATCACAAAGTGTTTTCCAATGGGCTAGTAGAGGCGATATTGCATGGTAGTATCCATGTACTCAATGAATATGGATTTGGGTGCCACTTTGTCCATCTTCTTGGTAGTCTTTTTGAGAACCTGCGTATAGGGTATAGAATCCCATACCCGAAGAGGCTTGTGGATTGGTTTCGTTCCGTGCCAAAGCTGTTACAGTGTAAACCCTGTCGGAATCGCGCCTGTAGGAAGCCGATTGTGGACATATATCGCTGTCATCGGCGGCTCAGCCCAGTGTTGCTTAGGGGCGCAGACCGCATGAAAAAGTGCACCCGTAGTTCTAATGATGGTACGGTTTGCTCTTACACACACTGTATTAGATTGAGGTGTATATGGCATCGTTCTTTGGATCCCTATTGCTTCTTGTTGTTAGAGATAATAAAATTCATTTGACCTATTGTAACGACCCTACAGATAGGTAGCTACAGTGGACAAGACTCAAGCCCATATGGTACTAGTATCCCATATGGTAACGATATTGAGGATAGGCCAGTATACTTAGTATACTACCGGTAGACATGAGATGGTACAAGTGTCTACAAAGTGACCTGGTGACATAGGGTTAGACAGGGTAACCTAGGTGGGCCAAAGTTACCCTACTAGGCAGGGTAACCTTCGGAGAGTATGTTCGCATAAAGCTAAGGACCGATAGTAAACGGGGCACGGGTCTCCGTGGCAACATTATATGTGGTCGCTCGGGCCCCCGAAGGAAATAAAGGCAAAATAGGGTGAAGTTACCCTAATTTAGAAACATGATTACCCTACCTTGGGACCCAGTTACCCTACTGAGTTACCCCAGTTACCCTACCTTCACCAACAAAGTCATCTGCGGACTTAGGTGAAAGTTATCCCACTATAGTGAGGCTCTTAGATGTTCATAAGACCGCTGTGTATGGTACGAAACGGACTATTGAAGGAGCAGGAGTGGTCTGAACCTCCTGTAACTTTCAGGTGATATTGCTAACACCCCTCTGCGGCCCCAGCGTTGGTACGGCGCGACAGCACGGTACGGCTGTGTAGTTGTGTGCTTCCTAGTAAAGTGAGATCGATAGGAACGCTCCCACAACACCGTACGAGTTGTGACCGTCCAACCGACCAAAAGCTGTTCGTAGGGTATATAAGGGGTGTGAGTGTGACCGCCTCCTCGGACGCCACCCAGATAACAACTGGGAACCACCTGCGGGTATACTTTGACCTTCGGGTGGTTGAATGGGTAACAGTAGAGGGCTTGGGACTGACTGGGGAAGCTGCAAGGCTTCCAGGACAACCACCCCAAAGCCAGTCCCAGGCTATCCCGTGAACTGTAGCATTACCAGGGGTTATTAGTGGACTCTAGAGGTGTGAGTCTTGTGGCGATTTAAGAGGGTCCTGCATTGTGGACTGTGGGTAGAGCCCATGCAGTCAGGCAGCAGGAGATTTCTTATCGTGGGAGCATGACGTCAGGTTTAGAAGCTTAGTATAGGCAAGTAGATTTGCCGATAGACTGCGTAGCTTGTATAGACGAAACCACCGCTGGGCCAGTGAGTCCCAATGGATATTATCCCTATGGTGGGCATGTTGTTCGGCCACAGAAATGCTACCGATAGGAAAGAGCTTTCGCTCATGCAGATGTAGTTGGAGAGAAATCACCCGAAGCGCTTGCTATTTGTGGAGATAGTTAATATCCGAACGGTCCAACTGCCTCCGAGTATTAGCTCACTTTAGGCAGGTGAGTTGGACAGCCGTGAGCTGAGCAGGGTGCTCGCGAAAGGTCAGAATGGTTGATGGGTGTCCTCTGGCTTTACATTATTCTACTTAACTAAAGCGAGAGACACCCTATTCTGATAACCAACGATTCTCGAGAGAACTTATTGAGTGCAGCTTTCAGGCTTAACAATATTAAATTTTTACCGCTTGATTCTACTTTGAATTATCTTTATCTGTAATTTTATCGTTCCTTCTACTTTGAGTCTTCGGTGGGGTCGCAATCTTAGGATCCGTCTTCCTACAGAGTGCCCCTGTTACACCTATATTCTCCTCACCCAACCGTGAGGAGTTTCCTAATAACCTTCCCTTGCTATTCCTCTACCCAGGCTTTATATTCCTTAATGCCACCAAATGACTATCATTAGCGGTTTAGTAGATAACTCACCATGTACCGGGTGAAGTGATTGGTAAATATGAGAAGACAGAGAGTGCCTTCAAGTGGTTTCGGATCAATCGGTCCAGCTATATCATTGTAGCCAATCTGGAGAGGTTGCGTCAATTTTGACAATGGCAAGACTAACGGGAATGGCTTCCTTGCTATTTTTCCATACACACAACACGTGCAAACACATGGTGATACCTGCCATATACTGGAAATATCGTTAGGCTCTAGCGACAGCCTACACACGGCTTCTGCTCCTAAGTGGGCTAGACTGAAATGCCACCGCGCGGCTTCCTTGGCTGCTCCTTCGCCACTGTCCAGAGCAAACGCTTTACTAACTTCAATGTGTCCCTATACTTCACCCCTCAGAGGTCTGAGTATATTGAGCCTGTTCGCTTCGGCTACTTCAACCAAGCAGCCGTTACTTTACATCTGCAAAGGTGTTACCCTCCAGTCTGTGCGTTCTGTGGGTCTGACGCACCAGACGCTGGAACGCAAATCACGAATCAGGACGCAACCACCCAATCACACAACGTACCTGATGCAACCTGACACCCTGTCTAATTCTCAGCATGCCCCAGACGCAGCACATGATACTCAGGACACCATCGGACGCCAGACTACATCTTCCTTAGATAAGCGAGGAGTCCGCCCTTTACTTGTTTCGGACCTTGGTCACCCGGGTCACAATAGATTTCATTCTGTCAAACAATTAAATTTACTACAAGAAGGCTTGTATTGTTCTAATAAACAGGGAAATTCACATCCAGCCTGAGCCCGGCATGAGCCTAGCCTGTCCTGCCCAACCACACCCCGTCCTGAGAGCCTATAGCTCCATGGGGAATTGTCGTTTGAGGATATGCCATATTCCCCCGTGTAGCCGGCGCCGAGCCCAACAATCACCCACAATTAGATCCCGGATCAGAGCACTGGTTGTGGAGGTATCTGCCATCGATCTCTGGGATTGCCAGCACTCCATTCAGCCCTCTAACTTCATGAATAAAGGTCGCAGAGGGGTGGTCCTTATATCATCGTGATGCTGGCATCATGCCCGACCTCCTCCCGCAATCAGATCCAGAATCGGCGCAACGGTCGTGAAGGAATCTGACATCGAGCTCTGGGAGGGCTACGGGACCTGTAAACAAAACCCCCATAATGGTCAGCCATTTCATGAGTTTTGATGCGACAGAGACATCCTTTATACAGCTGTGTAGCCGGGGCCGAGCCCAACAACCTCCCGCAATCCCATCCAGGATCGGCGCAGCGGTCATGGCGGAATATGCCATCGAATTCTGGGATCGCCAGAGTATCTATCAAGACAACTCTCACTACGGTCAGCAATCTCCTGAGCTTTGATGCCACAGAGACATCGTTTATACCGCTGTGTAGCCGGCATCGAGCCCAACATCAGCAAAAAGGTGGCCTGCGTCAGATCCAGTAGTGTTGCATCCTGACTCTCCCAGCCTGGACCCTGCGTCCTCTGCGTCCTGTGCGTCCTTTATCAATACGCCACATCTTGTTGCGTCAGGTGCGTCCGGGAACCCTTGCCTGCACTGGGTTCCATCTGGACACATCCAACCAAGCAACCCTACCTCCTGACTTAAACATCAACACCATCGCACATCAGGATTCACCACTACCCCTGATTCACCTTTCAGCCTTCTTTTTCTTCTTGCCCAGATGTGAGCACGGTGTATTTCTTGCCAAAGAAAATATGGTTAGTTCTGGCGCCTGGTGAGAAACCCATCATACCCTGAATCTTAAATATGCGCGAAAGACCCCAAGTCACACTGGTACTCAGAGTTCTATTTTCAGAACATCCTCTTTGAATGAGCGAAAATGCCAGCTCACTCCAGTCTGAAAGGGAGTGATAGCCATAACACTGCCTGGTGGTTTCTCGGCACTTAGCCTCAAACTGGACGCGACGCGACACACTCTTTTTATGACAACACTTAACATCCACACTCCGGGGCCACAGCTGCAATACTCCACCACAGCCAGACAATCAATCCTCAATCCGACACTTGGAGGTTCCTGGGCTCGATGCCAGCTATCCAGCGGTATAAGATTCATCCCCAGAGGGATATTATTCATGAAGTTACAGGGCTGAATGGGGTGGGTAGCTGGCGATCCCAGAACTCGATGGCAGATTACTCCACAACCACTGCTCCGATCCTTATAGTAGCCCTGGCGATCTTTTACTCGATGGTGGATTACTCCACAACCGCTAGACGGATTTTGATTATGTTTGTGAGGGATTGTTGGGCTCGACGACAGCCTCCCAACGGTATAAGGTACGTCTCTGTCGCATCAAAGCCCAGGAAATCGCTGTCTTTAGTGGAGGGTATATTAGGTATCATGCTGGCGATATTTTACTCGATGGCAGATTACTCCACAACCGCTGGACGGATCTTGCTGCCTTTTACGGGAGGTTGTTGGACTCGACGCCAGCTACGCGGCGGTATAGGATACGTCTCCGTCGCATCAATACTCAGGAAATCGCTGACTCTTGTGGGGGTTGTCTTTATAGGTACTCTGGCGATCCCAGAACTCGATGGCTGATCCCTCCACAACCACTGCTCCGATCCTGATTCCGATTGCGGGAGGTCGTTGGGCTCAACGCCAGCTGCGCAGCGGTATAAAGGACGTCTCTATCGCATCAGAACTCAGGAATTCGCTGACCCTTGTGAGAGTTGTCTTTATAGATACCCAGGCGCTCCCAGAGCTTGATGTCAGATTCCTCCACGGCCACTGGGCCGATTCTGGATCTGATTGCAGGAGATTGTTGGGCTCGACGCCAGCTTCCTAATGGTGCACAGTCCATCTCTGCGCGATCTTTATTCATGAAGTTACAGTACTGAATGGTGTGCTGGCGATCCCAGAACTCGATGGCTGATTCCTCCATAACCGCTCTGCCGATTCTGAATCTGATTGCGGAAGGTTGTTGGGCTCGACGGCGGCTACGCGGCGGTATAAGGTACGTCTCTGTCGCATCAAAACTCATGAAACCGCCAACCCTTGTGAGAGTGGTCTTTCTACAGGTCCCTGAACTCGATGGCAGATTCCTCAACAACCACTGGGCCGATTCTGGATCTGATTGCAGGGAATTGTTGGGCTCGATGCCAGCTACATGAGGGTATAGGTTCCTTCCTGTGCCCCCCGGGAATTATATTCATGAACTAGAAGTTACAGTGCTAAATGGTACTAAGGGGGGGAATCGGGTCAGGGGGGGGGGTTGGCAAGGGGTCAGAAGTGTTCTTATGACTGAGTTTTCAAGTTTTTCTATGAATTGGCCTGTATATTAGAACAATAGAAGACTACTAGTAGTAAATTTAACGGTTTGACGGTATGAAACTTGAATCTATTGTGACCCAGGTCAGAAAAAAGTAAAGGGGGGACCCTTCGCTTATCTCTTGCAGATGTGGTCTGGCGTCAGGTAGCGTCCTGAGTATTAGGTGCTGTGTCTGGTGCGTCCTGAGGATTAGGGGCTGCGTCAGGTTGCGTCAGATGCGTGGTGTGGTAGGGTGGTTGCGTCCTGGTTCGCGATTTGCATTCCAGCATCAGGGGCGTCTGATGCACAGAATGCACAGAATGCCAGGTATTATTATTGCTGATGAACAATACCCCGCAATCGGATTCAGGATCAGAGGACTGGTTGTGGAGGGATCTGCGATAGAGTGCTGGGATCGCCAAGGTACCTATAAAGACAACGGTCACAAGGGTCAGCGATTTCATGAGCTCTGATGCGAGAAAGACGTCCTTTATACCATTCGGTAGCTGGCGTCGAGCCCAACCACCTCCCGCAATCAGATCTGGGTTTGGCCTTGCGGGTGTGGACTGGTGTGCCATCGAGTTCTTGGATCGTGAGCAGCCCACCGCATTCAGCCCTCTAACTTCATGAATAATAGCCCTCTGGGGATAATTCTTGTAGGGCTGGATAGCTGGCATTGAGCCCATGAACCTCCTGGTGTTGGATTCAGGATCAATTGTATGGCTGGGATGGAGAGTTGAAGCTGTGGCACCGGAGTGTGGATGTTGAGCCTGAGTGTTGTGATGAAAAGAGTGTGATGAAAAGAGTGTGTCGCGTCGCGTCCAGTTTGAGGCTAAGTTCCCGATCAACCACCATGCCCGATGCAATCCTCGAGAGTCTCATGGCTATCACTCGCTTTCAGAGCGAAGTGAGCAGGCATTTTCGCTCCCTTGACAATTAAGATCTGAAAATAGAACTCTGAGTCTGACCCGGAGTCTTTAGCGCAAATTAAGATTAAGAATACGCTGGCTCTCTCTCATTGTGCCAGCACAAACGATATTTTCTTTGCCAAGAAATACCCCTTCCGCCCCCTGGGGCCAGGCCTCTGAGAAGGCTGGAAGGATACTCAGCGGCTAGTGGTAAATGCTTATCTGCGATGGTGTTGAGGTTGGAGTCTAGATGAATGGGAGGCAGGGTTGCTGAGTTGCATGTGTCCGGACTGAACCTGGTATTGACAAAGGTGTCCAGATACACTTGATGCAACAGCATGTGGCGCCTGAGTACAGGATGTACAGGACACACAGGAGGCAGAGTTGATACTACAAGAGTTAGGACGCAACACCAGCGTATCTGACACAGGCTTGCTTTTTGCTGATGTATTCAATAGTGGCTCCCCCACAGTGGGGAAACAAGACGGAAATACCTGGTAGTTGTAGTTGAGAAACCGAAAGAAGACTGGTCTCACTAGAAGCCGGAAGATTATCAGCAAAGAAAATACCTTACCTTTTGTCTCTCCCCAGGAACCAGGTGCAGCCGACATTCCTTGCACTTATATGGTAAACTCCGTTTCTGGGTGCGTCCGCCCGGGCTCATTCTGTCCAGAACTACAAGGGCCACGTCCAATGCGTCCCGAGGATGCCGCCCTTTTGCTTCCTGACGCATTTGACCACCCGTGGCGCAGCCACCCCCATGATACTCTACGCCCAGCGCCCAGCCTCGTTATCTTTTCGCTTCTAATGCACCCGTTTCCATGCTGCCCATTTGCGGACGTCTTGCCGCCGCGACATCTCTTCTCCTGGCCTTCTCCCCCAATATGCCTGCCTGCCCGCTTTCTTACCATAATACCCTTTCTCCTTTCACCCCCTCACTAGCCTCTCCCTGAATCCATTTCTCATCCAGAACCCCACCAACATCACCTCTGCTTCTCCCAGACTCCCAGACTCCCTCAGTCCCCTCGCGTATTCAGCGGACATTTTCCCGTCATTACTTCCTCTGCACTCATCCCTCCCAAGACATTCAGCCCTTCCTCCTCCATCCTCTCGTCTCCACCCGTCTTCTCCCATATCTGGCAGAGGTCTCCTCTCTCTTGCCCCTTTGTACGGCTCTCTCCTCACCTCTCCATATCCTATCTCGTCTACTCCATGCCTCTCGCCACCTCACTGGCCTTGTACAGTCCCCTTGCGGGCTTGCACCATCTGCCCCGGCCTCTTACACTCTGCTCACCAGCTCCCACCGTCTTCCCCAGCTTGTAACAGCCCCCCAGACTCATTCTCGTACCTGTCAACCTCCAGTGGCCAGCTAGATGACTTACCCAAGCCTGCGCAGTTTATAACCATCTGCCCGACACATTCCCATGCCTTCTGAACCTATGATTGTCTGCTAGATGTCATACTGAGACTTGTGCGGCATATACCCATCAGTGCCATTCATTCACTTTCCTTTCCTGCCCACCGACCCTCATACTAGTATTGTTTGACTATTCCTCACCCGTTTAGCACGCATAATTTAATTTAATTTTATTAAATATATATATACCATCAGTGAGTGGTGATAAAACTATTGTCCCAATCCTCTCAATCTGTTTCTTGAATATGCGATTCCACCTCCCCAAGGTCACGGTCTTGGAACTGCGCTGCACCAACCATCCCCTCTGGATTTAGTCCATGTTCTCATTTCAGCTTGTGTCAACTGTATCCTCCACCTATATCCCCGAGGCCGCGAGGGGCCTCCAATTCATCCAGCTCTGTATCAGTACCAAACTCAGACCTCAATGTGTCCTCATCATTGTCATATACGGCCGTCCTCGCTACCGGCGGTCTCCGCTCCTGTGCCACTCTGGCCGCCAATGTCGTCGTTATCAGCGGGACTATTCGACGTTGCCAAACTCTTCCCGTTCTGGCCAACCATCGTGTCTGACATTCCAGACGGGCTATCTATCCGTTAGCTGACCTTTTACCCAACTCAAGTACTTGCTGTTTTCAAAAGTGTCTGGATGCCAGGCCCTCTGTGGATCCGAGCACTTTCAAAACCTACAAGTTCACATTGTTTTCCTTGCCCCCAGAAGTGGCCCTTGTGAAAGCCACATTATTGATACAGATGCCAGTCGACCAACATCACAGTGAATGATATAATATGGTGGCTGTCGGACAGATAATCGGGCCATTGATTTAATTCAGGAAACAGTTATGCATCATGCCTTCCCTTTTCGGGCCAGAGTAATATTGAGCAAATATCAGGCCTGGAATCTGGGGTGACAGAAATCAAAGAGAAATTGGCTGTCTGCCGGACTAGATCAATTTAGTGTTACTCCGATTAGAAACAATCCTGACAAATGTCAAAAAGATACCTCATAGCTGCCCGGTGGGCCAATGAACCTATCCTCTACAAGTAGGTATTCCAGTCTTCGTACGCAAACTGTAGGATCCTAAATATTGAGCTTAGAGAGTTCTGTTATGGTCTTCTTTGCTGTATGCAGATAATGAGATCTGCCTCCGCTATGCTTTGCCCGGATCTAGAAATCAGTGAACAGCGGCCACTCTATTTAGGCTAGGATAGGATGTCGGTTAACGATTAAGGGTTACTTGCCAGGTCATTTGAGGCCGGGGTAGCATGAGCAAAGTCAGGAAAGCCTAATTGTGTCTCGGTATCGCGACAACAGGTGTGGACTTCTTCAATCAGGCTAATTGGGTCCGGAAACAGATTGAAGAAGATTGTGCAGTCCGACATCACGTGACAGGATCTGGCCCCAATGGTATGCTCAAGTCTGGTTGCCATATTTCGCCTAGTGCGGGCTTGTTGTTCTCCACTATCCAATTGCCGCCCCTTTGGATCTTGGTGCCTTGGGGTTATCATCGGCATCGCAAGTGGATTCAAGTCTGTAAACGTGCCTGGTGGAATGACCGATGTAAAACCAGTTTGGCTAACTTGTACTTGAGCTGACCTTCTCCGTCTGGGGTAACAAATCCTGCGGCTGGAATTTTGTGTATTCCCAGGGGTGATTGTCAGCATCGAGCTCTGTGAGCTAAGGAACTCACAGCCAATTGATTTTTGCGCTCCCCAAGCTGATGGATGATCCATATCGTCCCCATGTTGGCCTAACTCGTTCTACTGAGTCTCCTCACTGTCCTCACACTGGCCAGCATTACCCTCATATTCCCCATCATCAGGGTCTAGACTCTGATCCACTGACTCTGAGACCTGCTGCAGGTTGTGCATGACAGAGTGTGGTACCTGGAGTCGTGAAGAAGCAGGCCCCCGGACACGATCCCTCCTCCTACCTACAGCAGCCCCAGCCATAACAGACTCAACGCTGGGTGATGTTATTATAGTTAATCCATGCCTCGACCCAGATTCACCGAAACGTCTGCGAAGCACCTCCCTTTTCATTTGCCTTTCCTGCCTCAATAAACGCCTTCGGTTTGGCATAAGTCGCCGCTGTTGTTGTGACATAGTATGCAGGTGAATTGTGATAGAAGGGAATTGCTGTGTATGATGTTGAGGGGCAGGTGGTATCAGGAAGCCTTGTTTGGTAGGTAGCTAAGGGCACGATATGGGATATGATCTTGGATGATCGAAATGGTCGGCCCAGCTTCCTTAACAACTAAGAACATTCACAGTTCATCACTCGCTTTCAGGTCGGCTGGCGTCCGCACAAACCACGCTGCCAAATTGAAGCTTGATACCTGATATAGGAATTTACACCCAAAGACTTGGGCGGGCTGCGATTTCACTAGGGCAATACGAGTGTTCGGTACTTGGGGTTCCTAAACCCGATGAAAAAAGGTTTATCAGAATGTACCAACTAATCTAGTTTGAGTAGGTCTCGCAAGGAGACAGAAACAAATCCGCCTAAGGCTAGGGCTTGGGCCTGGACTCTAATCAGGGAAAGTGAAAGCTGCAGCTAAGGCTCAACAGATAGCATATAAGATGAAAAGCTAGAAGAGGGATAGTAATGCAAGGGGCAACCCCAAACGAAAAACAGCTAGAGGAGAACAAGAATAATCGGCCAAAGTCCAAAGAGCAAACCGCTAAAGCCAGCAGAGAAAACATATACCAAACGACAAGGAGCTGGACAGGAGCAGGAATGAGTTGGGAAGATTCTGAGAGCAGATCCCATGAGCCGACCCGATAAACGCAGAACAGCTAATAGCAAACAAGAATGGTCTGCAAAACTCTAAGCGGCACTTCGTAGAGCAATAAAGTGTTCGTAGACTACAGTGGGTTTGGGCAACCCGGAACAGCAACAGCCTAGCCAATTCAAACATGAAATATGCAGGAACAAATGAATGAATAACTTGCAAAACGCTAAAATTTAATCTCCAAATGAAAACCACGCAAAGGAAATACTGGCAGGATCTGCCGCCAGTTCCAGGTCTGAATTAAGGGGACTGATCTGGGCAAGTAGCCCAGACGTTGCAGTCTAATCTAAATCAGAAATAGTCACGAAGCAGCGAGAATAACATGAACTCTAGAAACAAAAATGAAAACACCAAAAGAAAAGATCGAAGGGGCCATAATGGCCTAGTACTTGTAAATTGCTTGAAATAGACCAGCACCCTCAGCTAGGTGGACATGAGGCAAATTGTTCGAGGCAGGAGAGCTTTGTTCGCAGAGGTAGTGAGACAGGACAGAAACAGACATGGGCTGAATCCCAATGCCTGTTTCTGCCGGAACACCAGCAGACCTTGCCAACAGAATTGATGAAAAACCTGGGAGTTGCAACGGGAACTTACGAGGTGTAGGGTATGCACTCGAGTCAGTTGGGGAGTCAGCAGGGGCGCTTAATTCTTGTCCGACTTGTTTACCTGTCAGAATATCCGCCGGACACACATCGCCAGTACGTGGATTGTCTGAGGAGGAATGGCTTCTGCCAGGCATATCAAGTTGTGTCGCCAATATGTTCACAGGCTCCGCAGCCCCTGAGGCCAGCATGAAAAGATACACGGCTGACCTTCTCGCCAGTGCCTGCTCCGAGGCTGCAGACTCATGATTGTAACACGGATTGGGAGTAAAAGGAGATGCACTGTTTCTGGGACTAGGCCTGTCAGCAAGTTGCCGACTCAGATTACGCTTCCCATCGCCTGTGTTGAGTTTCCCCTCAATGCCAGAATCGATTGCCCCACCTGGGGGGCCTCCTTCCTCTGGGGTTCCGGACTTCCCTCCAAACCATGAGGCTCATCGGCCTCTTCCATGACTGCAAGGTTGTGATTACCACTATTATTGGCTAGTGTCCGGGATGCTTTCTTTAGGTCAGCCTCGCATTCTCCTTGTCTACTAGACCTCAAAACACGAGTTCCCAATTTAGCACGAGGGACAGAAGCTTGCCTACCAGAAGACTCAGGCACTAATTTGCCAACATCCGCCCAATTCCTCCGGTGTGTTCGCCCACTCTTTTTTGTGGTATTACCGCTCCTTGTCATTCTTGATGGGGTGGTTCTCTTTGCAGCTGCAGCGGGCCACTCTGGCTGGGGGCAATCTGAGCTCTGTCTATCATCGCTACCGGCCAACCCGTTATAGCAAGCATTTGGAGGGGGTCCCGAATCTTCACCTGGAGCAAGGTTGATCATACCGGAAGGCGGAGTGCTATCCTCGGTATCATTGTTTCGATGGCAACAGCAGAGCAGATGCATTGGTTTGCCTGGCGGATTCAAAGACCACCTTGTGTGGAGAAGTCGGCTATTTGTAATTCGGATCATTTCGGCAAGTGGCACCAGAGCCCTCTGGATTCTCTTGCAGCGGACGTGTACCCTGTCTCGTCGCACGAATAAGCATACAAAATCCTACTCCCAGTGCCCTGGTTTGGTCTGTGCCCGCTAGCAGGTTAGGCAAGGTGGACTTAGTTAGCTCCATCCAATAAAAATGTGCACGACTTTGCCACTAGATCTTGTTTATCTCAACAGGAAGCGCGCTGCTTGAGCATCTACAGATGGCTCATCTATAGCGAGACGGACAGACCGCGAACTGGGCCCACCGGCCTGAGCCCTATTAGCATATATCTTACATCTTTATTGCGGACGCTTGGGAATAAGTTACGATCAGTGCTGGCTAGAGTGGGGTCCACAACCGGAACAGCGCAATGGGTGGTCTTGACATGTCTCTTATGATACCCTGATGCTTTTTTGCTATTTCCTTCAGCAAAAGGTCGAGGGATTCAGTGAAACATTCGCCACTGGAGTTATTAGCCTACCAGCGTCCAGACCTATGGCTAACAGGGCGGAGGGTAAGAGCATGTGCCTGGACAGGTGCCCATTGTGCCGTGGTACTCTGCTTTCATCCTGGGTTCCTGTCTTGCTCCATCTTACGTTGCATAGCATTTGGGCAGGCTTCATACTCTGCACTATCAGTTCTTGGGTCGGAGAAGCGGCAAATATGCTTACACGAGGTAACATCCCCGTCGCTTTTAAAGGACGCTAATGTTTCGCAAGTGCGACAAACATTTGAGGCTGCGATTGTAATAGTGATCTAGTTGGAGGATGGTTGATGCATCAGAAACAGGCTGTTTTTTTGGCGGGTTTAAATTGTCCCACAGCGGATGGAGGATGGCTGCAGGTAGATGCTTGTACTTTGGAGAATGAAGGATGGTGGAAGATCTGAAAATGGAAATAGAGCGGGCCTGGCCGACGGTAAAGGGAGTTCTGCGGATGGTAATGACAATGAAGGGGTTCTTGGATAGGGAAACGCAGATAGGCACTCTGAAATAAGCTGAGGATAGACTGGTGATACTGCGGACGAGTGAGAGGTTGTGCTAAGCTTTGTGGGTCCTGTTAGAATAGGCTGGCGGATTGAGGATCTGATTGTGATTAGGGAAAGGATTAGGGAGAGAAGATGGAAGAGGGAGAAGACAGAGCTTATATACATCAGCAAAAATTATTATATGCGTCCTGAGCGTCGCGTGCATCAGAGGCTCAGGGCGCTCAGAAGGTTCACCGTTACTCTGGATGCGACTTCGGCCAGATGTCATGTCCGGACGCTATTCCCTATCTACCCCTGGGTCCTTGACGTCCCCCACCAAGCGCATGCGTGCAGATCCCCTCAGACCCTATGCTCTCACACATCCCGACAACCTCCGTCCTGTGCCTCCCTCATCATAGAGGAATCCAACTCTACTCTAGTATCCGGAAGACTATCCGGATGCTTATTCCTCCGGATGCTACATAGCTATATTTGAACCCCTACGGCATCAATTGCCATGTCTGGCTATAGGCTCCCAAAGCCTTCCAAATGGCTCACATGGTCGTCCCGACGGCATCGTGATGGCTCACTTGCATACTCTCGACAGTGTCGTGATTGCACAGATATTCCAGATGGCGTCTCGATCGGTCCACTATTCATTTGTATTACAGAGTGCCATTCACAAAGCTTCAAGGCGCTGGTGCCCATTGTATCGTGACGTTGAACCTCTTCCGCCTCTTGATATTCTATTATTACTACTCTACTGCCGTGACCAGGGCGTCCAGGACACCCTGGCCATGGCAATTCTACATTTCTGAGCTCCCGCTCAGATCTCGCTCAGAAATACACACCAAATTGTCCTCACAGCTCCACAGATCGGCCAACCGAAATCTAATAGTTTACATTTCCTGCAAATCAAATTCCATAAACTCAACTGTTCACTCATCGCCAAGTCTACAAAAAGCCATTCTCTCCCACGCCTGCGTCACTTTCCTGGGAGTCGTCCAGGCTCCACGATAGCCGACTGGCGAAACTTGGGGTCGCTGGCCCCTCTTGCGCTAGTCCCAGCGTCAGCTCCTGTGAGTTACCTAGGCTCACCAGATCTGAATCTAGAATCTGAAGCACCTCGGCGAACGATCCCTGGTTGTAGTCAAACGACAGTTCACTCCCCTAGGATGCATCTTGACTCTGCCGGTAGTGCTCTAAACCCCACGGGTGATTGTTGAGCGGTGTCTGTTCCCGCACAGCAGCCCGTCATGGATTCCGGCTGCATAGCTGACGCCCGGATAGCTGACGCTCCAGTTCGGCATGAACTATGACATGATTTTCAGCAAAGCCTTCACAACTGTCCTGCATCATACGATGATTTTGCTGGATCCTGTCTATGATCGTCTCACGCAGATTCCTGAGCATGAGTTGCTAAGTTGGCCGTGGTACTGCCCGCCAGGTGTTCTTCTGCCGTAACAAAAGGTCTTGCAAGATTGGTTAGTCATCAGATCAAAAACCAAGGACGGGGGGGAGATTGAGGGTCTCCTACCACCAACTGCGTCAGGCTTGAAGTCTGGAGGATCCTGATACACCTCCAGTCGATATGCGCGTAGTTGATGGAACAGGATTGCAGAAGTGAGACACACCATCGTACCATTGACACGATTGATGAATTCCGGGTCTAGCATCCCAAGCTTTCTCTTGCCATTGAAATACTTACCATAGATGGCGTCCGCAATCTGGGGCGTGAGGAACTGGAATGATATAGGCTGCATCCAAGTCATAGTCAGTCGTGATTGGAAGTCCTGGTTGGGCGACGGCCAATGGGCGGATACACACCACATACCCATCGGAGGGGCACATGAACCTGTCATCCACGAGAATGTATTTGACTCTACGAACCATGGTAGTGGGGTCGCCCGGTAGTCCGTATAATTCCTGTATATGATTCTTTATATAATGGACGAACTGCGCCCACAGGCCAGAGTGTTTTTGACGTATCTTTCGTAGTTAGTGCAGCACTCATTATGTTTGTGACCTCAGACTTACAATGTCTATACTCTTCGACAACGGTTCAATATTTCCGGCATCCGCAATCTCATCATGCGCGTGACTCCAAACACTATGCACATCAGACGTCAAAGCAAGCGGGTTCGGGGGCGGGTTAACATAAAGGGTGTACTGAAGCATCAGATCATTTGCTACGCCTACTATTTCCCCCTCCACGCCTCTCACGGTGTTTCGCCGCGAATCAATTACATGCCGGACAGACACAGTTCCTCTTGTACTTGGTTCGCCTGGTGGACTCGAGCTCCTGATACCAGACATTGTTGTGCCATGGACACGAAGTGGGGAGGAATACCGTGCTACGCTTGATGATGGGAATGTCACCGGGGAAAAAGGCCTACAGGGAGTGATGGTCACACGGGCTGCGGGCGTCTGTAGCACAGTTGCTGCCTCCTGTGAGCCAGAGTGGGTCGAAATTAGCACAGTCGATGGGCGATTGTTTCCGTGTGTGTCCAGCCATCGTGGCCCACGACGACGTGTAGGTGTTGTCTCATCCGCACCACTGAGGTTGGCTCCTTCAGCTTCAGTGTCTAGTTCAGGTTCGTTGCCCGGATGTGACATCTGATACTCAACCCTGCTATCGTCGCTGAGGCGGACGGGTTCCATATGGCCTTGTCCGTCAGGCCCCATCTCACCTTCAGTATATGATGTGCTCTGAATTGTCGTAGCCCGGAGGCGCTTGGGTGGTCGTGCTAGAAGCCGTCTCACGATTGGTGGTGGGGAAGAATTACGACTCGACGATTCAGCACTATTGGAGCTGCCGGATTCGGTCTGCTTTGTTACCTATCGGGACAGCCTATCTGCTGGTACGACATTGCGTCTACGCCCATTCATATTTCCCACTCGTGGAGTTGGCTGACTCGACCCCATGGAGTCGGGTATGATGTCATGCCTGCACCCGTTAACATTGCCTACCCAGGGTGCTGGCTGACTGCTCGAAGTCGGATGCATGTAGGATATAGGACGGGTAGTGAACGTTGGTAAAGATTGGAGTCAATCTGACATTTCGATGTGTCGAGTTTGGTGGAAGCGAGGAGTGAGTATTTTCGTTTCTTCGAAGAGGACGCGTTAGGTCTTATACCTGTACGCTAGGATTGAGGGGTGTGGTAGGCTCACTTACTATCACACGGTATGCAAGAGAGGGATGTGCCTACACAAAGGGGTTTGAACTTTCAATATCATATCCGGGGTTCAGGAATTAGGACTCACAGGTCTCTCGTGAGAAATAATAGATGAAATGAAGGTGTCACTAACGTCGCCAGACATGCAAAATCTAGCTGCAAGCAGTATCGGTTAGCCAGGAGGACTGTTCACGAGACATTCACTACGCCAAAAGAGGATTAGGTGCATCTACTCTCATGTCCCTGCGTCGAATCATCACCACCAACCGCAATTGTATTCAAGGAATGCAGTAGTGCCTTGTGAATAATCTGACGTAGGCGGTTGACGGCAGACCGGGTATAACTATGCACAGACTATCACTCGGTATGACAGTGAAAGAATTGCTCGCGATCTGTATTGGAATTATTGCCATCGTGCCTGCGCCCGCGAGGCAGACAATCGCAGGATTGGTAGGACACATCATACTCTCATCAGGAGAGTTGGACTGGACGTCCGATGCACGAGATTTCCCTACAAAATGGGGGTTTGCAATCGTGAAGCCTCAAGTTGGGCTTCGGAGCTGAAATTCACGACCTGCATAGGACTCTACACACGTGGGTCGGGGGGGGCGTGCATCAGAAAAAAAGACGAAACCACGGTGGGGTCAATGTCGCTGGGCGAAAGCTAGCTACAAGCAGCATGGGCTGATGACGAGGTTGCCTAGGACACACCCTACGCTAAAAGAGGATGATGAGGAGTATCTACTCACCTCTCCGAACAGGGAATCTGCTCCACTTAGCACCTTGCAAACTTATTGAGAGCAATACAACCTTGTAGTTCATGGCGGACCGGACATAACTATGCACAGACTATCACTCGGTATGAGAGTGAAAGAATTGCCTAAGATGTGTATTGGAATAATTGCCAATGTGGCGGCGCCCACTACATGGACAATCCTAACATTCATAGGACACATCATACGGTCGTCGGGAGAGCTACAAGGAACACAGAGTCCGAAGGTCGAGATTTTCCCTACGAAATGGGGCTTTGGGATCGTGAAGGTTCAAGTTGGGCTTCGGAGCTGCAATCCATAGGACCCCACAAGCAGGTGTCGGGCGTTGGAAAAAATAAGCCAAATGATGGTGGCGCAAATGTTGCCGGTTGGGCGAAAGCTAGCTGCAATCAGCATTGATTGACCACGAAGTGGCATGGAAAACAGGCATCACGCCCAAAGAGCATTAGGAGTATCTACTCTCATCTCCGAACAGCGAATCACCACCACTCAGCACCCTCAAATCTGTATGGAAGGAATTCACACTGGTGAATAATCTGACCGAGGCGGATCATGTCTTCTAACCCGCTGTGCACAATTACAGTAACTGGCAACGAGATTCTAAAAGTAGTGAATACCAGACGCCAAAGTAAGGGGGTACAAGGAATTGATGACTATTATACAGGGGATAGGAACATGAAAATGTAAAGAATATGAGACGTCTGGGAAGTGTGTAGCTGACACGAAAAGGTAAGAGAATACGGGACGTCGTGGAAGCGGGTAGATGTAATCTGGAATTTTTGGGGTGGCTTGAAAAAAATAATTGGGAAGTGGCAAGAACATTCAAGTTCATGTTCTGCGACGCCCTCGACGGCCTCTCCCATGTCGGGAGGCTGTGTGCGTCGAGGCTTCAGGTTTGTTGTGTGGATTGGGGCTGGGCACGTGGGCTGTATTCGTCGCATTTGGGGGGCGGGTATCCTGAGATCCCCCAGCTGCGATTTGCTGGGATGGGTGGGGGTTTGTGGTATCATGAGGAACGCTCGGCGTAGGTGCAGGAGAAGTGGTGGCTGACTGAGAAGTGGTTGGAGGAAGGGGGGTAGACGCTGCTCGAGTAAATGTCTCACTGGCAGGCGCAGGGGTGGGGGACTTGGCCCAATGAATATCGCGATCTGCTGGTGGTTCTGATTCGGCAGCAGGTGTGTCTACAGTGCGGTCGTGCCCACGCCCTGGGCCACTATACTCTCTAGTCCTGCGCGCCACACCTCCCGATCCTGGTTGGGGCCCGACAGGCACTTGTTTGTGAGTCTTCAAGAATTTTGCAAGCCAGGGATCCTTTTGAACAATAGCCCTAAGGACTCTAGCCCACTCCTTCTCAGATGGCCCAGTGTCTGAATCCCGGCGTCGTGAATCCCCGGTATGTGTGCCTGCCAGTGGTGGATCTCCGACGGGAGAATAATGGCTCCCTGAGGTGTTCCCACGCTCCGATTCACCGCTGTCCCTGTTGTCGTCCTAGATATATGATTAGATAAGATGTTGAATGAAAATAAAAGAAAACTTCCTTTGTCACCTTTAATAATGTCTCTACCACGGCGAGCAGGAGTGTGAACCTGTCCCGGCGGCACACGATCATCGTCGTAGTGACTGTGATCGAGATTGTCTTCGTCTTGGCTGCCGCTGCCGTCGTTGAGACTCTCATGGTCGTCGTCGTCGTCCCCGGCTCCGATGTCATCCCACTGCCCCTACCGGTCCCTGGCCTTACGATCGAAAAATGGATGTCTAGCAGAGGCTGGCGGCAGGGTTTTGTCTCGACCCTCTCCCTGATCCTGGCCTGAATCCAGCACCAGGAGATCAAGAGGATATTTGCCAATGTTAGCGAGCAGCCACACCTGGATGTCATCATGTGTATATAAAAATATGAGCTCCGATAGGGGGAGGGGTCCAACGGTCGCCGGCATAACGCGCCGGCTCCTTGCCCAGTTGCCCCGATGAGATATCGGGGATATTGGAAGGGGTCCTCACATCTTGTCGCTTGAGCCCGCCGAGTAGGGATTTCAAGATCGGCGATGCTAAGAGTCCCCACGCAATCCCTCTGCCTGCGTCTTCGTCATTCAAGGGGTAGTGCAAGAAGGCGTGCCCGGCTTTCGTTGCCCCTGTTCGTCGAATAATGTGGATCCTGAATGGGCTTTGGCAGTATAGAAAGGCCCAATCCTATTGGGCCACTGGAACAACTGTGAGTACTTGTCGTAGAATTGCATAATGTAAATGGGGGCGAACACTTACTGTGAACATCCCAGGCTTCTGGATCTATTGGATCCTCTGCCCGTTCCGCATGGAGATGATCGTTTGTCGCCTGAAGCTTCTTGGCTGTGTCCCTAACCAACACGCTTATTTGACGGTCGACTTCATCGACGTCTTCGGTGCCGCGGTTTGTTTTGATTAAATTAATTCGGCCTTTGACAGGCGTGAGGGAGTGTGCGAAACTGAGTACCCAGTCCATTTGGGTGCCAGTCAGACTCGCAGGGTTCCACCCGAGCACCGTGATGTATGCTATGACTTGTTCGCGCCATCCCTGGTACGCAGGTGTAGGCTCGCCAGCATTCAAGAACCGACAACAGCTTTTACCCTAGGATATCTCCCAATAGCGCCCCCTGATTCCAGCTGTCGTTAGGTGGCAAATTTCTGACATATGGGAAGTATGTTTGACCCTCACCTCAAATCCTCCATGGCTGGCTCAAAGGGTTGTCTTGCACCGGAGGTCAACGAACGACTATTGAAGTTAAAAAGTTTGATCATATTTGGACGTTCTGGAATGTGTGATCAGGCTAAACAGAGAAGATTTCTTACATCCTTGACGCCTCACCGGCAATGGTAGCGGCACGAGGATGGCTTTTTCGGCGCTTTGCACAGGTGCCGTCAACCTCCGGGGGCTGGATTGTTTGGTGTCTCGGAATAACACAAACGTTAAGGTAATGCACTCTTAAATTGATGAAGAGATAGTTCTTACTTTGACCTTTCGCCTGAGGCATGCGTTTTTCTCAATGGAGCCATTTGATATACTGACGAGGGGAGAAGATGTGTGGAAGAGAACGCTAGACGGATGGTGTAGCGGGGAAAGATGGGCGGTCGGTGGCCTTGTTATACTGTGTGTAGACAACAACATTTGCGGTGCTATGGGCATGTCGGACAGTGGGAATTTCGCCAGGCGTTTGTGTGTGTGAGGTTCGTTCTGTGATAGCCCTATGGGGCACGATATGGTGTATCGTCAATCGGCATGATCCTCCCCCCTGACGATCAGACAAGGGTTTGAGCCGCGATGAGAGCCACATCGTCAATGGCAGAAGTCTTGGCGCACAAATGTCGACTGTTTACCTGAACATCACATTCTGCACGTATACGGGATGGGAACACGATCTAGAGCTAAGAGACTAAACCTCGCTTTGAGCTCCACATGGAATGATCAAACGAAAAAAATGAAAGGAAACAATCAATGACCCTTTGAAATGACAGTCCAGACAACTAATCCACTGCTCATGTAGGTAGACATTGCCGATAGTCGGCGCGCTATTGGATCCATCAGTTCTCCTGTCAAGTTCTCCTGACTAGCACCAATACGCATTCCCTTAGACTTAGGGTCCTCGGTGCTCTCGGCGTCGAAACCTGCTCGACATTTCTGCCTCTTCTTGGATCTCCGATACTCCTTGATAAGGTAATTCAAGCGGCGTTTTTCGGCCCTATCCTCCATGCGCTAATCCTCCTGGAACTGCATGCCATGCATGGGGTCATCTTCGCCTTGAGCCGGGCGATGGAGGACGTTAAATGGTAGCTGGCGATTCTCCTCGCTCAACAATTTGGCAAGAAGGGGGATACGATTCGCCGGCCATTTAGCGTGTCCTACAGGCGGACGGGGCAATATTGTAAAATGAATCTCACTTCTATGCGCTAAGTCTAAGAGGCCCAAGGACGATTCAGATAAATCAGAGGTATCATCCTTATGCGCGTCGTCCGTATCACTACCCTCCCAATCAGCAGGTCGGTCGTCGAATAATTCTCCACAATGCATGTGGCCTATACCTTGTGCAGGATCACAGGCCCAGTTTCAGACGTCATTTTGATTGAGATAGTCGACTCTCCTCAGCACCGAGGTGTCTTGCCGCTCTGAACCCCGATCCCGGTAATAGTACACCATGGGATCCGGTGGGTCGTCGTGCACGGGATTTGAGAGAAGCCCAGATCTTACGGTTTCATCACTGTTGATGAAGACATAATCCTTGCTATCCAACTCTCGCATAGGAGACCTACGTAACCTTCTACGCCCTTCGCCTGTAGCGCCAAGTATGTAGCCGATTCTGTGGTGAGGTACGGATCTGTAAGTCATAGCTGACATTCCACGGATGTCATAGGAATCCAACATGGCGAACACTACCCCATTGACATGAGAGGGCCACCAATGGAGTAAGTTATTGTTTGTGGCGACGTTTACCTTATTCCTTTCAAACTGGGATAGTGCCAGACCACGTCGCGACGGCAGGACATAAACGATATGCAGGGCGCGGGGACGCCCAAGTAGAGCGCTCCAATCTGTATCTCATAAGTCAGTAAGTAAAAACCTGAAACAGGTTCATGATTTAGGGAGTGACTAACCTGTTGGCCTACTGTTGGGTGCCCGGTGAAAACACGGGGCAACAGGTTGGTTTTGGACTGCCGCAGGGCCATTATGCAGTGGATCAGCTAACATTTGCACCAGCGCAGGGTTATTATCCAGTGAACTTGAATCATGTACCATTTGTGGGTGCACAGGATCATTACAAGGTTGAACAGGTACATGCGGACACGTAGCAGGAACATCCCCCGGCGGAGCCTGTCCGAGCTGTGCGGCAGCAGGGACGTTGACTTGTGCAGCCGGTATGTTTGGACCAGCCGCATGCGGGGGAGCCTGTGCGAGTGGTCCGGCAGCAGGGACGTTGGCTTGTGCAGCAGGTAGGTTTGGACCTCATCAGCAAAAAAAGCGTTTGGTCCAGACGGATAGGCATTGCGTCCAGACGCAGGAAATCCGCCTGCAGCATCCTGTCCGCCCAGCCCACCCTCAGAGGCCCCCAGCAGAATGGTTGCATCCTTGTCGGTTGGGTGCAATAAAACCCGCATCCTGTGCACCCAGTGCACCCGGATGGGCCATTTCACACACTAATCTCCCCAAGAACACCAAGGTAAGCGACCAGTGGGGGTTTGCATTGGGGATCTCTCCCTGCCCCTGATCGCCTCTACTTACAACTGACTACTTCATCACCAGACAAAGGCTGTTCAGACGAAAAGGAGCTTAACATAGGATGACTAACAATCTATTGTCCCAGTAAAGACCCAAAACATACCCCTTATTTAATCAGCACTAACAAGGCTCGCAAAAGGCTTCTATGTTCTTTCACACCTTGCATCAGGCTTCATGATCAAATCAGTGGAACTATTGAATAATATCAACCTTGAGAGAGGGGCATGCTCTTCCATCCAGGTTGACACTATTCATGACCGCTAAGCGAGCGGGTTCCAATGAGGCCCTTCCAGACTCTAGTGGATTCCAATGAGGCCCTTCGTGACTCTAGCGGACATCTGCTAGTGCCCGGTGAGGTATCTGCCATTGTCTCCCTGCTGACCACTATAGCCTTGCGGACTCTTGGAAACCTACACCATTCGATTCCCCTCTACATGCGGATTCCAGCGCACCATGTCCTGACGCTGTCCGACCACTGGTTGCAGGGTTATCCATTCCTTTGTACTTGAGTTCAGCGGGTAAGTATCTTCAAAGTGTTGGCTACTGAGTGCTAGAGGCATGCGGACGCTTCGAGACATATACCTATCAATCTCCCTCGGCGAGGGGACTCCAATGAGACCTTCCACGACTCTGGCGGCCATCGCCCCGCTGAGATATCAGCCTTTTTCATCCTGCTAACCCCTATAGCCATGCGAACGCTTTGAAACCTACACCATTCGATTCCCCTCGACCGGCGGATTCCAACCAACCCTGTCCCGTGGATGTCCGACCGCTGGTTGTAGAGTTATCCAAACATTTGTACTTGCATTCCCCTGGCAAGTACTTTTAAATTGTTGGCTACTGAGTGCTATAGGCATGCGGACGCTGCGAGACCTATTCCATTCGATTCCCCTCGGCGGGCGGACTCCAATGAGTCCCTTCCCGACTCTGCCAGACATCTGCCCCCTGAGATATCTGCCTTTTACATCCTGCTGACCTGTATAGCCATGCGGACACTTCGAAACCTACACCATTCGATTCCCCTCGACCGGTGCATTCCAACGCACCCTGTCCCGATGCTGTCCGACGACTGGGTTATCCATTCTTTTGTACTTGAGTTCCCCGGGTAAGTATCATCAAATTGTTGGCTACTATGTGCTACAGGCATGCGGACACTTCGAGACATATACCTTTCTATTCCCCTCGGCGAGCGGGCTGCAATGAGACCCTTCCCGACCCTGGAGGACATCTGCCCGCTGAGATATCCCCCTTTTTCTCCCTGCTGACATCTATAGCCCTGCGCACACCGCGAAACATACACCATTCGATTCCCCTCGACCGGCCGATTCCAACGCACCCTGTCCCGAGGCTGTCCGACCCCTGGTTGTAGAGTTATCCAAACATTTGTACTTGTGTTCCCAGGGCAGGTACTTTCAAATTGTTGTCTACTGGGTGCTACAGGCATGCGGACACTTCGAGACCTATACCATTTAATTCCCCTCCACAAGCGGAATTCAACGCAGTCTATGCAGACACTGTCCGGCCGCTGGTTTAATAGTTATCGATACCTTTGTACTTTAGTTCTCCGGGCAAGCATTTCAAATTCTTAGCTACCGAGTACTACTGTTTTCTAGACTAGCTTTCATAAATACATTGCTGTTTTAGTACCTATATGACTCAAATGAGTAAACATGAGCAATACTAGTAGTAGATGGATCTTTCCGGACAATTAGGATATGCTCCACACTTTTCACTAAGTGATTCAAAGTCCGCGAAGGTAGACTTGTTCACTTAGGAGGTATCCGATAATAGCCAGTGCCACCTGAGTACTTCCACTATTCTACTATCCTACCGCGTTGCGTCCGGAGAACCAGTCTGCGTCTGGAGAACCTTTCTGCGTCCGGTACCTTCTGAGTCGTTGTTTGCGTCTGGTGCGTCCGGGAAGCATGGCCCACTGTCCCCAAGGACCCAATAAAAGACAGCACACCCAGGAGGCAAGTTTACTTTCTATGCGCCTGGACTGCCGGACGCACAGGGAGTATCAGGCATGTCCGGGTATAAGCCTTTTTTTTTGCTTAGGCAGCGGCACAGGGAGGAGCCTGTATGAGTTATCCGGCAGCAGGGACCTTGAGTGGTGCAGCCGGTAGATTTGGACAAGACGTATCCAGGGGAGCCTGTCCGAGTTGTCCGCCAGCAGGGGCGTTTGGAACAGCCGCACACGGGCGTGTGTGTGCGAGTTGTCCGGCAGCAGGGACGTTGACGTCTGCAGCCGGCACGGTTTGACTAGCCACACCCGGGGGAGACTGTCCGAGTTGTCCGGCAGCAGGAATGTTTGGAACACCGGCACTCGGGGGAGTGTGTCCGAGTTGTCCGGCAGCAGGGACGTTGACTTGCGCAGCCTGTATGTTTGGACCAGCGGCACCTGGGGGAGCTTGTGCGAGTTGTGCAGCAGTAGGGACGTTGACTTGTGCAGCCGGTACGTTTGGACCAGCGGCACACGGGGAACCTGTCCGTGTTGTCCGGCAGCAGGGACGTTGACTTGTGTAGCCGGTACGTTTGGACCAGCGGCACCCGTGGGAGCCTGTCCGAGTTGTCGGGCAGCAGGGACGTTTGGAACTGCCAGAGGCGGGGGAGCGTGTCCGAGTTGTCCGGCAGCAGGGATATTGACTTGTGCAGCCAGTACGTTTGGACCAGCTGCACCCGCAGGAGCATGTCCGAGTTGTCCGGCAGCAGGGACGTTTGGAACTGCCAGGGGCGGGGGAGCGTGTCTGAGTTGTCCGGCAGCAGGGATATGGACTTGTGCAGCCAGTACGTTTGGACCAGCTGCACCCTGAGGAGCCTGTCCGAGGTGTCCGCCAGCAGGGATGTTTGGAACAGCCAGAGGCGGGGGAGCGTGTCCGAGTTGTCCGGCAGCAGGGATATTGACTTGTGCAGCAATTACGTTTGGACCAGCTGCACCTGGAGGAGCCTGTCCGAGTTGTCTGGCAGCCGGGACGTTTGGAACTGCCAGAGGCGGGGGAGCTTGTCCGAGTTGTCCGGCAGCAGGGATAGTGACTTGTGCAGCCAGTACGTTTGGACCAGCTGCACCCGGAGGAGCCTGTCCGAGTTGTCCGGCAGCAGGGACGTTTGGAACAGCCACACGGGTGGGAGCGTGTCCGAGTTGTCCGGCAGCAGGGATATTGCCTTGTTCAGCCAGTACGTTTGGACCAGCTGCACCCGGAGGAGCCTGTCCGAGTTGTCTGGCAGCAAGGACGTTTGGAACAGCCACACAGTGGGGAGCGTGTCCGTGTTGTCCGGCAGCAGGGATATTGACTTGTGCAGCCGGTATGTTTGGACCAGCTGCACCCGGAGGAGCCTGTCCGAGTTGTCCGGCAGCAGGGACGCTTGGAACAGCCACACGCGGGGGAGCCTGTCCGAGTTGTCCGGCAGCAGGGACGTTGACTTGTGCGGCCGGTACCTTTGGACCAGCGGCACCGGTGGGAGCCTGTCCGAATTGTCCGGCAGCAAGGACGTTTGGAACAGCCACACAGTGGGGAGCGTGTCCGTGTTGTCCGGCAGCAGGGATATTGACTTGTGCAGCCGGTATGTTTGGACCAGCTGCACCCGGAGGAGCCTGTCCGAGTTGTCCGGCAGCAAGGAGGTTTGGAACAGCCACACAGTGGGGAGCGTGTCCGTGTTGTCCGGCAGCAGGGATATTGACTTGTGCAGCCAGTACGTTTGGACCAGCTGCACCCGGAGGAGCCTGTCCGAGTTGTCCGGCAGCAAGGACGTTTGGAACAGCCACACAGTGGGGAGCGTGTCCGTGTTGTCCGGCAGCAGGGATATTGACTTGTGCAGCCAGTACGTTTGGACCAGCTGCACCCGGAGGAGCCTGTCCGAGTTGTCCGGCAGCAGGGACGTTTGGAACAGCCACACGGGGGGGAGCGTGTCCGAGTTGTCCGGCAGCAGGGATATTGCCTTGTTCAGCCAGTACGTTTGGACCAGCTGCACCCGGAGGAGCCTGTCCGAGTTGTCCGGCAGCAGGGACGCTTGGAACAGCCACACGCGGGGGAGCCTGTCCGAGTTGTCCGGCAGCAGGGACGTTGACTTGTGCGGCCGGTACCTTTGGACCAGCGGCACCCGTGGGAGCCTGTCCGAATTGTCCGGCAGCAAGGACGTTTGGAACAGCCACACAGTGGGGAGCGTGTCCGTGTTGTCCGGCAGCAGGGATATTGACTTCTGCAGCCGGTATGTTGGGACCAGCTGCACCCGGAGGAGCCTGTCCGAGTTGTCCGGCAGCAAGGACGTTTGGTACAGCCACACAGTGGGGAGCGTGTCCGTGTTGTCCGGCAGCAGGGATATTGACTTGTGCAGCCAGTACGTTTGGACCAGCTGCACCCGGAGGAGCCTGTCCGAGTTGTCCGGCAGCAGGGACGCTTGGAACAGCCACACGCGGGGGAGCCTGTCCGAGTTGTCCGGCAGCAGGGACGTTGACTTGTGCGGCCGGTACCTTTGGACCAGCGGCACCCGTGGGAGCCTGTCCGAATTGTCCGGCAGCAAGGACGTTTGGAACAGCCACACAGTGGGGAGCGTGTCCGTGTTGTCCGGCAGCAGGGATATTGACTTGTGCACCCGGTATGTTTGGACCAGCTGCACCCGGAGGAGCCTGTCCGAGTTGTCCGGCCGCAGGGACGTTTGGAACAGCAACACACTGGGGAGCCTGTCCGAGTTGTCCGGCAGCAGGGATATTGACTTGTGCAGCCGGTACGTTTGGACCAGCGGCACCCGCGGGAGCCTGTCCGAGTGGTCCGGCAGCAGGGAGGTTGACTTGTGCAGCGGGTACGTTTGGACCAGCCGCATCAGGAGGAGCCTGTCCGCGTTGTCCGCCCACACGGACATGGGCTGGGGCCAAATTCGGACGAAGTTGACCTGGGTTCCTTATAGCAGTCGCAGCACCCCACCGATTTGGGGCCCCTGGTGGTCGTCAAGATGCGTGCACGACAACCTGCTCAGCGGGGATTGCGGGATTTGGCACTACCATTTTGCCTTTGTTATTTGTGTCATTCAACTTCCGGCAACTGTTCTTAACCAGTTCAACGACGAGCTCCTCGATATCCTCTCGATGATGCATATCCTTGGCTGCCACTGCGGAGACGATGAGATCACTGGCAGGACACAAGGTCCTCATGGCTGTGTATATTGGCAGGAAGTCGGCGTCAGGAAAACCTTTGGCCCTTCGCCCTGCTGGCGCAACGCCTCTTGCTATGATCTGATCCTTCGCACTGTTCCGCCACTCTGTGTACATTTTCTTTTGACCCGGGACTTGTGTGAAGCCCATGTTCAGCTTATGATCGCTAATCGCTCGACCGCCTGGGTTGGTGCCATGCATGCTGATTTCCCCTTAAAGCAAGCCAGGCGCGAGTTGATCTGTCTGTCCGCGCGCAAGGCCTCCGGTATTTTGCCTGAATACGTACAGCATGTTGATATTTTGCGCCATGTCCATTGCGGGTTTGTTTATATTGATAGTTGATTTGGAGATTCTAGTCTTGTGAATATAGAGGATGTTGTGGATGTTGTGGATGTTGTGGATGTCAGATTATCCTTGGTATGAACTTGCTGCTATTGTGATCAACCCACATTATATTTACAACTCTCAGACATTCAAGATGGTTTGAAAGAATCATGAATTGTTTGAATTGTTTTCAAGAATCAAGATCCATCAAGAACTGACACCTTGGGCGTCCATTAGTGTTTCAGTCGTTTCCTGTGAACGCATGATGATAACCAGCTGATACCACGTGACGTCGGAACACACAATGCTAAACCTGTTCGACGGCTGGTGATAGATCAGTGTGCATAGCGCTAGGCCCAGCATATAGGAGTCTTCCGCACGCGTTAACATCGAGATGATGACAACTTCACACTACTATCACCCACACTGGACCCCGAAATCGGCGGCGCCGAATTCCATTATGCCCGTCAAATGTTCATTTTGTCGCAAAAGATACCTGGGCGCAGGCGCATACGAGACACACTTGTGAAGTGCGGATGCAAATCTCGATAGCGTACTCGCATCCCCCATATGGAATGCACCTGTGGACGGCCTTACCCACTGCGGGACTGACCTTTCTGACACCAACGAACCCATCGAACACTCCGATTCCAACTACGAATCAGCTCCTGCCAGAGATACAGCCCGTAGTGAGCGCGACGCACCTGATGATACGCTTAGGCCTGAACCGGAAACAGAAGTACTCGGGGACAACATGTACCCAGTCGCTGCAGAACAGGAGGATTATCCGGGCACCGGGGAAGCCATTAGAGAGGTTAAAGAGTAGAAGGAAGAATGCAGGGATTTATGCAAGAACCCATGGGCTCCATTTGCTACTGCACAAGATTTCAAACTTCCATCTTGGTTCATTGAGAGCAAAGTGTCAAAGTGGCGGATTAACAATTACTTTTCGAATAATATCCGAAACTTGACATCCGTTGGCTATCGCTCTATGCATACGTAGGAGAATCTTCTCCGACACTTGAACCCGTATAGCCCGTATCTGCAATGGTTGGAATGACATGTGGAGGCCGGTCAGAGACCATTACCATTCTTCTATCGGAACGTCCTAGACTGCGTGAGATATCTTCTTCGCCTGATACCCTATTGTGATGACTTGGTCTATGCGTCACGCCGTGAATACGACCAGAGCGGACAGAGCATTTATGCAGAAAGGCATATGGCTGCCTGGTGGTGGGAGGTCCAAGTACTGCGGCGGTGCCTCTTTTATATGAAGCATATTAATAGATCACAGGAAACACTCCCGGAAGGGGCGACTCTCGTTCAAATCATTGCGATGTCAGATCAGACGAATCTCACCAACTTCTCCGGAGACAAGAAAGCATGGCCGGTTTATATGACAATCAGAAATCTTCCGTCGACAATACGTAACGGACCTGGATCAACGGCGATTGTGCTTCTTGGGTGATTGCGCATTCCGCCCAAGCTCGCAAAGTCCTCTAGGGCCGACAAACTCCAGAGACTGATAAATGCCGACAGACACTATCGCGTATTCAAACACGTTTTCGCGCCAGTGAACTGTGCGGCGCGGAAGGGCGCCCGTATTGATTGTGCTGACGGCGAGATCCGGAGATGCTTCCCGATAATGGCACGGTAGATTGCGGACTATATGGAAAATGTTACCCTACATGGGATCAAATTCAACGCCTGTCCTAAAGTGGGGTGCCTGCAGAAGAATTAGGTAGCCGAGCCAGCCCCCATCGTGCTAGAGATTACTCAAGAAACGAATGCTACGAACGCGAAAACCCATCCCTAGATTCCGAGACCTACGACGCTGCTCACGCTCGATACACGAAAGAAACTCATGGTATCAAGATAGGGAAAAACCTTTTTCAAGGACTCGCGAGAGTTTCGACGCCTGATCTGCACAAGCCGGATATGCTTCATACAATATATCTAGGAATCTTCAAGCATATGATGGACTGGTTTCAGGGATTTCTCAAAAAACATGCGGGACAGCAGGCTTTTGGCGACGCCTGGAAAGCTTTGCCCCCTTACCCGGGATTCTTTGTCCCCAAAAAGGCCTACAGGGAGGTTACGCAGTGGCAAGGAAAAGAGATGAGGAATCTCGGGCATTGTTTGTTGGGAGTTCTCGCTGTGGCCTTGAGACAGCCTGATAGTACGCAGGTGCAACCCTTCAGACGTGCACTCGTCTGTCTCAGGTCACTACTTTACTTCACCATGATGGTTCAATACCGAAGTTACAAACACGAGACTATATCTTATATACAAGAATATGCGACACAGTTCCACGAGACGAAGGACATCTTGTTGGAGTTTCGCATATCCAAACAGACGCAAGAGAAGGCTGATGAGTTGCGCAAGGAGCTGCGTCGTCAGAGAGCCCAGATGAGGGAGCCAGTGCCCGCATCCCAAGGGGGCCGGATCCGTGACGACAATCGTGAAGAAGAGAACGACCAACATATGGAATTGATACATTCCGAATCCAATTTCAGCTTTGTTATGATGCATCTAATAAGTCACTTTCGTGATCACATCTACATGTTTGGCAATATTCCAATATATTCTACTGAGTATGGAGAGCTTGCACATAAGGAGCAAATCAAGGATGGATCGCGACGCTCAAATAAAATCGGCGCAGCACCACAGATACTAGGCAGCTACGGTCGACAACATGCTATCCGCTTGAGACTTTTGAACTTGGAATTCCTTTAACGTGCAGGAGCTGATTTACCAACTGAGGTAGTAGAACATTTAGAGAAGACCAGGCGCGCGCCAACCCCACCAGCTGATCGTTGGATTCTGAAGGGACATTGTGATAATATCCACGAGGTGGTTGATTTTGGCAGAGCATGCGATATATCCCGGGAGACGATTTGTTGGGAATTGATACGATATAGCCGACTCAGCCTGCCTCCCGAGCGCCGACTGCCGGAAAATCCGGCGATATTTCTGGCTTGGGTGGTGGAACTACTAACGCAACTGGAGATCCCGGTTCTTGCATTCCAGGAGTCCGGTGTTTACGTCATACACAGGGCCCGATGCACGGGTGCTCGACTGTTCTGTAACATGACCAGTCAGAACGATTACATTTGGATACAGGCTGGTGGGGAGAATATGTATGGTGCGCTCAGGGGTCGTCTCCTGGCAAGGGTCATAGTGCTGTTCAAAATCCGTTTGCCCTATATGGAGCAGGATACGGTCTATCGCCTCGCCGGGGTTCAATTCATGAGCCTGTTAGACTCAGAACGACTGTCGGACGTACAAGGTCTGGTAACAGTTGAGCTCAGAGAAGTTACCCGAGAGCTCACAATTGTGCATATTGGGACGATCTTAGGCCTGGCGCATCTGATACCAGAGACAGAGCGGCGCTGGCATGTCAATAGTCGGATTGATTTACGCACGTTTAACGCGATCTATTAGGATCACAGAGGGAGCTTGTATAATCAAATAAACTCGGGGAGCGACGTAGCCTAAATGTGGGCTGTCTCGCTCTCCGACCGAGATGGAGCGTCACGATCACAACTAGACGATAAACGTATATAATAAATAAGTATATAGTAGAGATATAGACATAGAGGAATAGAAACATCTAGAAACAAACAAATTATGCACGATAGTAGTACTAGTAGTAGGAGGCACACCGGCAGGAATGACTAGGCTAATATCGGCGGCAAGTTGTTATGAGCACGCCCAGGAGCAGCAGGAAAAGGGGGTACTGTGGGGAGGCGTCCGGATGCTGCGGAGATGCGAGGCAGGAAAAGAGACGTCAGGATGAGAGATAAGGGGCGGGAGAAGAGCAGGAGATTTGGGGTGACGGCGGGATGTCAGTAAGGTCCGAGGTCACGTCAGGACATAATCAGCGTTGGGAATGGCGTCCGGATCCTGGGGATGCAGAGGACGGAAAACCGACGTTGGATACGTCCGGACGTAGGGCCCGGGCATCAGACGCAGGATGAATCCTTGCTGATGTAGGCCACATGAGGACGGCTTTAGTGGGGTTCACAGAATTGTATCCTGTACAAACTTGAATATCTTGAAACGTCACGTGACCTATCCACAATGTTGACAAGTTCCAGATAAGGTTTTAAGCCGCAATAGAGCCACAGGCGATCCGCGACTCACGAGCTATGGCCCTCCGCTACTCGCAATAAAAAAGAGGTTTAACAAGTTAAACCGTTAATAACAGTTGGCAGCCTGAATGCCTGGACCCATCCGTCGTCCACCTAAACAAACCTGAAAGTTTCCCCATTTATCCATTGAAAGAAACGTACCCTTCACTTTGAAGACTGAGTCCGCTGCAGCCCCTCAGCCCATGTGCTCACGTATCCGCTAGACAACTTTAAAGCGAAACACCACCCACGATCTCCTCAAAGATAACAAACTGCCCTTATTGCAGGCGAAGTTATCAACAAGCCGCTGCCTACGAAAATACCTTCAGAGAATGTATCTTGATATTGTTCTCTCCCGCAGCGCGATGGCGGACGCGGCTTGTATTGTACCTACTTTTGTTCGTGATGAACTTGAAAACCTGACCGACTCAGACTACAAATCTGATTGGAGACTCAGGCTCCCAGATTTCCATACAACCTGTAGTGTGATGGATGATATGCAGAACAATTCAGACAGGGAAGACGTTTCCCACCCACCGGTTTGCGTGCGCTCTTCAGGGCATGAAACTATTCCCGGTAGCAGCAGACTACTCGGGGAAGTTGCTAGCTATACAAAGCTCAACCTGGCCATGACCAATGCCCTTTGGAGCACTTTCTCCTCTGAAATAGACTTTAATTTGGCCAGCTGGTGTGTCCGGAGTATGGTAGCCAAGTCGCAGATCGACCAGTACTTTGTGGAAGGTTTAGGCGGTACAGAGGGCAGATTATTCCGGTCCGGCCATTTCTTAGCACAACACCACGACATACTAGACCCATTTCGTGAATACATGGTGTGGGTTGAAGCGAGTATTCACGATAGTCGACATGCAACAACTTTCTGTTATCGAAATATTATTGACAGTGTCCACTACCTGATCCGACAGGTCGCTTATAGCTGAGATATGGTTTAAGCACCTATTCGATAATGTCATTCGAGTGGGGGCGATTCTATTGAGGGATCCATATGGCAGACTGGTGGTGAGACATGCAGGCATAAGATAGGTCCTGACAAGTTCTTGGAGTGGTGTTTCTACTGCTAACAGCCCATTCCGTTCCTTCGTAAAAAGCTTTGCCTGTCAGGTCCACAGGGGTGCCTATTATTGGATTGTCTGACCAGACTCACCTTACCAATTTCGCCTGCGATAAGAAAACCTAGCCGGTATACATGACGATTGGCAAGATCCTTTTGTAGACAAGAAACAGCCATTCCAAGATGCAAATGGTGCTTCTTCCATTGCTTCCAGTACCGCCAAAGTTTACAGGCAAATCAGGCTGTACTGATGAAGCCCAGTGGCAGACCAACGCGGATATCCTGCGGGGTGTCTTTGATCTTGTCCTGGTACGATTACTGCAGGTTGATCGAGAGGGAACGGTAGTGCATTCTGCAGACGGCAAAACACGCCTTTGGTTTCTCATTTTGTCGGCCTGGATAGCAGATCCTGCTAAGGATGTAGCCTTGCAAGAAATATGCAGCAAGTCACGCCCAAAGTGTGAGGTTCCGTGCCAGGAGCTCAGTGGGAATCTACGGCGGATGTATAAGACCCGCGACTATCAGCTATATAGAGAGAAAGCCTTGCGGCAAGAGCCGGCAGAAGCAGCAGGCATTGCAGAATACTTTCAGCGGTTGGGTATAATAATAGGAAACAATTTATTCACCGGACTTGACCGAGTAAGCCCCGCAGACCTACACAAGCCCCACTCTTTGCACACCTTCTACCTTGGCTTATTCAAACATATGATGGAATGGGTGGAAGGATTCCCAAAAAAGCATAAATGGCAGCAGGGGTTTGACAAAGCTTGGACAGAAATTCCTTCTAAGATGGGATGCAGCCTACAGAAAAAGGCCTATTGCGAAATCAGACAATCGCAAGGAAAGGAGATGCGCAATTGCGGCTGTGGTATTTTAGCTGTATTGCCGTCCCCATTGCAAAATCTGGACAGGTCTCTGTATCAGGATTTCCAGAGCGCTTTGAAGTGTGTTACTGCGCTGCTGGACTTCACTCTCATGGCTCAATATGACAGTCATACACCAGACATACTTTTCTAGATGAAAAGCGACCTGCAGACATTCCACCGGACAAAGGACATTTTTCATGAGTTCCGTACCTCAAAGGCTACTCACCCTCAAGTCAATCGGCAGGATCAGGAGCCAAGGGCACTAAGGGCAGATCAGCGTGTTAAAGAAGTCCACGATAGAACTGTCGGTAATCGCCATCAGCTGGCTAATCAAGAGAGGGTTAAAAAGTGTAATCGGCAGGTGGATTGGATACAGAGTGAGGACCACTTCAACTTCTCCAAGCTGCACTACCTGACTCACTTTGCCTCCCACGTACAGCATTTTGGATCCATATTGATGTATTGAACCCTGATCGGTAAACTAGCACATAAGAATCAGATTAAAGATGGCTACCATAGCACAAACAAGAATGAAGACACTCGACAGATCTGGTTGCACTGAGGCCGCCAGCATCCTCTCGGAATAAGGTTGCAGACAATAGAAGTAGTTTCGAAAGTTGAAGGTGTGATGTTGGTAGAAGGTAGTGGGATGGAAATGCCAACTGTTTCAAGGCGCAGGACACAACACTGGGTTCTTAAAAGCCGCATGAGAAACACCAGCAGGCTGACCGAATTATGCACAGCCCTCATTATCTAGTATTCCAACATGATGGAGGAGATAGTGTGTTTTATCAGCCAGAGTGCTGTGGATGACAGGCGGTTGCCTGCGGACCCCGCCGAACAGGGGTTACCTCCTGTAGAAGGATTTGCTCAGCTGGAAATCCCAGTTCCTGACTTTCAGGAAAGTGACAGGTTCCAGATCCACCAGGCCTGCTGCACTGGAACCAACGCATTCCGCAACGCTGGCTCTAGAAATGATTGGGAGTGGGTCCAGACTGGTAGGGAAGCGAACTATGGAGATTTACAAGGACGCGTGCTTGCTCGGTGGCTAGCACTTTTCACGATAAGAAATATTCTAAGTGAGGCTGCAGGTGTCCATCACCTGATATTAGTTCGCATACTCGATCCGATGAATGGTGGCAGATTGCACATTCCAAGAGAATATATTCGAGTCAACAACCAGATCAATAGTCGTGACATGTGTATAGTAAGAATAGGGGCACTGATTGGACAGGCGCGGGTAATTCCTAGCCATGAGAATCAATGGATAGTGAATTACAGGATTGATCTGAGAATATTTAATCAAATATGTTAAATTATTCTATCCAATTATATAGAGTATTGCTTCGGCTGAGTTGAAACCAGGCACATAACATGGCAGTTCGCGTATTGAGGCATAAGGGCAGCTTCAACTTGGCTGCCGGAGTACTACAGAATCAAGGGGCATTTAAGAGAATGTTTTAAAAAACTTGAATTGTTCTGCATGAATATACGACCAAGTTGAAGCGTTACTTGGCGCCATCCGTCCTGACGCCTTCCGGACTTGGACCCCGACATCCTATGCGTCCTGACTGCCTCTGGTGCTGCACTACTCCATCCTGACGCAACGTCATCCAGGACTCTCCCGTCCTGACGTCGTCCGATCTACAGCTCTCCCGCCCTGACAACTTCTGATCTACAACTCTCCCGCCCTGACGATGTCTGATCTACAACTCTCCCACTCTGACAACGTCTGATCTAAGACTCTCACACCTAGATGCCGGTTCCTTGTCACCGAACGTTAGGGCTTCGTGGATCTTGCCACCTCTCGTCCCGATTCTTTCTCTTCCTGCCTGCCTTGTCCGGATGCCACGATCTTGATTAGTGTTCGTTACGGGGCGGGGTGGGGCGGGTTTTCACTCGCCAGACCCCGCCCTTACACGGGGCCGGGGGGGTATTTTTGGGGTAATCTCTGCCCTGCCCCCGTCCGGGGCCCACCCGCGCTCATTCCCTGGAGAGGGCCCCGTGTCTTACCACCTATTTTTAACGGGGACCCGTCTGGGGTATGAGTGGGGCGGGGGCCTGAGCGGGGACAGGGGCAGGGAATGCCGAAAAACACACCCCGCCCCAGGCCGTTGAGTGGGGCGGGGCGGGGAAAACGGCCGGGGGCTCGCGTTTTTCAGGGCCCCGTCCGCCCCGTAACGAAGTCTAATCTTGATCTCTTCCTTCCTGACATCTGGTCTGTTCTTCCCGATCTGACCCCCTATACATGCCGTGTCCTGATCCAATCCTGGCTCTATCAGACGTCGCCTTGTGATCTCTGACGCATTGTGAACCAAGTCTAATGCTATCCTAGTCGTACGCACAGAGGCTTTTCCTACCGCAATCACCATGAGTTTTACCGTATCCTGATTGTGTGTCACTAATTCTACTCTGAATCCTTTATTTTGCTTGATGCCCTGATTTCAATACTAATCTCCTCCATGTACCCTTCCCACATGTGAGAGCGACGACCGCATCCAAATATTTATTACAGCTATGCTACACTTTCTCAATCTCCTAACTGCACGCATCATTACTCCCACCTTGCCCCTGCTCCATATTCAATGGCTCGCTATGGACAGCAGCCTCCTCTTGTGACTCGAGATCTTCAATTCTGAGCGCAAGTTATCGCAAAGTAGTAGGAGTCACAGTATTGTCCAAAGTTAGCCCCACGGTGACCTCCCCTGAGCTGTCTGGTCTCTGTGGATCGGAATCGAGAAAGCGGGGTAGTCGTGTTGCTGCCTGGCTGAAATCGAAAGACAAGACCGTTTCTTGTGAATTGAATACTTTACCTGGGTGGGCCACTAGGGTCCCGATTCCCAGGTTGCTGGGAGTTTGACTCAGAATCCGTGGAGTCGAGTGTGTGGGGGCGAGTGGGGCTGTCTCGCAGAAATTGAAGGACCTGACAGTTTCTTGTGAATTGAATTGGTTACCGGGAGGGGCCGCCAGGGCCCCAATTCCCGCATTGCCGGGAGTTTGACTCTGAATTCATGGAGTCGCGCTGGTGGTGGCCCGACTCGAAATCTGACTCTGTATATCTGCAGCGACTGCAGCCCCATCGTCAGTAAACCCTGCACGGGGATCTTCACGGACCCTACGCTCCGGCTGCATGTTGGCTTTGATGCTCTCGCTAATGTTCTTGACAATCATAGTCTGCACCGAGTGTGGGCAAGAGGGCCACGTCTGGGGCTGACGGCCAAAAAGATCTTCCGAGCCCAACATCATGGTAGCATCTGAGCCAGAATGAGGGGACACCGGGTTTGGGGTCACTCGCACCTGCTATGGCCTCAGGCTTGAAGTCGCATTTTTCAAGATACACCCCCGTTTGCCATGCTCGCAGAGTATGTCACATTATCACACAGGTTCAGCAAACCATGATGAGATTTGATGCGACGAAGCAAATCAGGTTTGGGAATCCCAAACATTTTCTTGCCACTCAAGTCCTTTCCCAATATTGCCTCGGGTATCTGGGGCGCGAGGAATCTTCTTGTAATGTTCTCAGTCAGGTTCATACGCATTAGTTGTGGCAGGGCTCACTACCTAGCGCACACTTACCTCATACCCTCTCGGGGAGCACATAAATCTACCCCTCTCAAGGAGGTAGTCCCCTCTACTGCGATCACCTTCATGTCTTCGGCGAGATCGTACCAATCTGCAATTCAATCCTTTACGTGGAAAACATACTGGGATCTTGCGGCAGAGTGTCTTGCGCGGATCTGTCACATTTAGTAAGTACCCCGGGCGGCGTGCGTAATGTTCAAGCATCTGGGTCAACTTACTAAAATTAAGCTTGCATCTGATGCTTCAATATTTCCTGCCTCGAATATGTTACCGAGAGCCTTCAGCCAATATCGGTGAACCACAGACATCAAAGTAGCAGGTGCCGGAATAGGATTAACAAACAGGCTGTACTGGAGAATGATAGTGTTGGCCCGCCTTATTACCTGTGTCTCAGCTCCAATGGCTATATTTCGCCGTAATTTAGTACCCGGCAAGATGTAGACGGTTGTGGCGTACTCGGAGCTGCGGGATGACTCGAGCTTCTAACTGCAGACGTAGTGGCACTGTGGGTGGCCAGCGGCGATGAATACGGTAGTACACTGGAAGAGGTGAACGTCGGTGGAATGTGCTCTGTACCCTGGATTATATGTCGTGGTGCAGCTGCGGTACGCCTGACTGGTGCAGCCCCCTGCCATCCGCAGTTGGTGGAAACTCGCAGAGTGGGAACCCGGCTCTTTGCTTGTTGTCTTTCCGCAGTTCATGAGCACCGAGGCGTCCCGGCTGCAGTGTTGTCATCCGGAATATCATCGTCTTCGGCGTCTGGTTCTGTGTCTAATTCAGTTTGATCTGATGTGGGCGAGTTCTGGTACTCATCGCTGCTATCATCGTTAAGATGAACTGTCTCAATTGGTGATGGTGCGTCAGTCTTCCCCAAATGTTAGTATAAGCCGTTGTCTGTAATCTACTCCTTCTAACGTGCTTTGTAGGTCGTGATGGAAGACGTCTTGTGATTTGTGGTGCGGAAGAACTGGGACCTGAGGACTATGTACCGTCCAAGCTGCCTGATTTGGCCACCAGTCTTCCTGTACTATAGGAGCTGCCCGGTGCGGTCCGGCGTGTTCCTGATCCAGATCCCCTCTGCACGGGTATGGTGTTGCATCTACGCCCATACATATTGCCTACTGGTGGAGCCTGCTGGCTGAGTAAATTGCCTTCAGGTTCTCTAGACATGGTGTAATACTGGACGATTGACGAAGGTTTGTTCAGAGAGGACAGGAATTAGGATGTAGAAAATTGTAATATATCTCGCGGGTTGTGAAAACTAGGAGTTTATTGTTATTCAATTGAACACATCAGGTCTTATACGCTATGTGCGGTGGGCGGGGAGGGGATCACGTCCTCTCATTCGGTATTGAAAGAATCTATTCGACTGCAAAAAGGGGTTTTCTAATTGTTCAAAATTATGTTCAAACTCTGGACGGGCAGAGATATGATGTTCGTCTCGACTCTGGTAGGAAAGGGTCGACCGGATACAATATGTCACTAATGTAGGAGGCGTCGCTAATATCGCTGGAGCCTAAGCCTAAACTAGCCAGAAGGAGTATCGATTAGTGACACTAATTCTTGCATGAAACCCGCCACACTCTAAGCGGATTAGATCTCTTGAACCTCATCTCCACACGTCGAATGATCCAGTGAATCAACACCATCTCAGGTTTCACATCATGCATCCCCTAGTTCGGTTGGTGAACGACAGCCTAATTATGGACACAGAATGTCAGGCATGCCCAATTCGGAAACAGGTATCACACCTTAGCACCCGGGGATGAAAGGATGAGAGAAGCCGAAGCAAGGGCCCGCAATGGTATCATTACTCAGGTCCTAACACATGCTAGCTACCATTCTCAATCAGAAAATACAGAACTCCAAAAAGAAAACTAGATCTAGTGTACACTAAGTTATTTGGGTATTTGGGGTAAAAATGAACAAACAATAAAACTCAAATAGAGGAAATCTCAAATTATTTTCGACCCGGGCGACGTCTTCCAGAACGGCGTCTTTCCGGGCTCGATGCAGGTTTTCTTAGGTGTGCTCAGGACGCAGGATTGAAGATCCGCGTCCCTGGGGAGTCACAGATGCTGGTGGCTGAGTCGTGGCCATATTGGCACTAGTTGGCGGCAGTTGAGCGCGAGAGGGATCAGGAATTGATCTGTGTGAAGTCAGGACATTGAGCTTGGCGACCGGAGCAGCCGAAGGTAAGACAGGGTGTTACTCGCCAATTATAGGTTCGTCGGGTGGTGTGGCCTCAGTGCCATCGTGCCCTGGAGGTCTCACAGCCCAGAGCCTGGGATTTGCCATGAATTTGGTTGCCCAAGGGTTTACCAGCCGAAATTGCCAGAGTTTTTGGAGCATCGCAGACTCGGTAGGGCCAGACATACCAGAGGCTTGCATCCCTGACACCCGCGCAAATTGATTAGATCTCGCCGGCTCTTCCATTTGCGATGGAATGTTGCTCTGGTGTCTTGCAAGACCTGGGACTCCCGATGACTGGTCGTCGATCATCAATTATCTCTCCTGTCTTAACCTGTGTGCCGGTTCTGCTTCGATACTTTGGTCACTGTCGTCCACAATGATAACGCCAGTACCGGAAGGTGCTCGCGTTGCTCACTCTGGCTCGGCATGTAGCCATTCATCCTCGTCAATCCAGTCTTCTTCCTCCTACACCTCCTGAGTCGCATATTCTGCACAGGCCGAGTCATCCCAGACCTCGCCGTCAAACAAGGGGTGACTCCTATAGGGAGGAACTCGGATCTGATCTGTGTCCTCTTCATCTTCCAGATGACCCTCAAGAACCATGAGGTTCAGGGGATTGTGGCCATTGTTTGCGAGGAACCAGGAAGAATGTCATCATCTCTATTCCGGAAAATGAGCTGGCATAGTGGGAGAGCTTCTTCAGGGTCCTGATATAGTCTGTTAACGCGCTCACCCGTCGCGCAGAGCAGACACCGGGGGCATTTGATATCCTCGCCGACGACTTGTGCTCTGATCAAACGAAGCAGATGCACGACGGGCAGTGCGGTCAGGACACCACAGGGGATTCCCCGATCCGAGTATCTTACAGACCCGAGATGGCCGAGGAATGGAGGCTGGGCAGCCAGCTCTCCAATTCGACGAACGATATGCATTCTGACAGGCCGCGGGGAATACAGTGAATCCCAATCGGAATGAACCACCAGCAACACCTGTTAGTGTAGGGCTACGGGAATAAAGATGGATAACACTTACTCTGAGGTTCCGCAACGTCGCCACAACCATCCCGCTCAGCCCTCTGATGCCCATTAGACGTTCGCAGTTTCTTAGCCCAATCTTGGTCTAGAACTTTCAGATGCCGGATGAGTTCCCAAACGTTGTCTGCCCCGTGATGGTGTTTGATCAACTCAATACCCTCCTTGATTGGCCAAGGGTCACGAGCAACCGATATAATTGAATCCATTTGCGATTCTGTTAGGCGACTAGGGTCCAGGGGGTGAGGTACGATATAGACCTTGATTTGGTCACGCCATATTGCATTGAGAGAACATGGGCCATGCGGATGTTGGAATCCACACCACGATTTTGCACACGCAATGTCGCCATATAGGGTCCTGGTTTGAGTGTGATTGTCACTATGCCAGAATCTTATTGCTGGGAAGTTTGGTTTGGCTGTATATAGATTGAATCTCCCGCGGCCGGTTGGAAGTGTGCAGGCTCCTCAGGCTCCAGTTCTCTGTTCATCAAAGCTGGTTTGTGAGTTCGATATCCTATGATTCCATATAAGAGCATTTCATGATTCCTTGCGATCCGATCCCTCTTCTACGAGACAACGGCGGCCGCACGTCTCAGAGTCCTTCTTTGTATACCTCTCTGAATTTCTTCTGACTGTGGTAGCACGGCGGGATGTCTAAGGGCCTGAGAGGTATTAACATTTATTACTAATATACTAGTAGGAGAGGTGTTTGGCATACTTTGCCTTCCGCAACTAACGTCTGGCTAGAACCGGAGACGCTACTGGTCCGTCAGTGATCCTTGAATCTGATATCCGGGGCAAAAAAACAGCAGCGGTCGATTGATACCCACTTGGAGGGTGTTTGATATTTGTATATCTCAAGATGCTGGCCGTGGGGACGCAGGGTTAAAACGAAGGTGGAGGACTCGTAGGTGGGCGGGCACCTTAGAGTGAGGGAGGGGTCTTTTTCTTTTTCCTTTTTTTTTAATATCATGTATTCGTTGTTAAAGTACAAGAAACCGCGGGGAGCGCTAGCTCTGGTGTGAACAAAACTATAAACATTCCGACAACCCGCTTCACCCCCTCATGGGAATAATCAAACCCCTTGAAACCAGAGCCCCTCCCCCCCCCCTGCAGCACCTAAGACGAAAGCAAGACGGAGCAATACCTTCTTCCAGACACGTAAGAAAAGAGAAGTATAGAAACGAAACCAGGGAACGATGCAAACCCTGCGGCAGCCCCCAAAACAAAAGAAAAGAATCTTACGGCACCTAGTGCCGACGGAGAGGGAAGATAAACCTACTATTGCCGGATGCCTAATGGAATGTCCCCGACGTATGTGGCTTTGGGGCAAGGCATTGTCACGGGCGGGGTGCCCGGAATATCGGCGACGCTTCGGACTTTAGCATAGGCCCAGGAGGTAGTGCTATACTATGCCACACAGCAACCTAATGCGAGGTCTGCGACCGTAGAGGAAATCGCGGGAGCGGGGGGAGGACAAGGGGAGTCACCCAGCATGGAGAGCCACTTAGCAGTAGAGGTGCCAGCTATCGTGAGGGGAAGTAGGGTACCAGCCAAAATGGGGCAGATAAGGTGCTAGCTAAAAAAGAATGTAGCAATACAGTGCAAGCAGATCTGACTCGTGGGAAGTGGGAGGAGGAAGGCTCGCCAAACAACCGAGAAGTACGAACACTGAGGACAGAAAGGGGGTTACAGTTTTTTCAATGCCGACCGTACCGATCCTGCAACTCTAAAGAGAGTGTAATACTAGAGAGCAGGGCCACCAGGGCAACTAGTTCACCGATAGTCCGAAACTAGCGACTGTGTATTTACAGAGCAAGGAGGGTTGCCGACCGTTCAAATCAACAAGAGAGACGCGTCGCAAAGTGCAGCGTGGTGGGTAGCAACGTCAACGCGAGCGTGCTCAATGAAGACAGAACGGAACCAGAAAGGAATCCAAAACCCCTGGGAGCGGAGGCCAAAGACCCCAGAGATAGTAAAGGGAGGAAGGCGTGATAACCCCCTGTGTAGTTGCCACAGGCGGGGGAGATCCGAGGCGGAGGACCCTCTCACGATGATCTCCCATGGCGTTGAGATTTCAATGGCTGGAGGTGGAGCGGATGAGAAAGATGAAGCGAGGGAGGGGTCTTTTTCTTTTCTTTTTCTTTTTTTTTTTTAAATCATGTATTCGTTGTTAAGTACAAGAAACAGCATGGAGCGCTAGCTATGGCCGAAACAAAACTACAAAACAATCCAACGGCCCGCTTCACCTCATCATGGGACAAACAAATACCCCCCACCAGTAGGCAAGCAATCAAACATGAAGACCGAAACCGTACCCCCAAGACCCGATGGTATGGGCCTAACCGCACACCAGCCACCAGCCTAAACTAATGGGGAGGAAAGCATAGGAAAGGGAAACACGAAGAAAACCAACATAACGATGTACAGGAGCAAAGAAACCCTTCAGCAGGCCCCCCAAAACAAAAGAAAGGAATCTTACGGCCCAGGGCCGACGGAGCGGAGGGATAAAACTACTGTTGCCGGGTGCCCTAACGGAAATCGTACAGAACCCCAAACCCTAAAGGGCTACAGGGGCGACCGGGTTGGGGGCGGACTGTCCCCAGTATTCGGCGCGCGACAGACTTTAGGAACATCCAAGGAGGTAGTGCTATACCATGGAATACCGTAACCATCACGGGGAGCGACCGTAGAGTGAATCACGGGAGAGGGAGAAGAAGGCGAGGGGAGCCACCCGGCGAGGAGAGCCACTGAGCAGAGGGGGTGCCAGCCACAACGGACAGACCAAGGGCCGACCGGGCGAAATTACCGCTTCTCTCCTGTGGTCCCTTGTTACAGGAGAGCGAGCGTCACTACCGGAAAGGATCCCGGACGAGAGGAAAGCCCAAGGAGGAGATAAGAGGAGGGGGCAGTAAGGTGCCAGCTCGGTGCAGCAGTACGGTGCAAGCGGATCTAACACGTGGGAAGCGGGAGAGGGAAGGCTCGCCGAGAACCAAGAGGTACGAACATGGAGGACCGAGACGAGGTCATGATTTTTCGAAAGCCGACCGTTCCGACCGAGCAACTCAGGAGAGAGTGCAATACCAGAGAGCTGGGCCACCGGGGCTACTACTTCACCGATAACTCGAAACTAGCGACCGTGTGTTGCCAATGGAGGGAGGCTTGCCGACCGTGCAAATCGCTAAGCGAGACGTGTCGTGAAGTGCGGGGTAAAGGGTAGGAACATCAACGCGAACGAAGACGAACGGAACCAGAAAGGAATCCACAACCCCCGGGAGGGGAGGCCAAAGGCCCCAGAGAGAGGAAAGGGATGAAGGCATGATAAAACCCCGAGCAGTTGCCACGGACGGGGTAGATCAGAGGCGGAGGACACTCTCACGATGATTTCTCATGGTGTTGAGATTTCAATCGCTGGAGGTGGAGCGGACGAGAAGGATGAAAAACGAGGGAGGGGTCGGAGAGGTCTTTATATAGATTTCACCAATGCTGCATATTTTGCCGGCCTTGAGCCTTAGGGGATGTACACCCATGTGTAATACCCTTTCGTACCCCTCCATAGAAACAAAAAGAATCACCTACTATCTTTTCAATATTTCTCTCTCAGTCATAAAAAAAATTGTAAAATGTCAAAATACAGTATAAATAGAATTTACTGTATGCAAGAATGATTCTTGTGAAACAACAGAAAACCAATCGATATAAAATGTTGTCTGTGAACTAGTAAGTTATAACAGATATTTTTTAGTATTATTTTAGATAGAAAAACACAGGTTCTCTTAAGAAGACCAACAAATCTATCTTATATATATAGAAACTGAAATTGAAGTATATCTTAAAAGAGTTATTTGGGTAGCAGTTGAAGATTAAGGTATATTATTTGCACACAAGGTTGATATAATATAGGAAAGTAAACATAAACTACCTACTACATAGGAAGAAAGACAAAGATGTTTGACAAAACAAGTATAACCTATCAAGCTGTATATAAAGGCTTTAGAATGTTGGAATTTACTAATAGCTGTTATCATATTCAGGCTTAATAGTCTAATTTAGATATCATAAACTTTGTTCAAAATATATCACTTCATACAACATTGTAACAATCCTATCGTTAGGTCGTTAGGCAACAGGCAACGATACTCGTTTCCTATGATGAGCAAGTGTTCTCGTCTTTTTAATAGGGTGTAGGGAAATACTATCTCTTCAGATAGTACGGAACTGGCTTGCTTTGTCTTGAGTGATCCGTCGAGAGATACTATCTCTTCAGATAGTAAGCGGGGTGGATTGTCGTGCTTGATAGAACTATCGCAATAGGTCTATGTTCGGGCGACCCGTCGAGACTTATCACAATAGTCTCCGGGTTCTTAGAGCGTAGGCTCTCGTATAGGAGGAGTGTATGTAAAGAGAATAAAGCGTAATCATATTGCAATATCTTGAAGTATAGAAAAGTACTTAGATGCTTGCGTGAAGATCCTATCTCTTGGTCGTTTTTTTTTTTTTTTTTGTAATCAAATCGTTATTATGTTTAAAGGTACAAAAGACTCATGCAGCGCTAGCTATGGAGATAAAAAACCTATAAGCAAACGTCTTCCCGCCCGCTTCACCTCGTCATAGGAA